>Ga0326726_10001406_pt1 | contig 22337 bp, 23 predicted proteins | sample MHFenrmetagenome_2_FD_207603 | JGI IMG/M metagenome (GOLD analysis project Ga0326726, IMG submission 207603) | Lab enriched peat soil microbial communities from Michigan Hollow, Ithaca, NY, United States - MHF15MN | ecosystem: Environmental > Terrestrial > Soil > Wetlands > Peat | place: USA... | reverse complement strand
ATCTTAAACTCTCTTTCTTTTCGTTTGAAACTTCTGATGACAAAATCATTCAGGAAAATCCGTAAGGACAGCCAAAGTACAAGTTTTAACAAAAAAAACAAAAACAATAGACACATTTTTTTGCTTCCGACGGAATTTCATCCGCTTTTCTTGCTGCGTCCCCCCCGGACCTCCATCCATAGCTACAAAAGCCCTGCCTGAAGGTGTTCACAACCTCCTTTTTTGCGGTGCAAACAACTCCTGCGATGCTCAGACGTATTGCATCTTTATCGCATCGGCCATTTCATGAAGCACCGTTCCTACTGCATGCTTCCGAAGCATTTCGTCCGAAGCTCCGCGAAGCGTGCGTACATACCATTGTCCGGCCATCGCCCTGAACATCTCCGAAATCTTTCCTGCATCACCTGGTGGAGCCGTCATGCCTCCGGCCTCCAACACCAGCCGGTCGACAGTGCCCGATGGCGCAACGCAGCATAAAGGGCGACGCATGCCGAGCGCGTCGACAAGCCTGTCTGGCACGATACACTCGTCGACAGGTGCCGAACTGAGCACGGCACAGAAAATATCTGCCTTGCGGCACAGCTCCAGCTCTTCGAGGAGCCCTTTTCCCGGCTCCATGGAAAACATGGAAGCATGCGGGCTCCTTGCCGACCAGCGTAACAGCTCCTGCACCCCCTCCCCGATAAAAGAAAATTGAGCGGCGGCCCCTGTCAGGCCTTCCGCTTCAACGAAGGCTTCGATTCCTTCCATAAATGCCTTGATCTCACGCTTCGAAAGCGTTCCAACAAGAAAAACCCAGCTCATGACCGAAAAGGACGACCCGGCCGACCGGGAAACCGGCGATGGGCGAGCGACATCGCAGCCGTTCGGCACAATTGTCATTAATCCATTGGGTAACCTGCCCTGATATTTTTTAAGAAAATACTCCTTGAGTGCCCTTGTTGGCGTAATCATCGGAACTCCTGAAAGCAGGATCTGCTCTTCAGCCCTGGCCGCAGCTGTCTGCTTCGCGGTACCGGGAGGCGGCATGGCAGGATCGAGGGGGGCAGTGATATCGAGAATCACCGTCAGGTGCCGGCGACGTGCGATTTCGAGGGCAAGCGTGAGCGGTTGGAGCGGAGGGCCCTGGGCATAGAGCATCTCGATGTCGTCATGCTCGCCAAGGAGGCGCTCGACCTCCCTGGCCGCGCTGCGTTCCCAGGCAACGCCCGCAGGATCTTCGGAGAAAAGTCCTGAAAGCCTTGCCGAAAGAGGCCGCAGGAGCGGGACATCCCTGCCGAGCAACAGAGCATGACGATCCCATTCGCCGAGCCCGCCTGCATCGATATCCGGTCCGGTCCGGCAGAGCGCCGGCATCGGTAATCCTGGAGAGGGCGTATCGTAAAGTCCCGCAATGGCGGGCGGGGCGACCACGATAGGTTCCCATCCGATAGACGGCAGGTTGAGGGCAAACTTCCAGACCCTCGACGCGCCGCTGGTGACGAAAGGAGGGAACTGACGGGTAAGGAACAGGGCTTTTCTCACGGTTTACGGGAATTTTTTGAAGTTCTCGATGCTGCAGTTCCAGCGACAATACCACCGATGATCAGGCCAAGCGACAGAAGCATTGCTGCGAGCGACATCTTCCTGCCAGTCTCGAAGCAGCTCCGATCGTAGAGGAAACGGATCTCATGCTCTCCCGCCGGCACCATCACGCCCCTGATGAGGCCGTCGACCTTGAGGGCGTTCTGTTCGCGCCCGTCGATCGACAGTTTCCAGCGCTGAGGGTAATAGACTTCGCTGAGCACGAGGAAAGCCTCGCCATTTGCCCGAACCTTCATCGTCATCGATTCGGCACTCCTGACCGATGAAAGAATTAAACCTGCAGAGAACTGCTTCGTTCCCTGCCATGGCACGCCTGCGGCAAAAACGCCGCCCTGCGCCCCTCGCCCTGCCATGACCGAGGCAACAGCCTCGTTGTCGTTCAGTACAGAGGTCACCCACGGTGCGAACCACGCTCTCGGTAAAGGGGCTGCGAGCTGGTAGACCGCCACAGGCACCTCGCCGGAAGCAAGCTTCAGGTGGCCGGTCTTGACCAGCGTCAGCGCAGGGTGCTCCAGCGGAAGGGGGCTGACGACATAACCGACATTGAGCATCCTGAGAACATCGACGTTGGAAAGGTTGCTGGTTCGGGACAGAAACTCCTGGTAGATACCGAGCTTGGCTGCGTGATAACCGCCTGTCGATTCGATGCCTGCGATACTGAATTTATTTTCCGTAAACAACGGGCCTGCCGGGTAGATCCTGAACACACCCGGGCGGCTTGACAGGAAGCGGGTGATATCGTCGTTTTCAAGGGCATTGTCCAGCACCGTGCGTTCGACCAGTGGCGAGGCGCGCAGGGAGCGCTCGTCAGGCCCGAGGATCTGATGATCTATCCAAAGCAGGTCCACCGCCGACAGGACGACCAATGCAACCGCGGCCACCCTTGCACTGATCATGCCGCGTGCAGCAAGCCATAAGAGGCCGGCAGAGAATGCCGCGATGAAAATCAGCAGGAAAAGACTACCCCTCCACAGCCCCCACCGTATGTTATTGACCATGGAGACAAGATCCGGACTGTCGAGCCGGACCAGGGGAAAAGAGGCGCGGAGCAGCTGCTCGAACGGACCTTCGAAGACGAGGAACAGCACCGCGGAGATACCGATGGCGATGCCAAGCCCTTTCAGCAGGGCAGAGGTTTGGGCAAGTGGCTTATCGAGGTAAGCCTGAAGTCCGAAACCAGCGAGTACGGCCAGGCAGAGCGCCACGACGATGAGTGCCATTGAGGGCACCCTGAAGGATTTGAACAGCGGTGCCAAGGTGTAAAAGAGGTCGTAAACCGGGCTGAAGAAGTTGCCGAAGGAGATCAGCAGTGCCAGAAGCGTCGCTCCGGCCAGGAAAAGCACTACAGGGTTCTTCCTTCCGGCCACTATCCCCGCAACCGCCAGCCCGAGTACGATGGCTCCGGCATAATGCGGAAAGTCGGTGAACGGCATGAACCCCCAGTAGGTCACCCCGCCGAACCCGAAAGCTCCCGGCAAGATGTACGTCAGCAGTTCGGCAGGGTGCATGGACCACATGGTGGCGTAGCGGTAGGCCTCGCCGGGATTGCCTGCGCCCGATCTGGCCGAAACGGGCAGATAGTCGAGCGCCGGAAGGTATACCTGCATGGCGATGGCTACGCCGAGGGCCAGGGCCAGGAGCGCGAACCCTCCTGCCTTCCACTTGCTTCGGCCGGGTTGGGAATGAAGGAAAATCCTGACGAGAAGCAGCGGCACGACGATCATCCATGTATACCAGGCGATCTGCACATGGGCACGCTGAAGCTGAAGGCCGAGCAGAAGCGCAAGCATGCCGGCATCCCCTATGCGGCCACTGTCGGCCAGGCGAAGGGCCGCCCAGAGGGCCCAGGGCATGTAGGCGGCCGTCATGAGCTGGCTGCCGTGGCCGTATGAGAGCATGGCCGTCATGAACGGGTTGAGCATGAAGGCCGAACCCGCCAGGAAAGCAGCGAGGCTTCCAAGCCCAAGCCGCCGAGAGAGTACGAAAACACCGATTCCGGCAAACAGCAGATGCAACAGCTGGACATGCATGCCGTCAAGGTGCAGGGGGCCGAAAATCAGGTTCGGCAGGTAGAGGCCGCTGAGATAACTGAACGCTGCCACGGTCGGCATGCCGGAGAATGTCCATGGCTGCCAGAGAGGATAGGCTCCAGTGCGGGCCTGGAGCACGTCAAGGGCTTTCGAAAGGGCCATCGGGGTCACGCTGTCCGGTGAACCGGGCGCAAACCCAAGAAAAAGGATCTTTCCGAACAGCAGTGCCGTCAGGAGGGCGAAGGCTGATATTGCGGCCAGATATGGCCATGCGGCTTTCTTCACGGAGCTTCGTTCGTTCTTTGGTTGTTCAATAAAGGCATGAGCTTCAAAATAACCTCCATCTCCTCCTGTTCCAATCGGAACACCCTGATCAGGAACACATAAACAATCGCACCACTACCAGCCCCGAGCGCAACGGCCGGAATGGCAGTCATTGTACCGAGTAGCGGCTTCATGGCCAGCATGGCCGCTCCGGCAAGAACTCCTGCCGTCAATGGCTTCCAGGCCTTCACCGTAATCGGGGAAATACCGTAAAGGCGGCGAAGCTCCAGCATGCGGGCAAACGTCAGGAGAAGCGTAACGATCAGCGTCGAAAGCGCCGCGCCGTTCAGGCCAAGCAAAGGTATGAGAAGCAGATGCAGGATCACCTGGAGAACGAGCGCTGCCACCTGGTTGAGCAGGCTAAGCCTTTCGGCTCCGCTCATCGCCAGCACCGTGCTGCTGAGACCGAACCATGCCTGCAGGAGCGCTGATGCGGCAAGCATGACCAGGGCAGCAGAACCATCACTGAACCCACTGCCGAAAACGGAAAGAACTTCTCCGGGAAAAAGCGTGAGGATCAGGGCCGGGAGTATGACGACAGTAAGCACCCAGCGGGTCACCATATCGTAAAGGCTCCTGATACCGTTGGCGTCCTGACGTCCGTGGTATCCGGCGATCAGGGGAGCGGCTATACCTGAAAATGCAAGCAGCACCGAACGCAGAAGACCAGCCGTTCGGGCGGCCGGCTGATATAGGCCGACCGTGTGGGGATCAGTCAGGAAGCCCAGCATCACGATGTCGATCCAGTGGGACAGTATGCTGAAGAGTGAGATGGCCAGCAATGGCATGGCGAAAGCCGTCATGGCCCGGTCACCGGCGGCGGCGTGCAACAGATCTGACAAACCGACACCGGTCGTCCTTCCGAACCTCGGCCATATCCAGAGGAGCGCCATGAGCGACGACGGAATGAACGGCACAAGCAGGGCCGCATCATTGCCCAAACCGTAGCGTGCGACGACCATTCCAACAAGCAGCACTGCAGGGGCGATCATCTGGGTGGCCACCACCTTGGGCATGAGCTTGCGGTAAGCCTGCACAGCATGACCGGCAATTAGGGTCATCACCGACAGGGGAATCGCCGCAGCCGCGCTGCATAGCGCCAGTCGCAGGAGCCGGCCGCCGTGCATCGCCTCCGCGATAGATCCAGACAGCAATACGATCAGAATAGCGACGACAGCGGAAGACAGAGCTGCCCGCTTCATGGCCGAAGCAATAACCGGCTTCCGATCCGTATCCTCTTTCAGGTTCACGAACCTCAGCAGTCCGGCATCGAGGCCACCCGTAGCCAAAACCTCCCCGATCTGGACCACAGCGACCACGATGGCGTAGATACCGAGGGCATCCGCTCCGAGCAGACGCGCAGCGGCGAGATTGAAGCCGAAGCGGAACAGCTGGCCGAATACGAAGCCGGCCATCGAAATTCCCGCCTCCCGGGCAACGGTCACCTCGCGCGTCATGCGCCCCCCTTTCGTTTCCTGGCATCACGAAGCTCACGGAGCATCAATGCCGCCAGACCGTCCCATCCGTGTTTGCGCGCAAATGACTGGCGCTCCGCTTTCCGGTCGTCGGCCATCGCCTGAGGCACGAGCCGGACAAACTCTTCGGGAGTCGAAGCGACACTCACAACACCGCGGGCACGGTAGACCGCACGGCAATAGTCGATGGCCAGCACCGGCACTCCGGCAGCTGTATATTCATAGAGCTTGTTGGGATGTGACGATCGTTTCAGATCGCTGCGTTCCAGCGGCATCAGGGCGAGATCGAACCGCTGCACCCATGCGGGAAGTTCGCTGTAATCCACCTTACCTGGGCAATAGACATTCGGCAGGGAGAGAAGGGTCGCGTGACGCTCCATCCAGTCCCGCGCATAGGCTGGACCGATCAGCAAAACACTGTAATCAGGCCAGGCCTGGGCGACAGCTTCGACAAGAGCGACATCGAGCCAGTCCAGCGCCCCGACGTATCCAAGCACCGGTTTCGGCACGCAGGCCAGCTTCTCCGGCACCGAAGGCCGCGGCCTGGCGAAATGGTCGTATTCGACCCCGTTTCCAAGCTCCACACACAGCACTCCTGACGGTGGCTTCAGCTTTTCGAGCAGTTCGGGGCTTACATAAAACATGAGATCGACAGCTTCAAGGTAGCGCCGCAGGGAGTCCCTGAGCCACCCAGGCGCACCGGTGAAGCCGAGATGATCGTCGTTGGCATCGTAGAAACGGACCAGGCAGGGCATCGTTGCCGCGACCCGGCCCCAGTAGATGTTGCTCAGCCCGATGATCCTATCGAACGAAGCGAATCCGAGCAACCGGGTCCAGAACTCGATCATGATGCGACCGGCAACTGTAAAAAGCCCTCTGACAGAAGCGCGATCAAACAACTGAAGCATCCCCGAGGGAACATGTTTAATAAAAGGCACCGTCACGACAGTCACCCGCCCCCGCTTCACCGGCAGCCAGTGCTGTCTGCGTCCAAGTGCGAAGGGCTCGACAAACAGGATCTTCCACTCCTCCGGGAATCGCTGCAGGAGCCGCTGCTTTCGGGTAGACAGAAAATCCCACTGGATCTCTGAAAACCAGATGAGCTCGACCGGGCCGGCCGGTCTGTCAGGGGTGTGCCGCAAGTTCGAAGATTGTTATTTTTTCGAAAAAGCATCTCAGCAGCGGCCTGATACCTTTCAGGCAGAAAAACGGTGACCTGATCCTGAACTCGCCGCTGCGTACGACAGTGAGCCCCGACCTTGTCAGCAGCGAGCCAATTGACCGTCGCGACATTTCATGGAAGTGCTCCGGGCTCTGCAGGAACCCGGGCTTCCAGGCAGGAGTCGACAGGTACAAACGCGAAGATGAGGCCGGATGCAAAACCTTACGGATCTCCATCAGGAGGTGGAGCGGGTTGTACAGATGCTCGATCACTTCGAAAGCGGTCACAACCGGATAGCATCCGTCGAGACTCCCTGTATCGAGATCGAACGAAGTATTCAGGAACCGGCAGCCGAAGTGCGATTCGAGCATGCCGGTCATCGGCGTGCGATCTCCGATGTCGAGCCCCGATTCAGCAGGCAATCGAACGGCGCTTGATGCCCTGACGAAGGCGAGGCTCTTTTCCCACCGAACTCTGTTGGCCGGATCAGCGCACCACTCCTGGTCGATCACGGTCCTGTACTGGTCCTGTTTCATTACGCCCCCTCTTCATATCCGGTTCCGGAATTTCTGCCTGCGGCACGACGGAACAGGCCATAACGCACAAGGCTGACGAGGCTCCTGAAGGGCAATAGCAGCGGGTACAGCAAAAAGCCGCTCCACATCCGGTGCTTCCTGAAAATCCTGAACGCTGCAGCGCTTTTTCGAAGCTGCTTTCCGATAGCCAGTTCACCACCTGACGACGCCGAGACGCGGTGCCAGATCCTCGAAGCCGGCTGGTACATGACAATACGCCCGGTCGTACGCATCTTCATGGAAAGGTCGACATCCTCGCCATACATCCTGAACTCATCGTCAAATCCCTTGAGCAGCCCGAAATCAATGCTGCGCATGGCAATGCAGCATCCAGTCGCATAACCTGTCGGCCCGGCCTTGCTGAAACCGGGTCCATCGGGCATCCTGATTCCTTCATGCCTGAACAGGCCTGTAACCGGGTGCACGATCCCTCCGGCGTACCAGATCCTGCCGGGATCGTCCATGTAGAGGATTTTCGGTACAACGATACCTACCCATGCGTCGCGCAAGGCATCGACGAGCGGCTGCAGAAACCCTTCGTCCACGATCGTATCGTTGTTCAGGAACACCACCGTTTCGAACCACCTTCCGCGAAGCGAAGCGAAACCGGCATTGTTGCCTCCGGCAAACCCGAGGTTGCGGGGAAGTTCCAGTACCTCGACATCGGGAAACGCAGAGCGCACCAGGCTGACTGTCCGGTCTGAAGACCCGTTGTCGACCAGAAGGGTCGTGAACTCCGGGCTCCTGACCTTCGAGAGCGATATGAGGCAGGCAAGGGTATCCTCTGCGCCGTTCCAGCTCAGCACGATGACCACCGTGCGCCCGCCCTTCATGCCGCCCTCCGGCTGCATCGTTCGAGAAATCGAGCCGCTTCGGCGGCGAACGCACTCCAGGACATCTTCCTGCAGGCAGCCTCGATGTAACGGTCCAACGGCTGGCTCTGTTTAAGACGGAAAAAATCGAGGATTCCGGCAGCCAGTGCGTCTATACCCGGGTCTTCGACAATCCATCCCGTGCGACCGTGCTCGACCTGCTCGGCAAGCGCCCCGGCATCGCTGGCGATGACCGGCACCCCGTGGCCGAAAGCAAGCGGAACAATGCCCGATTGCGTAGCTGAACGATAGGGCAGCACCACTGCATCAACTGCTGCCATCAGTGCAGCGACCCGTTCGGACGGAACATATCCCTCATAAAAATCGACGCTTGAGGCAATTCCGAGGCGAGCAGCCTGATCTTTGAACACAGTCGAGTCGATGACGAACTCGCCGGCCACGACCAGCCTTACTGATTGATCCCGACGCAGCACAACGGCCATGGCCTCCAGAAGCCGGTCCAGCCCCTTGTACTCCCGGATATATCCGAAAAACAGCAGCACCTTCGACTCTTCGCCCAACCCCATGCTGAGCCGGGCGTCACGCTTCGACAGCCACCCTCCCTGCGGTTCGTATACCGGATGGAACAGGGTCAGTGTCCGGGAGTTCGGGCTGAAGTCAGTCAGCTCTGCTTCGACGCTACGTGAAAGTGCAATGAAGCCGTCGGTCGAAGCCGTGAGCAACCGCTTCAGCAGAGCTTCTCCCGGAATGTTCTCATGTGAGGTGAAATTATGGAGCAGAATCACGGTATTCAGGCCCGTCGCACGCCGCATAAGCGCGCACAGGGGCGCGATGAGACCTGTCCAGTAGGCGATGAGCAGCACATCCGGCTTTAGGCGACGAATGTTTCGGGCTGCGACCAACCAGCTGAACGGATTCATGAGATCGAGTGAAAAAGGCGAACTGGAGGGACGGATGGCTCCGGGTTCAAGTATCTCCCGTCCCTTAAGGAGCCAGCGGGGATAGAGCCTGCGGACAGGAATTGGTATGACCTCGCATCCGACATCTTCGAATGCACCCTGTAGCCGGCTGCTGAACCGTGCGATGCCCCCCTTTATCGGAGGAAACGGGCTTAAAAGCGCTATTCGCAACGGTATCAAAAGATTTGGGGCTACGCCTCGCCGAACCCCTGTTCGAAAAATTCAACAAGCTGCCTTGCCGCTTCCACCTCATCCTCGCCCTCGAGCCTGAGCACCATGCGGGAGCCCTTTGGCGCAGCGAGGCTCATGACACCGATAATGGATTTTGCGTTGATTTCCGAGCCATCCATTTCAATGAAGAAATCGGACTTGAACTTCGATGCAAGCTTGACGACAGCCGCGGCTGGCCTGGTATGCAGACCGGCGTTGTTTCTTATGGTAACTTCCTGAACAATCACTGATTATAGGCGGGTTTAGTGTTTACCGTTGACACCGTCACGACGAGGTCACAGTTTCTTGACCATGGCTATTTCATCGCACGCCATGAGTTTCGGGCAATTGGTGCAATCACGCCAGATCTTCTGGGGAAAATACTCCTTTTCGATCTCCGTGTAGCCCATCCTGCCAAAGAATCCCGGGTTCAGGGTTAACACGAAAACCTCCTTGACCCCCTCTTCTTTGAGTACTGCTTCGGCCTTCCCGACAAGCAGCCGCCCGATGCCCGTACCCTTGAACTCCTCCAGCACGGCAACCGACCGGATTTCAGCCAGCCTAACCGTGTAAAAAGCAATGGCGCAGCAACCGACCACCCTCCCCTGGTATTCGGCTACAAAGAAATTACGAATATCCTCGATAATATTCTCGACGGTCCGTTTGAGCATGATCCCCTGACCGGCATAACCGGAGGTGATCTGCGATATGGCCGTAGCATCGCTCAGGCGGGCGTTCCTGATGCAGGTATCAGCGGCCGGCATCTTCCGTCGGGAGCTCGTTCTGGAGGGATACCTGTTTCCATAACTCGTCTTTCAGCGCCTTCAGCCCATGGCCTGCAACGCTCGATATCTTTAAAACGACAACACCTGGTTCGAGCTCCGGTACAATTAAGTCTTCCGACGCAATATCCATCTTGGTGATCACCGCGATCCTCGGTTTCAAAAGCAGGCCCTGATCGAACTTCTCCATCTCCTTGAGCAGGGTCGCATACTCCTGACCGATATCTTCCGAATCGGCCGAAACCATCAGTACCAGAATTTTGGTCCGTTCGATGTGTCGAAGGAACTGCAGACCAAGCCCCCGTCCTTCAGACGCCCCCTCGATGATGCCCGGGATGTCGGCCATGACGAACGATTTGTAGTCGTCGTATCCGACAATGCCAAGATTCGGCACCAGCGTGGTGAATGGATAATCGGCGATTTTAGGCCTCGCTGCGCTGATCACCGAAATCAGGGTCGATTTGCCGGCATTGGGAAATCCGACAAGACCGACATCAGCCATCAGCTTCAACTCCATCTCGAGCTCGAACACCTCGCCCTTCTCGCCGGGCTGGGCAAATCGCGGCGCCTGCCGTGTTGCGGTAGCGAAATGCTGGTTGCCCCATCCTCCGCGACCACCTTTGGCGATCATCACCTCCTGGCCATCTTCGACCATATCGCACATAACCTCCCCGGTCTCTGCGTTACGGACTACGGTTCCACACGGCACGCCGATGACGATGTCGCCACCATCCTTTCCCGATTTCCGTGAGCTCATACCGTGATTGCCCCGTTCGGCGATGTATGACTTGCGGTACTTGAAATCAAGCAGCGTAGCAAGCTGCCTGTTTGCACGCAGGTAGACGTGGCCACCACGACCGCCATCGCCGCCGTCTGGCCCGCCTTTCGGCACGTATTTTTCTCTTCTGAAACTCACACTGCCCTTGCCGCCGTCACCAGCATGCACGGATATTTTCGCACTATCAACAAACTTCACTCTTCATCCCCTTTTGTAATAATCACCATCGTTCCCTATGTTATCCTGAACCTGAAACCGCAACTACCAATGCCCGCATCGAAACAAACAGACCAGAAACCGGCCCCGAGCATCGAAGAGCTGATCCAGCGCCTCGAGGAGATCACCCGCCGCATCGAAAATCCCGATACCGGCCTCGAAAACTCCATCTCGCTTTACGAAGAGGGAATTTCGGTTGCCGAAGAGTGCCGGAACCGGCTTCAGGAAACCCGCAAAAAACTCGAGACGATCAATCCCGAGCTGTCAAAATCCAAAACTGACAGCACCAGACCGAAAGACCTCTTCGGCATGGACAGTTGAGCCCGCAGCCTCATTTCAACAGCGCGTTAACCCCCTTGCATACTCTTCTGTTGCCCCGGGTTTCAACCCGGGGAGAACTTAATTGAACTTTCATCCCGACTCGTCGGGATAAAAGTTCGATTAAGCGTCCAGCAGCTTCTTCAAAATCTCATTCACAACCTGGGGATTGGCCTTCCCCTTCATCTTCTGCATGCACTGGCCGACGAAGAACCCGAAGAGCTGCGTCTTGCCGCTCCGGTACTTTTCAAGCTGACCGGCGTTAGCATCGAGAATCTCTTTAATGGCCTCTTCGATGGCCCCCGTATCGGAAACCTGGGCGAGCCCCTCACGATTAACGATATTTTCTGCCGATTCTTCATCCGACTGCATAATCTCGAACACCTGCTTGGCAATGGTATTGCTGATGGCTCCGCCATTGATCATCCTGATGAGGCCGCCAAGTCGTTCGGCTGAAATTCCGAATTCGGCGATATCGAGATATTTTTCCTTCAGGGTACGCATCACCTCGCCCATGACCCAGTTCGACGAGGCCTTCGCATCCCCGGAAATCTTCAGCGTCTGTTCGAAATAGTCTGCAAGTTCGCGTTCCACGGTGATTACGCCGGCGTCGTATGCCGGGATACCGTATTCGGAGACGAACCGTGCTGCCCTGTCCTCCGGGAATTCCGGCAGTTCCTGCTGCATGCGATGCATCATGCCGTCGTCGACGAGCACCGGCACAAGGTCGGGATCCGGGAAATAACGATAGTCGTGGGCGAACTCCTTGCCCCTCATTGAGCGCGTTTCCAGCTTGTCGGCATCCCAGAGACGGGTCTCCTGGGAGATCGTGCCGCCGGCTTCGATCACCTCGATGTGGCGTTTGGCCTCAAACTCGATGGCCTTCTCGACATTCTTGAACGAGTTCATGTTCTTGATCTCGGTACGGGTGCCATACTCTGTGGAACCCACCGGCCGGACCGATACGTTTGCATCGCAGCGGAGGCTGCCCTCCTCCATGTTCCCGTCGGAAACACCAAGATACTTGACGATCTGCCGGACTTTCTGCAGGTAGGCCGAAGCCTCCCTGGGAGTCCGCATGTCGGGATAGCTGACGATCTCGAGCAGCGGAACGCCGCAACGGTTCACGTCGATATAGGTATCGTCGCCGATGTCATGGATTGACTTCCCCGCATCTTCCTCGATGTGGATTCGAACCAGGCGAATCTCCTTGCGTCCATCCTCGGTATCGATATGAATCAACCCTTCGGAGCAGATCGGCTCCTCGTACTGTGATATCTGATACCCTTTCGGAAGATCCGGATAGAAATAGTTCTTGCGAGCAAGAATGGAGTAGCGGGCTATGGTGCAGTTGGTAGCCAAACCAAGCTTGACGGCATCTTCCACCACACGGGCGTTAAGCACTGGAAGCGCACCGGGCAGAGCCAGGCATACAGGGCAGACATTGGTGTTGGCCGACTTGCCGAACTTTGCGGAACAACCGCAGAACGCTTTGCTCTCAGTGTTGAGCTGGCAGTGGACCTCGAGGCCCACGACAATTTCATAATTCATTTATACGCAATGCGATAGTGAACAAAACATGATTCTATAGAGGGCCCGCAAGAAAAATATCTGTACAGGCCCTGGCTTTATCTGATGGACTGGTAGCTGAACTTCTGCCCGCCGAGCGTAGCCTCTCCCATGATACCGGCATTCGGCATGGCAAAAACGGCCACACCGTTCGAGTAATCAGTATTGGTGGCCATACCCGACTGGACGACAACTACCGCAAACTGGGCACTGAGTTCAAAATTGCCCTGCGTGAAATTATTGAGAGCAACACGGTCCTTGAAGAAAATGATTTCAGCAATGGACTGACCGCCGAGCTGAGGCCCTACATTGAGCAGCGTGACCGTCGAGTGGCCGATGGGCTCGCCCTGCTCGTAAACCACCCCTTTGCCATGTCCTCCGCCGATGATCATGAAACCGCCCTTGTAGATACCGGAAAAAACCGCGTAACCGTAAGCCTTTGAAAAGAAACGCTCAAGAGAGAGGTCATTGTGCCTGAACTTTTCAATCGTCCGGGCCGCATTCGTCTCGTCTGCCGGGTCCCAGCCAGCGAGTGCTGAACCGTAAAACATCGTTACAGCCACAAGAGCGATCAACAGCGCCCTCATCGTTTTCATCATGTTCGTCATGGTATCGGGGGATTTTTGTTGAACAATAAAATCAAACCAGCCAAAACTTGCAAAACAACACCAAGGGGTAATGTACGATTTTCCACGTTGAAATCCCTCAGGCCGCCGACCGGTAGGGGTTCCGGCCGACTTGGCTGAAAAAGCGGTTACCGTGAGGGATTTAAACGCGTCCGGCTTCGAGCTCGCGTTTCAGGGCTTCGCGTTCGATTTCGAGGCGGCGAAGCTCGCGGTTGATGCGGTCCAGCTCCTCCGGTTCGCTGTCGATTTCGAGCCTCAGGCGGCTCGACGCCTCGTCGATCAGGTCGATAGCCTTGTCCGGCAGGAATCGGTCGGAAATATAGCGGTTGGAAAGCTCTGCTGCTGCGACGAGAGCCGCGTCCTTGATCCGCACTCCATGATGGATTTCGTACTTCTCCTTCAGGCCGCGCAGGATCGAAACGGTATCCTCGACACTCGGCTGATCGACAACGACTGTCTGGAAGCGCCGTTCCAGGGCAGCGTCTTTTTCGATGTGCTTTCGGTATTCGTCGAGAGTGGTGGCGCCGATACAACGTAACTCCCCCCTGGCCAACGCCGGTTTGAGGATGTTGGCCGCATCCATCGAGCCTTCGGCTGATCCGGCGCCTACCAGCAGATGCAGCTCGTCGATAAAGAGGATCACATCCCCATCAGAATCCTGCACCTCCTTGACTACAGCCTTCAGGCGCTCCTCGAACTCGCCCCTGAACTTGGTACCTGCCACAAGGGCTGCAATGTCGAGGGCCGCAACCTGTTTGGACTTAAGGCTCTCCGGTACGTCGCCGGCGACGATGCGCTGGGCTATGCCCTCGACGATGGCCGTCTTGCCTACTCCGGGCTCTCCGATCAGCACCGGGTTGTTCTTGGTGCGGCGGCTCAGGATCTGGAGTACACGGCGTACCTCGTCGTCCCTGCCGATTACGGGATCGAGCTTCCCCTTGCGAACCAGGTCGTTAAGGTTCCGCGAATATTTCTTGAGGGAATTATAGGTCTCCTCGGCGTTCTGGCTGGTCACCCTTTGCGATCCCCTGAAGGAGGTCAGCACCTTCAGAATGGCGTTCCGGTCAATACCGGCGTCCTTCAGAAGCTTCGACACCTTGACGCCGGCCTCGCTCATGGCAATGAAAAGATGCTCGGAACTGATATAATCATCCTTCAGCTGTTCGGCCTCCCTGAGCGCTGTGTCAAATACCTTGCCGAGGTCATTGGAGATGTATTGTCCGGTGGCCGATGCGCCGGTAACCTTCGGAACCCGGTCGAGCTCCCGGTCGAGCACCGAAAGCAGGGCGTCGATGGGCGCTTCGAGCTTTCTCGCGATCTGGCAGGCTATATTGTCGCTGTCGCCAAGCATGACGCTGAGCAGATGCTCGGGTTCAACCTGCTGGTTTTGCCGGCTTCCCGCCATCATTGAGGCCGCCTGGAGCGCCTCCTGGGCCTTAACGGTGAATTTGTTCGGATCGAAATGCATGGTTTGTCGGTTCTTGCTGTTTTTTCGATACTGTTTCATATAGCCCACAGACCACCCTGATGATTCAAGGCAATATGTGGCTGCATAGTATGATAACCATGAAAAATGCAAAAACGTCACACTCCGAAATACGGAATGAGCCAGATACTTTCCGGTACATCCGACCGGAGATCATCAGATTCCCTGGTAAGAGCTACAGTGGCTGAGTAGAGATGAGACTGTCAAGCCTCACGATCGCCCTGCGGTTTGGGCAGATTCCTGATGAAAGATTTCACCACAAGCTTTACGATTTCTCCTCCGGTCACCAGAAATTCCGCACCCTTCTCCCGGATATGTACCTGAGTGGCCACCTGGTCCTTGAAATAGTCGACGCTGGCCGGATCGTAATTTTTTCCGCTCACATAATCGTCAATGAGGGCTTCCGCCTCGTAGTAGGGCAAATTGAAAACCTTCAGGCCGAGTTTTGCACGTTCGATGGGATCGAGGATCCTCTGTCCTGACTCTTGCTGCTCCATGTCGCTCCGTTTAGCTTCTGATGAAAAGAGAGGAGAGTACCGCTCCACCCCTGCCTGCATGAATTTAACAATCTTTTCGACAAGATGCCAGAACCGTGCTTCCTCTTGGGTTTCAGCCTTTTGAGCCCCGTCTGCCTGAACGGCGGACATCGGACATAGACGTTCCGGCAAGGCAGAGCACAATTGATGCAAGGATGCACTCACGGTGCACAGGTCGCCGTTGACCCGGCACCATGATCCATCGCGCTACGGCAGCCTCTGCGGCGATATCTGAAGACACGCTGTCATGAACAGGCGCGTCTGGCCTGCTGTGATAAAACCTGCCGCCAGACTCCTGAACGATCGCGCCGAACTCATCAGGCCTGAATCGCGTCATGACGATTTCGCCGCGTTTGTCGCGCTTTACTCCACCAGGCATCGGTATGGGCACCGCCTCTCCGGTACCCACCCCGATCGCATGGAGATGAACACCCTGACTCCGGAGGACACCTGCGATGTCCCCTAAATCCTGGCCATGGTCTTCGCCGTCACTAGCCAGCACAAGCACCGTTTCACTGCCCGAAGAAGCGCCGGAGGAACCGGACAGTCGAAGCGCTGTCTCGAAAGCTCGACGGTAATCGGTACCCTGGGGCCCGATCAGGTCAGGAGAAGCCATATCGAGCAGTATTTCAAAGTCATCCTGGTCGCTTGTCAGGGGACACTGCACGACAGGAGCCCCGGCAAACAGCAGCAGTGCCCTCCGTCCTTCGCCGAGGCTTCGGCTGATCTGAAGCAGCTCAAGTCTGGCCCTCGAAAGACGGTCAGGCGCGATATCCCTGGCAAGCATGCTGTTCGACACATCGAGCATGAAAACGACATCGACACCCTTGCGCCGTAACGGCTTCTGGCCGCTGCAGAGCTCCGGGCCTGCCATGGCAAGAAGCAGAAGGCCGACGCCTGCAGTGAAAATGACCCTCCGCACGATGATCCAGGGCAGATCGAGGCGTGGCAGAATACTTGAAGCGCCTGCGCCGTCAATCTTTTTCCGTGCGTTGAGCTTCCGCCGGACGCCAAAGGCCGAAAGCGCTATCACCGGTATGATGAGCCAGAGGAAAATGAGATATTCGGGCCTTGCGAAGCACATGGTTATGGAATCCTGATGAAACGTGTGGCCGAAAGCACCTGTTCAACTACGAGAAGAAAAACCGCTGTCATGAGCATCCAGGGATAGAGCTCCACGGAATGACTTGAAGTGCGGCTCTTCAGACGCGTTTTTTCGAGGCGGTCGATATCCCTGAAGGTCGTCATCAGGCCGAGAAGGTTGCCGGCACTGAACGATCTTCCCCCGCTGATACGCGCCACCTCTGCAAGTTCCTGGCGTCCCTTCATGCTCAAGGCCGGTGTCACTCCGGCATCAAATAATCGGCCTTCCTTGCCGGCAAATACAGTATAAATCCTTATGCCATTCTCTGCCGCCAGTCTGGCCGCCGTCACCGGACTGACCTCACCGGCGTTGTTCTCTCCGTCAGTGAGCAGCACAAGTACCTTCTCCTTCGATTGCGACGCCCGGAGGCGGTTTGTAGCCGTCAGCACCGCGGTGCCTATGGCTGTGCCCGGCTCATCGAAAAAACCAGGGGTTACCGTTTCCGCCAGCCGACTGAGGACATCGTGGTCAAGCGTCAAAGGACAGCGGGTAAAACTGCCCCCGCTGAAAACAATCAGGCCGATACGGTCGGATGGCCGATTGTCGATGAACCGCATTGCGGCCTCTCGGGCAGCAGAAAAACGGGTTTTGCCGCCGAAATCGGTCTGTTTCATTGACTCGGAGACATCGAGGGCGAGCATCATATCAATGCCGGATGCATCGCGTGAGGATGGCGGAAACGGTGCTCTTGGGCCTGACAGCGCAATCACGCCTGCGATGAAAGCCATCCAGAGTAACCAGGTCGGCAACCTGGAGATCAGCAGGTTGGCTGCGAATCCGGCGCGACGCAACGCATCAACTGAAGGAAAAAGCACGCCCGGCCGATCCTTCCTGCCATAAAACCGGAAAATGACCGCAGCAAGAACCGCCAATGGCAGCATTACCAGCCACCATGGTTCATCGAGCCTTATGCCAGAGATGATCCTGAAAAAAGCGTTCATTGTCAACTCATCCGTTCATGTTCCGACTCCGTCAACCGACGCGGGGATCGACTGGCCATCGCCAGTACCTGACCCTGTTTCCTGCTCACCGGCCGAACCGACGAGCACCTCGGCTACCCGAAGCGAGCGGCGGCACTCTTCGATGTCCGGGCGGCTGTCGGCGAATTTTACGAGGTCTGCCCGAACAAGCAGCTGAAGCAGCGCCTCCCGAATATTGATCCTGCGGGCGGCAAGCTCTTTGGCGATCTCCTGGGTAACCATCTCCATCGCGCCGAACCCGTAGCGGTTCTGGAGAAATTCGCGCAGGATGTTGCTCAGTGCCTCATAGCCCTCGGCAGGCGACACCCCTTTCGAAAGCTGCCTTCTGATCGACCTGAGTTTATTGCGTGCGGCTCGCACCGGATCGGCAAGATACCTGCGCAAAGCCACAAGGAGGCGCCTGACTGCATATGCTGCGACAAACAGCAGAAGAAGGGCTGCAACTGCCGGAACAAGCATCCAGGATGGAAACGGCGCCCTGACTGGCGACACGATCGGGCGCAGGTCCGTCATGGTCGAATCGGTCATACTCAAGAGCACAACCGAAGCTGCCGGCTTTACCTCGAGCCGCTCCTGGTCGGCAATGGCTCCGTTGCGGGCCAATACTTTAAATCCGGGAAGCCGCTGCCGTCCCGAGCCGAAAACAGCAAGCTCGGCGTCCATTCGGAACTCAGCGCTGCCGTCCGGGAGTTTTTTCGTTGTGGATTTGCTTCCGGTAAGCTCAAACGAGGACCCTTGGCCGGTCTCGAGCGCTTCAATGGAGACCGCCCGTTGCCCGTCATGGCGCACGGTGATCATGTAGTGAAGCCGTTCACCTGCAAGCAGGCTGTCCGGCGTGGCACTCACGGTGACATCGGAAGGCCGGAGAGCCCCTTCCGCCGTCTTCGGAAGAAAGGCAAAACACACGGCGAGCGTCAGGGACGCCACAATCCGGATGAAGCTAAACTTTCCGTTCACGTTGCCTGAAAAATGCGTTCAGTCCTCCGATGATCGACTGGCCGGTATCGAGAAAGACGGCATCGACCTTCATCCTGCTCAATTGTCTGCGAAGCTCCTCCCGCTCCCGCTGGCGTACGCTCGTGTAGCGGGCAAGAAGCCCCCTGCTCATGGCATCGACAGTGATCCTTTCGCCGCTCTCCGGATCGACGAGGTCAAGCAGGCCTGAACGGGGAAGCGCTGAGTCAAGCGGATCGCCGAGATGGATGAGCACGAATTCGTGGCGCATGTTGATCAGTTTCATGCCTCGCTCGTACCCCGAACCGAGCAGATCGGTCAGGAGGAAAACAATCGTCTTTCGCTTTTGGGTCCGGCGGATGAAAGAGAGGGCTGCGTCGATGTCCGTCTTCCGCCCGCACTGCCTCACTGAAAAAATTTCATTCAGTATGACCAGCGCATGCGCACGGCCCTTGCGCGGCGGAATGTAGGTTTCAACCCTGTCGGTGAATACCAGCAGGCCGACCTTGTCGTTGTTCTGGATTGCGCTGAAAGCGAGAATGGCCGAGACTTCGGCGGCAAGCTCCTTCTTGAGCCGCTCGCTGCCGAACAGCATCGAACCGGAGCCATCAAGCACAAGCATCATGGTGCGCTCGCGCTCTTCGGTGAACATCTTGACGTAAAGATCGTTCTTGTGAGCCGAAGTGTTCCAGTCGATGGTCCTCACATCGTCGCCGTACTGGTACTCCCTGACGTGGCTGAACTCGATGCCCCGACCCTTGAATGAGGAATGGTACTCGCCGCTGAACAACTCGTTGACCAGCCGCCTCGACCTGATTTCGAGCTTGCGGACCCGTCTCGACATCTCTTTCGGATCCTGTGGGCGTCCGGCACCGTTTCGAGTGCCGGCGTCTTCAGGGCACCTGGACATGCTCGAGAATGCTCCTGACGAAATCCTCGGCCTTCATGTTTTCAGCTTCAGCCTCGTAACTCGGCCTGACGCGATGGCGCAGTACGTCATAGACGATGCTTTTTACATCTTCCGGAGTGGCATAGGCCCGCCTCTGCAGAAATGCATGGGCTTTCGAAGCGAGAAGGAGGAAAATCGATGCTCTCGGAGAAGCCCCGTACTCGATCATCGTCGACAACTCTCCGAGGCCGTACCTGTCAGGAAAACGCGTCGCTGTAACAAGGTCCACGATATAGCGCTGCACACGCTGATCCACATAAATACGGTCAACGAGGCTGCGGGCCCTGAACACCTCTTCCGGCTGGACGACCGGGGCTACCTCTGACGTGGCCTGCAGTGCCGAAGAGCGCTGCATAACCTCAAGCTCCTCCTCGAACGTGGGGTATTCGACAATGACCTTCATCATGAACCGGTCAAGCTGCGCTTCAGGAAGCATGTAGGTTCCCTCGTGCTCGACCGGGTTCTGCGTAGCCAGCACCATGAACGGCTCGCCGAGAGGGAAACTCACGTCGCCGATTGTGACCTGCTTTTCCTGCATGGCCTCCAGGAGTGCAGACTGCACCTTCGCCGGCGAGCGGTTGATCTCGTCGGCAAGGATAACGTTGGCAAACACCGGGCCCTTCCGGGGATGAAACTCCATCGTTTTAGGATTGTAGATCATCGTGCCGATCAGATCGGCGGGAAGCATGTCCGGAGTGAACTGGATCCGGTGGAACGTGAGGTTCATCGCGGTGGCGAAGGTGCGGACAATCAGTGTCTTGGCAAGCCCGGGCACCCCTTCGAGAAGAAGATGTCCGTTGGCAAGCAGGGCGATGAACACCCTGTCAATAACCCGCCTCTGGCCTATGATTGTGGTTGAAAGTACCTCACGTGCCCTGTCGAGAAATGCCGATTCCTGTGCAATTTCCCTGCCGAGAGCCTCGAGTTCTGTTTCTGGTCTCATAATGCCGATCCTCCCGAATCACTTGTTGCCCCCCCTTTACTGCATTGCCGGTAACCAATAAAGTTTCCGGCCATTCAGAGGCGCTCCTGATTAATCCATTCCGGTTATTTCATGCCTTCCCGAACACCCCTTTGAACCCCAGCACCAGAAGAACCAGGCCGATCACAAGCGCCGACCACGAAATCAGGTCGCCGATATAGAATAAGCTGTTCAGCAGTCCGACACCCGGCGCCAGCAGCAGAACGAGATCGGCACCGACGAGGATGAGCAATGCCTTCACAAAACTGATCCTGACTCCCGGTTTGCTATTCGTCTCCTGTTTCTTAGCTTTGGCCATAGAACACTCTTTATTACTTAAGCGATGAATATTTTAGGGGTAGAAACCAGCTGTGACGAGACGTCGGCCTCGGTCCTCAGCGACGGAAAAGTACGATCCAATGTCGTCAGTTCGCAGCTTTGCCACACAGATTTCGGCGGGGTCGTTCCTGAGCTGGCATCCAGGGAGCATGAACGGCTGATCGTTTCGATTGCCGAAGCTGCCATAACCGAAGCAAATATAACAAAAAATGACCTTGATGTCATAGCCGCAACCGCAGGCCCGGGCCTGATAGGCGCGGTCATGGTTGGACTCTGCTTCGCCGAAGGACTCGCCTGGGCGCTCGGGAAGCCCTTCGTGCCGGTCAACCACGTCGAGGCGCATATCTTTTCTCCGTTCATCAGCGACGAGCCCGGCCAACGGGCTCCGGTCGGCGATTTCATCTCGCTTACGGTCTCCGGTGGACACACCCTGCTTTCGATCGTCCACCAGGATCTCAGCTACGAGGTAATCGGCCGGACCATCGACGACGCGGCTGGCGAAGCCTTCGACAAGACAGGTAAGATGCTCGGCCTTGGATATCCTGCCGGACCGGTCATCGACCGGCTTGCCCGGCAGGGAGATCCGGAATTCTATCGGTTCCCGAGAGCCATGACCTCCAGTTCCCAGACCAGCCGAAACTACCGGAACAACTTCGATTTCAGCTTTTCCGGGCTGAAAACTTCGGTTCTGACCTGGCTCGGTCGTCATGACCCCGACCATATCGAGCAGCATCTCCCCGACATCGCAGCATCCATTCAGCAGGCTATCGTCAGCGTGCTGGTTGAAAAAACCGTTGCCTCCGCCCTCCTCCACAAAGTCAACGCGGTTTCTGTTGCCGGAGGAGTCAGCGCCAATTCCGGGCTTCGCTCGGCCATGCAGGACGCCTGCAACCAACACGGACTAGAACTTTTTGTACCGAAAACGGCCTATTCTACCGACAACGCGGCCATGATCGCGACAATGGCCGAACTGATGATTTCAAGGGGGCGGCTGACAGGAAATTCCTACGGCGTAGCTCCGTTCGCACGCTTCATTTCTACGGGAAGAGGGGCTCATTGAAATAGTTTGGAAATACCTTATCTTGCGATTCAAAAAAAGCGCATCATCCGGACGAAAGCCCGCCTGGTCCGCTAAGCACCGATTACCAAAAGCAAGCTATTCGCCATGCAAGACTTCATCATCGCCCTGATGCTTTTCGCCCCTCCGACCGGGGGCCAGACGCCAAACCCTTTTATCCAGCTCGTTCCTCTCGTCCTGATCTTCGTCGTTTTCTACTTTTTCATGATCCGTCCCCAGCAGAAAAAGCAAAAAGACCGTGAATCGTTGCTGGATACCATCAAGCGTGGTGACAGGGTCGTTACCATCGGCGGCATCCACGGCACCGTTGCCGGGATCGAAAGCGACAAAAAAACGGTTCTTGTCCAGGTTGCCGACAACGTCAAGATTAAATTCGAGCGTACGGCGATTGCCAACATAGAAAAACAGGAAACCGGCGACAAGCTCGCCACAAAGGAGTGACGCGCAGCAATGCAGGAAATACCCGCGA
>Ga0326726_10001405_pt1 | contig 22340 bp, 20 predicted proteins | sample MHFenrmetagenome_2_FD_207603 | JGI IMG/M metagenome (GOLD analysis project Ga0326726, IMG submission 207603) | Lab enriched peat soil microbial communities from Michigan Hollow, Ithaca, NY, United States - MHF15MN | ecosystem: Environmental > Terrestrial > Soil > Wetlands > Peat | place: USA... | reverse complement strand
CTGCCCAATTCAGGCCGACCGAGATGTTAAAGAGTTCATTCCCCAGGTGAGTGAATTTGTACCAACCGTGAAGGGCAGCTTCCCTGGCGTTTACCGGGAATCCCTGGCCCTCGGAACCCGAGAGGACGCTAGGAGGAACCCTAATTGTGCTGACAGCCATTACAGTCCCCTGAAGTGCAGCGCTGCCTCCGTGGGCATCCGTCGTGGATGTAATCGGCTTAAGAACATCACTGTTGTCTGTCTTCCACCCGTCAGGTTCCCCCTGGTTCCAGGATTCGAATCCGGCGTTAGGAATTTGACTGTAGCCGAAGGTATGACCAGCAAGGATGAGTACAGCGGACCAGAAGAGGATACGCACGTTTCGCATGGGATCTCCCTGTTGTTGTGTAGGTGATTGAAATGACAGGAAACTTCATTCTCGTCAGATTGCAGCAACAAGGCAAAGACCCCATGGAAAAGAACACGCCCTCCCACAAATTCAGGAAGGACAGTGCGCACGATCGGATGCTCCCCGGTGAAGAGCTGTCAGGGGTTCGGTGAATTTCCCTGCCTGCGCTTTTCCGGGTGGTTGCCAATCGCCTATTGGTAAGTAGCAATAATTCCTGAATGACGCAACTGCCCCACTTCCGCGTTTCTGAAGCATTTCAGGCCTTTTGAGGGACAATCGCTCAGGAGTGCAGTTACCTCCGTTCCTTTTTCGCCGCCCGGGGGGCGCCTGGGAAAGCGAGCACCCCCTTTCCATGAGGGAGGGCCACCGGTCAAGAATCACGCAGGATTGCTTTCCTCGCGGCGTCGACGTAAGGCTGTAACAATGCCGACGAGGGACACTCCGCAAGCCATGCCGCATGCGAACAGACCCAATACCTGTACCGTTCGAACATTCTCAGTGTACTGAGTAAGCCCGAACAATCCGAAAATAAACAGAGTGGCAATATACGCCCCGATTCGACGCTGCCTCATGGCAGGCTCTCCCTGATAATGTGAATGGTCTGCGTTGCTCCTGATAAGAATGCGGTGCTCGTGGCCTGAGGGATCACAGTAACGTCCCTCCGAGAATCATCGCAGCGACAGAGAAATAGATGATCAGACCGGTCACATCGACAAGCGTGGCAACAAATGGCGCGGATGATGACGCCGGATCGAATCCGAACTTGCGTAAGACGAAGGGGAGCATGGAGCCCGAGAGCGTGCCCCAGAGTACCACACCGATAAGTGAGAATGCCACAGTCAAGGCGACAAGGAGCCAGTGAGGACCGTAGATGTCAGAGAGGGCCGACCAGAGGGCGATGCGACAAAATCCGATGCTGCCAAGCACAGCACCGAGCAATAGTCCCGAGAGGATTTCGCGGCGCATGACGATCCACCAGTCCTTGAGGGTGATCTCCTGCAGAGCCATCGCGCGGATGATCAGTGTCGATGCCTGCGATCCCGAGTTTCCGCCGCTGGAGATGATCAGGGGTACAAACAGCGCAAGCACAACTGCGCGCGCAATTTCGTCCTGGAAATATCCCATCGCCGTTGCGGTAAGCATTTCGCCAATGAAAAGGATCACAAGCCACCCGGCCCGCTTTTTCACCATGCCGAGGATAGGCGTTTTAACGTAGGGATAATCCAGGGCTTCCAAACCGCCGAACTTCTGGATGTCCTGCGTATCGATTTCCTCCACCACGTCGAGAACATCGTCGATGGTGACAATGCCCAGGAGAAACCCTTCATCATTGATGACGGGAAGGGCCGAGCGATCATACTGCTTGAATATCCGCACCGCGTTTTCCTTGGTGTCGGCCGGCGAAAGACTCACAAAGGATTCATTCATTAATTCGGCGACAGGCGTGTCGAGCGGCGACACAAGAAAATCCCGCGTTCGGATGTCATCGATCAATTTCCCTTTCGCATCCACCACGTAGATGAAATCGAGAGATTCCGTTTCCTTCGCATGCGTGCGTATATGCGCAAGAGCCTGTCCGACAGTCCAATCTCTGGGAATCGCAACGTACTCCGGCGTCATCAAACGGCAAACAGAGTCGGGAGGGTAGCCCAAAAGGGTTCGCGCCACCGAACGTTCCGTGGGAGAGAGGAGCTCGATGAGCTGTCGGACGATCGGGCCCGGCAGTTCCTGCAGGAAGGCGGTCCGGTCGTCTGGTGACATTTCATCAAGAATTCCGGCAACTCCGTCGTGGCCGAGGGATTTCAGAAGCGATTTCTGGATGTCGAGGTCGAGGTATTCGAACATCTCGGCAGCCTTTTCCTTGGAGAAGAGGCGGAAGACGACGGCCCGTTCTGTCTCTTCAAGGTCGGCTACTGCATCTGCGAGCTCGCTGGGATGCCACCCCTCGAAAATCTCCTTCAGTGTTGCAAAGTCCCGGTTCCTGACCAGCTCGTTGATCTCTGGAAGGATTGCTCTTCCGAGCATTGGATCACCTGACGATCAATTGATGAAAAACACGGCTCAAACGTAATCAAAAAAACTCATTGAGGCCATAGGTGGCCCGCAGATTCCTTCGGGCGACGACAATGAAACGGTGGGATGATGACAAAGCACTCAAGGCGTCATCAGTCTTGACCAGGACCTGCTAAAGAGGAATCATCAAGGCGTACGGAATCGGCAGGCCGGGATAACATGTAAGAGAGAGAGCCTCAGGTTTTCTTACGCTTATATGTGCCCTCCATAAACGGGTACCAGACTCTGCCGTCTGGTGAGACTTCCATCCTATAGTCATATGAGCCGTCCTTCGTAAAATCGAAGGTCGCCCTTGCATGCCCCTGCGCGTTGACGCTGACCAGGCGAAGAATATTGTTGTCAAATGTTCCACGGAAGATTCCGGGAGGCTGATCCATGGAATCGAACCAATGGAGATGGTATTGCTGCTCGGCTCCGTCCCAGAGGAACACACCGTGTCCCCGGAAGTTGACCATTCCTGATCGCTCCTGTTCGTAGTCCTGCACAATCGCAAGCCCATCCAGCGAAAGTCGGTTGTGTACCCGGCCGACGGCCTGGCCGCCCTTGGGGTCCCACGGAGAGGGGCTCAAATGCTCATCGCCGATCCACTCTCCGACAAGTTTTGTGAGCTTTGCGTGGGCAGGCGTTGGCCTGGGCATATCCATGGCATCTTCTCCTTAATATGCGCTCCGTGAGTTTTCACCCGGGTGGTTTCTCTCTCAGTAGTAAAAATCGCCCCCAAGATCCGAATTATCCACGAAAAGCTCAAACTTTCTTTCCACATCTTGAAAGCCAGAAATAACTGCCATATGTTGCCCGAGGAGTTGGTTCGGGCACAGGAAAGAAAAAGGGCAGGATTTCAATCATGAGAACACAACCAGGGCTCGATGCAATTAGCATCCGCAGCGACCTGAGGGCTGGCGACATCGGATATATCGTTTATATGCACGGCAGGCTGTACCGGCAGGACTATAATTACGGCACAGGCTTCGAGGCATACGTCGCACAAGGGCTCGTGGAGTTCTACCGGCAATATGATCCGCAGAAGGATAGAATCTGGATCTGCGAGCACCGGGGGCAGATCGTGGGCTCTCTCGTGCTCATGAACAGAGCTCCGGCTGCACAACTCCGGTACTTTCTCCTGCAGCCCGAGTTTCGCGGAATCGGTCTCGGAAAGAAGCTCATGCAGCTGTTTATGGATTTTATGTACTCATGCGGCTACACATCCTCGTACCTGTGGACAACGGATGAACTCCTGTCCGCTGCGGCACTGTATAAGAAATTCGGTTATGAACTTACGGAGGAACGGGTCTCTACAGAATTTGGCAAGCGTGTTGTTGAGCAGAAATACGAGCTGCGTCTCATCTCTCAGACCTGGAAGCCTTCCACCAACCAGCCATGACATCCTCCGGGGAATGAGCGGCCGATAAGGTCTGTGCGCAGTTCTTCTCCTCTCTCTTCACTATGCTGAAGAGAGACCGCTGCAGCGGGGGGTACCTACTTACATCGAGGTGCGAAGCAATCGTGCCGCGAGATGACGGGCAGGCCTGGTGTTTGTCGTTGTGCTCATGAGAAGCTCATAAGACAGGCTTTCGCCGCTCCAGACGAGGTGACGTTCTGACTGGATCATCCGGGGGTCGTTGAGAATCGTCATGCTTTTCAATTGCAGAACGATGCTTCCGTTTTCACCGGGCTCTGCCTCTCCTTTGAGGATTTCCATTCGTCCCCCCTTCTGAGCAACGATGAGCTCGAAGATCCCGTTTCCCCTGTCAATGATAAAGCCTGATTCCCAAAAGAGCGGTTCACCGTTTCTTGCGTCTCCGGATTTGGCCCAGGTGCGCTGTTCAAAATGGATGACAGGGTCCCTGCCGTTGGACGACAGCACCAGCTCTTCCCTGTAATCCAGGGGCGAAATTGTCGGGTATTCTGCGTGTCCGACTCCCGACCATGTACCCGCAAGGCCAGCGAGATCGGCGACCGTTATCGTCATCTCACTTTTTCCCTCAAAGGTGATTGATGCACCCCGGGCGGGCCCGAACGCAAAAGTCCACTGATCGCTTCTACCAGCATCATGGCCAGAACAAGATAATCGGCAATCAGAAACCTGTCTTCAATGATGGGATGCACGATAAATCTCGCAACGATATGGACAAGGACAAGAACCACAAGCAGGGCGGCTGGATCCTTAAGCACTGACCCTTGTGTCGTTTTTCTTGCATAAAGCGTCACACACGCCGCACCGGCAAGAATCGCAATGCTTGAAAAGGAAAGACGCGTCAACCCGAGCCAGACACCATGAAGATACGATTGGAAGAAGGGTTGCGAGGGGGCGCTCCCCAGCCGTTCCGCAGCCGAGCGTATGAAGAAAAACTGTCCGACGGAATCGATATTGCGCACGACGATGAATGCCGAGAAACCGACCATGAGCGCGACGGCAGCAAGCAGACGTGGAGTCGAAGTCGATCTCGTTGCATATACATAGACGGCCAGGACGAGGACAAACATGACGGCGTCAACCCTCACAGCAACGGCAAACGCCAGCGTGGCCAATCCCGCCAAACCCATGCGCTTTTCATGGAGAAGAAAGACAGCCAGAAGGAGGAGAAAACCCGTCAGCATGTCAGGGGTGGACGCCCGGGCGCCCTGCAGCACAAACGGTGTTAGTGCCGCCGCAAGACTTACGGCGGTTGCATACGGTTCGGGGAGGACCCGGCGGACCCAGAAGAGGAGAACGATGCCGATCGCCAAAAATGAGAGCACGGAAGGGAGCACGGTAGCTAAGGGAAGAGGTACACCCAATCTGTAGAAACCATAAATGAGGCGGACAAAACCGGGCTTGATCGCGTACAACGGCAACTGCGCTGCAAAAAACTGTGGATCGCGGAAAGCACGAAATCGGTACGCATCAACGCTATCCACCAGCAATCCAAACTTTGCCGGCGGGAGGCAATCCTGGGCCTGCGCGTATGTCATCGCGTGAAAAGCGTCGGGGTCAGGATCGTCGTATGAGAGTGCGAGCGCCGCATACGGCAACATGTCCCAGTTGAACTCCGGTTGCCTGTAGCAGGAGCTTGCTACCGCGAGGAGAACAGCTCCGTACGCAATCGTCAGGAACGCTTTCATAGTCTGGTTTGATCTGCCTCTGAGATTTCGATGTGATGCCGGCAGTTGGTCATTTTAAAAGCATCATTCGGGATGTCCGATTGAACACGTGGGTCGCGTTTCCTTTTAACGATGTCGCGTAGATCCGATACATGTACATGCCGCTTGCGAGTCCAGAGCCGTCAAACAGGACGCTGTACCTCCCCGGTTGTTTCACCTCATTCACCAGCGTCGTCAGTTCACGGCCCAGAATATCATACACCACGAGCTTCACCTTACTTACCGCTGACAGCTGATAACTGACTACTGTCATCGGATTGAACGGATTGGGATAGTTTTGCCTCAGCACGTACCCTGCCGGCCCGCCGACTTCGTTTGGATCCGAGAGATCCGGCGTCACAGAAGTGGGATTCATATCTTCGAACCTGAGCTCAGCGGGGATTTTGTTCGCCAGTCCCGGCACATCCGGGCCGATGGGGGGCCAGGGAAGGTCTCCCCACCAGGAGGGTTTGGTCGCCAGATAGAGCGACGGCGGCAGGAGCGTGTCGGGGAAGGATGAATCGAAATCGGCGCCGTGCGTGACGTAATCGAAGTTGCGGTGACGTAGCAGCGTCGCTTTCACGTTGGTGTCCCCGGCCCAGGACGGTCCCCCGTATCCCAGCCGCCAAATGGTTCTGAGCGTGTTGTCCGCCGATGCGGGATAAGCGGACTCATACGTGTCGGACCAACCCGGGGTTCCAAGCACACATCCAATCACGTTCATAAACGTGGTCTTGTACTGCAGCTCGATAGCATTGTTGTTGGACGTGATGATCGGATCCTGCCAGCCGGCAAACCGGCACCTGAAGAGCGTGTTATGGCTGGAAGAACCGTGAATAAAATCTGCCGCCGCTTGAACGCCGATATTTCCTTCCCACAAATTCATGGACGGGTGTGGAGCATGACTGATCGAAGGACTGGCCGTGAGCCACCACGAATCATCGAAACGGGAATCAATCATGTAATTGTATGCGAACACATTACCCGAGGCCCCTCCCGCCGCCATCAGGAATCCGCCATCCAGCGCGCGCAGGATATTGTTCTCGATGAGATTCGCCGAGGAGTACAGGTCGGTGAGGATCCCGTAGCCGTAAGAGCGGCCAAATCCGTTGATCGCGTCGTGAAAGTAGCTGTTTCGTATCTCGTTCTGCAAACTTTCGATCAACCATACTCCCCGCTGGTTCACGCGTTCAACCTCGATGTTCTTCAGCCAGCAATACTGCGCCCCATCCATCTCGATGAGGTAGTCGACCACGGGCTGGGACTCGGTTATGGTCAGGTCCTCGATGCCGGCCCAGCGGACCATGGCATCGGCATCGACGAGTGTTGCCTGGGGGGACAATGATGGATTCAATGTCCAGTAGAGAGGGAGATTCAGGCTTATCGTTTGAGCGTTCACTTCGGTGACTTCGACGATCTGGCCACGCGCACGCGTCCCGTCATCCCTGCCGCAGTAGTTGCACAAGCCCTCAAAGCCGACGGGATCCACAAGCAGAGGATCGTTGAGTTCGTCGATCAAAAGGATATCTCCCGCTGAGATGGTGCCGACGCCATCCATGGTTATCTGCATGGAGCCTTTTACCCCCCCGCCGGTAATTCCATAGCTTCGCTTCAAGCCGGTAATGTTCCAATTGAATAAGCCGCGCATGTCGAGGATCGACCGCCCCCAGTCATTTTCAAACGTGATGACAGTTTTTCCCGGCCCGGCGCCTCTGAGGGTCTTATAATCCTCCAGGTGGATGGTCTGACTGGTCTTGTACGTCCCGGCAGGAAGATAGACAACCTGATTAACCGGGCATTGGTCGATGGCGGCCTGAATGACAGCCGTTGCGTCCATGCTTCCATTCCCGTAGATAACCGGGTTAATCGTCATAAACACGATTGACCGGTCCGGGATGCCTCCGGGAATCCCCGCCAGTGACCAATCGACGCTCCGATCCACAGGAAGAAACGGGCCTGGCGAAGTGGCAATTCTTGGTGTTGCTGCGAACGTTCGGGAACAAATGCCAATGGCTGGAGGGAATATCCATATTATCAGACACACAGCAGCGAGGCCTATCGAGGCACGATCGCAGTCCTTGGTCTTTTTCATTGCTCACCCCCCCCACAGGAACGTGAATCGTACTCCGGAGTTCTCCTCCTACTTCAGGAGGATGAATTTCCGGGTCTCCGTGAATCCACCCGCCTTCAGGCGGTAAAAGTACACCCCGCTCGCAAGACTAGAACCATCAAACCTGACTTCGTGAACTCCCGCATTCCTCCTCTCATTGACCAACACTGCCACCTCACTGCCGAGCATGTTGTAAACAACGAGCTTCACATTACTGACCGCTGACAGCTGATAGCTGATCGCTGTTATCGGATTGAACGGGTTGGGGTAGTTCTGGAACAAGCGAACTTTCCGCGGAGGCAAGGCGGACATCCCGACAGAGGTCTGCGGCAGGTTGTTCCGATAGGTCGACCACATTTCGTCGACAAAGACATCCCAGGCCTGTCCCTGACGCTCCCAATCTGCAGAATAATCTAGCCCGGTCTCCGATTTGATCGTGGCCACAGCCGCAGCATCGTTCTCCGTCATCCACCGATCGATATAGTCGAAGTATGCGTCATGGTTCCATAGACTTTCGGCGTGCATCATGCGCGCTGCCAGTCCTTCCCCGATCCACGCAATGCTGGTGCAGCAGCGGCGGTAATCTTCTCCGATGTGATATTGCGGATCGCCATTGAATGTGCTCTCCCAGAGCGACGGGCGTATGTGCTCGTATGGTCCCCAGCTTGGGGTCGAACTCACCGGCAGACCGTTCCACACTCCCTGGTGACCGGCATATACCACATTGGCACCCGTCCAGCCCATGTCATACATTGTTTGCATGTCTTCTCCGAACCTCAGATTGGGATACGTCCTATTCGGTGACTGCATCTCAGTATCTCCAAGCATCAAGCCCGCAAAAACGATCGGCCATTTCCGGCCTGACCCATGCCCGCCATGGGCGGGCCAACCAGGGTAACCCGCCCTGACTATCCCCCAAAGATCGATCCCGTATTGGACGATGTTACAGAGGAGGTCCTCCTTTTCAGCGGGGGACAAATCAAGCATGAGGAGCAATGTAGCCATGCCCACAGACCGTCCAACTTCCCTGCCATAGGTCGCCTGGTATTCCACGGCGGCGTCGAAGCCAAAAAAGCAGATATCCAGCCACGGTCGCCGGAAATGCGCAGCAAAGGTCGCGGGATCTGGTGTGTGGGTCACTCTCGGTAGACGCGGCAAAAGATCGCGCTTCAGGTCATCCGCAAAGTAGATCCGTTGCGTGCGATCGGCATACGACGGACGGAACGCATCCGGGGAAACTGCTTCGGCAAGACATGTAAGAATTGACACACTGCGGACGGGACTATCGGGGGTTTCCTCTCCCTCCCTGAGCCAGGGAGGATAGTCGCCGATCTGATTTACGCTGATAGAGGAGATGAGTGCATCCCCGGGATTCACCGTCACAGGAGGATAGACCCGGAGTTGAGGCGCATACCGGTTCGCGCTTACCCGATCATCAAAAGGACTCACGCTATTGTCCGTTGCCGGCATGTTCAACACAGAGCCATGGCGGCCGTTTGCCGGAGTCGGAAGCGGGAAAATATCAATGATGGTGACTGATCCCACCACGTAATAGTCGCCATTGACGAAGCGTCCGACCGGGACCGCCTGACTGAATTTCCATGTAATGCCGTTGATCGAAACGCTATCCATCGGCGTGGGAGGTGCGCCGTGTGTTTCGGAATGCGCTCCACTGACAAAGAACGCCACGAGGAGTGCGAGAGCGCCCCAACTCTGAATCAAGAGCGATTTCTGTGACATTTCCATTGGCTTGTTCTTCTTATGGCCATCGAAGTACTGATGGCCTCCTGCATTACTCCTGCGGATAGATCCAAAGCCCGGCTATTCTTCCATCGCGGTCGAAATTCACGTCTACCTGGGCAACCCCGTGCTGAAACCTGCAGCCGATGCGCACGTTAGTAACGGAAATCCCGTCCCGTTCCTGTGTCGGACTCTGTTGTTCAAAATCTCCGAGATCGGATGTTACATTGTGCCAGATCCTCGCAATTCGTTCCGCAGGCAGAGTCTGCCTCAATTGCGCGGTGCAATGCACAGCAATTCCGTCAGACCTTCCCGATGCGAGATCGCTCACGATCCCGGCCGCAATCGTGCCAAACGTCTGCAGCGGAGTCTGGGCGGTTGCACTGGGCGAATTCTCGCGCGAATCGCCTAGGAGTTTGTTGAAGAGCAGTCGAATGTTCCTTGCCCTGACTCCTCCCGGAATGTGCGTCGCATCGCCGGTCCTGGAATAGTCCCGGAGCACACGGATCGCCGCAGTGATTACTGCGGGATTTACCCGCGTAAAATAGCGCGTGGCATACTCATCTGCCTCGATCTCCCCCTGCCTGCTCATCCACAACCTGTTGTAGGGATCGCGCGAAAACATCAGTCGCGTGACATGGCCGAGGTAGATGTGTGCGTACTCGTGCGCCCTGAAAAATGACGCCGCGAGTGACCCTACCTGCCGGACGACGTTCGGGTTATAATAGATGACGAAGCCCAGGGAATCCGCTGAGGCGAAGGCGATATCGGAAAGCGAAGGGACGGGGATCTCGCGGACGGGGGATCGCCAGTCCTGGTCCTGGTTCGGTCCAAGACCGATGGTAACCAGAATAGACAGCACCGCAAGTTTCACCTCGCCCCTCCCTGATCATTCACTTCTGCAACACGAGCTTCCTTGTTTCGACGAAGCCGCTTGATCGCATCCGGCAAAAGTAAACGCCGCTCGAAAGTGCTTTGCCGTTGAATGGAACCGTGTATGTGCCCGGATCAAACTGCTTGTGAACCAACTTTGCCACCGTCCGGCCGGCAATATCAAAAACGGCAAGTTCGACTTCAGCGCGCGCCGGAACGGTGAAACGGATGGTTGTGCCCGGATTGAACGGATTGGGATAATTCTGCAAAAGGACAAAGCCGGCCGGTCGGGAGTCCTCCGCGGCAACAAATGTCAGGGGTTGGTGCAGGCTGAGAAGCTCGATCCCGTCGCCCGAGCCGAGATTGCGGGTATATCGTTTCTCAGCAGAATTGTTCCAGTGCTCGTGTACCCCGAGGCTGGCCAGCCTCGTACCGTCTCCTTCGGGATCATAAATGGCACCTGATGGAGGATCTGAGGCAAGCGCTGCTTCGTGAAGGTAATTGTCGACTGATCCGTACACCGTTGAGATGAGAGGGTTGACGATCTGTTCAGCGCGGTAAAAGTCGATTCCGACAGATTCAATCGCAACATTGTCCTGCGAAAGGAAAATGCTGGACGTCCAGTCGTTGTTGAATGGCGGGGAGTGCCATCTGCTGTCCAGAGACACTACGTCCTGTTCAGTCTGAACGCCGTACAGTGCATCGATCATGAAGAGGAGTGTCTTGCCCCCGAGATCCTTGTGCCCCATCAAATCGACGAGAGCATTATACGTCCCCATGGCTCGGCCATAAAACGTCCACTCAGGACTGTCCGGGTAAATGATATCATGAACGGCCACATAGGCGTGAACGCCGGAAGCATGAGGGGTATACTGGCTCGGGACACCGCTGGCGTCGTTCGCACTGATGGTGCCAAAATGATTCTTGCTGCAGAAGCTCACTCCCACGTACCGGTGCCCTTTGAAGCTGGCCAGGTTGATGAGATAGGAAGCCTGGGTGACGGCCTTGGGGAGATATGTTGTCTGTCCGCCTCCGATTTCAAGCGTGAGCGCCTCGGACCAGTGAACTGTCGTCGCGGTGTCGCGTACGTACTTCTCCCGGCCGTTCTTTGCCGCCCATCCCATGAAATGAACCCCCGGAAATTCCGCTACACATCGTGAATAGATGGCGTCGGGGACGTAGCGTATAAGATCGTAGATGGTGATTTCCCCGGGTTGCACCCCCGCCTGATGTACAAGCTGCCGCAGAAGTCCAAGCACAACATGAGGCGACGTAAACGATGCGTTGCCCGGATTGTAAGAGTCCGAGATCTGGTTCAGATTGATCTTGACGGCAATCTTCTCGCCGGCCTGGTAGCCCACACTTCCTCTTCCGTGTCGTTCGTTGAAATTTCTGAAGAGGGCATCCCACGCTCCGGCATCGGAAGGTTGCTCCGTCAACCCGCGTAAGGATCGGGACAACATCGAATCGACAACAACCTGTGAGGTGTTGAGATCATCCCACCAGTGCCCGCTGGATCCATCCCAGCGTGTCGCTGATGAATCCCACATCCAAACGACGCGGCCCGGGAATATCCCTTTCCCCTGACCGATGGGGGAATTCGGACCATCGATGGGGATAAATATCGAATCAACGGCAACGGTCCGGGCGTAGGTTTCATCTCTCGCGGCCTGCAAGGCCAGGAATGAACCGGCGAATCCGGCAACAAGGAGGCATCCTCCAACGATGTATTTCGAGTTCCGGAGATAGTGCGCCGATTTCTTCAGCGAAAATATCGCCGAGGCAAGCCCGGCGATGTAAACAAGGAAACCCGCCGCAAAAGGCGCTGCCGCTTTCATGCAGGGATATTGCGCACGGCTCGGCTTCGGTATGACCCTGATGATCATCCAAAGGAGACACATCACCCCCACAAGCGGGATGAAGATCTGATGAAGCCGGCTTCTACGGAAAATTCCTGTATGCGTTTCCACCATATGACTGTGATGACACTGTCTCTTATCAGCTGAGTTCATCTGAGTTCCTCATTCGAGGGGTCTTTGTCAATGTTCCTTGTGGATAGCTGGGCTTCTGACTTAGGTGACTGGACGAAAAGCATCCTTACAGTACAATGTACTCCATCGCTTTTGAACTTGCCATGTTGGCGGGAAATGCCGTTCGGCTTCGGTTAAACGGATAAAACCCCCGTTCTCCCCTGTGGCAACTCCTACGACATGAAGCCGGTCTCAAGTGCACGTGCCCATTCCGCCCGGCCATTTTTGCGGGCCTGCTCTGCCGCACCATGAGAGTCATAAGGGACGGAAATTAACGACGCAGTCCAGGTTTTGCCGCTGCCTTCAAGGATAGCGTACCGGGCATGCGGGGAACCGGATTCCATCACATGCGGCTCGGGAAGCTCATCGTCGAAAGCCGGGAGCCCTACACTCCCGGGGTTCACGATGAGGATCCCATCGTCAGACTCAACGACTCGCTGAATGTGCGTATGTCCACAGAGCATGACGGGCGCACTTGCACCGCTCAACCGGTGCTTGACCTCTTCTCGTGTTGCAAGCCTCCCGCGTCCGTGATCAACTGATTCCAGAAAATACTCGGAATCGCTGGCGGGCGTACCATGAAAGATCAGAATTTCGTCATGTAGGCGCGTCGTCGACGGAAGCTGTTTGAGCCAGATATGTTCTGCAGGAGCAAGGCCATCCAATGCGAAAGCATCCGACGCCCCCAGAGTCGCAGGATCCTGGAACGCCATCGTCCTGTCGTGGTTTCCCGCAATCTGCACCCACTGCTGTCTGAACAGAAATGCGGCGGTCTCCTTCGGCCACAGAGGACCTGAAAGATTGTCACCCAGATTGACGACTGACGTGATCCCCTTTCTTTCAATGTCGGCCACAACCTCCCTGAGGGCGAGGATGTTGCCATGAATGTCGGAGATGACCGCGAGTGTAGTCATATCGTAGTTTGCAGTTTGAAAGTTGTGCTCTGCAGCACGTTCGGGATCAGGAGGGAAAGAACGAAGGCAAAAACCACTGCTTGACTTGTGGCATAAGTGTACGTCAGAAATGGGACAAGGACAAGCCGCGGGCACCCACAATTGTGGAGTCGTCGCCACAGACAAACACTTCGATCCATGGGTGACGGATTCCGGTGGGGCCGTGAGCACCTGATTTCCCCAATCCTGGAGCGGGGGACCTCTGGCATCAGAATTGAATGGGTTCAGATCAGAACAATTTCGGGGGGGACGAAATGGAAACACTGCTCAGGGTACTGCGTGAATCGAACATGGCCAGGATCACGCCGAGGGAGATCGAGCGGGAGTACGGCTCTGTGTGGAGCCATTCAGCGTCATTGAGAATGGTCCACGCAGGCACTCCGTCCCTTTCTATGGTTGAGAGTTTAGAAGGGGGGAAAGCGCTTTTCCGGCAGGATAATTAAACTCTCGATGTGGCTCACCGGCTCCTGCACCTGCCTCCTTGTGACGGCTGAGTTACGGGAATCGGCTAATGAGAGATAAAGGCACTCGGGAGTTCCCCAGAGTAGGCCTCCCCCGAGCAGGAATTCCAGGCGCACGATGCGTCGCCGGGAAGTTTACTCCTCGCGCAGCTTCTCCTCTACGATCGACCTCACCTCCTCCGTCATCATTCTGCACGTACTCCTCAGTGATTCCAGCTCTTCCTGTTTCCATCCCACGAATTCGGCATCATGAAGATTCTTCAAATTGATGCGCACATTCAGCGCGGCCCCTTCCGCAGCAGCACGAAGCATAACGGAGCTTACACCGGCATCGCTCACCGAGTTCACGTTCCCTGAAGCGGCCGCCTGTTGCGCCAGCGCAAGAGCGTCGACACAATGTCGCATGACTTCGAGAGGGACCAGCGTGGCCTCCTTTGTTGCCTCCGTGATAGCCACGGACCGCAGCGCCTTCTGTGGTTCTGTTTCCTTCGGCAGCGAGAGCGCCTCCATCACTTTATTAAACGCTTGTGTGTCCTTGTCGACGAGCGCGGTGAATTTTGCGCGAAGGTCCTCGACCTGCGCCAGGATCTTTTTCATCTCATCTTCAACGCCGGCGTACTTCTTTTTTCCGATGGTGAGATTGCACACCATTGAAGTGAGCGCAGCTCCAAGCGCGCCGGCAAGGGCGGCAACGCTGCCCCCGCCCGGAGCCGGTGAGGAGGAAGCAAGTTCGTCAAGGAATGCTTCGAGCGTCTTTTTGTTGGGCATGGTATTGTCCATCCTCCTGAATTGATCCCGCCTCCGGCCATCGACGTCGCGACCGGGAGCTTACCCCAGTTGCGCTTCAATCACTTTCTTTGACACGTCAAACGTTTCGAACTGACTAAGTCCAAGCGCTTCGACGGCAGCCTGAATCAGCTTTTCCTCGGTATCGGCCTTCGGGGCATAGTGTTTTCCGGCCATGAGCAGAGCTTCCCTGGGTGTGAGGCCGACGATTTCGCTTCCTGTCACATGAGCACCGAGGGTGGCGGCCTCCTTCCTGACTTCTTCGAACGCCTTGTGCGGAGGAGTGATATGGTAATTCACAAGATTGATGGATACCTGAGCAATGTCATGCGCCTCCAGCAAAACTCCCATCGCCTTGACAGCCTTGAGAGATCCGGAGATGACAACCTTGTGACCCGAAGCATCGAGGACCGGCTTGCCAGCATCGTCTTTTTGAATCCTGCCACTCTCTCTGATCCGCTGCGCAATTTCGGTAGCGATACGAACGTCGTTCGTGTCCAGATTGACATTGTAAGCAATGAGAAACATTCGAGCGCCCGTCACGGTTGCGCCGGACCGCGCGTTGAACACCGCTATGCCGAAATCGGGCTGCCACTCCGGATCTTTTAGCTTCTCGGCAAGTCCCTCGTATTCCCCCTTCCGGATGTTCGAGAGGCTCCTTCGTTCCGGCCGCACGGCTGCCTCTTCATACAGGTAGACCGGGACACCGAGCTCCGCAGCAACCCGCTCACCGTAACTCCGCGCCAGAGCAACGCAGTCTGCCATCTTCACGCCCGATACGGGGACGAAGGGAACGACATCGGTTGCGCCCAGACGGGGATGTTCCCCGTGATGTTGCGTCATGTCGATAAGCTCGGTGGCCTTCCTTGTCGCTTCGAATGCTGCCTCACACACGGCACCGGGTTCCCCCACAAACGTGATAACCGACCGGTTGTAGTCCTTGTCAGGTTCCGCGCTGATGAACCTGACGCCAGCCACTGCGTTGATCGCCCCCGCAATCGCGTTGATTGTTTTGATGTTTCGTCCTTCGCTGAAGTTAGGAACACACTCGACGATGCGTCGCATTGGGGTGAGCTCCTCACAATTCCAGGATGGTGCCGTTCTTCACGACCGTCTGGACGTGGTTCACGCCATAGTGGTAAGCAATGTGCCTGTAGTCCGGAACATCTGCGACAATCAGGTCCGCCTCTTTCCCTGTCTCGATGCTCCCCACCCGGGAGGACAACCCGAGCGCCGCCGCTCCGTGAAGGGTCGCCGCGGTGATCGCCTCTTCCGGTGTGAACCGCATCTGTGTGCAAGCTATGGTCATCATCATCGGCATGGAGTACGACATGCAGGATCCGGGATTGAAGTCTGTTGCGATTGCGACAGCTACGCCCGCTTCAATCAGATCACGCGCCGGGGCATACCCGTGATTCAAAAAAAACGACACTCCCGGGAGAAGTCCGGCAACCACTCCGGCGCTGCGAAGTGCAGCAATCCCCGCAACCGAGACACGCTCGAGATGGTCGGCAGACACGGCCCCGATCCTACCCGCGAGCTCTGCTCCGCCCAGCGGACTCAGCTCATCTGCGTGAAGTTTCGGCTGCATCCCCCACGTCTTTCCGGCCAAAAGGATCCGTTCCGACTCTTCAAGACCGAAGTATCCCTTCTCACAAAAGACATCACAAAACTTTGCCAGTTTCTTCTTCCCGACGTACGGCATTAACTCGTCGATCACCAGACTGACATAGTCGTGGGGTTTGTCCCGGTACTCCGGAGGAATCGCGTGAGCGCCAAGGAACGTCGGTACGACTCTGATAATCTCCTCGTCCTTCAGTTCGTTGATCGCTTCAAGCATTCTGATTTCTGCATCTTTGGCAAGACCGTACCCCGACTTGATTTCGACCGTCGTCGTGCCGGAACGGAGCATGTCAGTAAGGTAACGTGCTGTCGGACGCTTCAATGATTTCTTGTCTGCGGCACGGACTGCCCGCACGGTCGAGACGATGCCTCCGCCTTTTGCCGCGATTTCCTGATACGTAGCTCCGACGGCGCGAAGCGTGAATTCTTCTACGCGACTCCCCGCGAACATCGCGTGTGTGTGCGAATCGACAAATCCCGGAAGGACGCATCGTCCGGACGCATCCAGTTCCGCAACGTCTTCAGGGACAGCCCGCGTTGCTTCAGGCATCGGGCCGGCCCAGGCGATCTTTCCCTCCTTGCAGTAGACACCCGCGTTCGTTATGACGCCGAGATCACCCATGTCTGCTCCCGTCTTGACGGTCTTTCCGCGGGCAGCTACTGTGACAAGCTGGGAAATGTTCTTTACGAAAAGATTCAAGGGGGACGGGTAATAGGGAGTGATTCAAAGATACGAAACAGGGCTGGGAGGCGCAATATCGCAAAAGCTCGGGACGAGAGGTTGCGATGTCGGGTCCCCTACCGTCGATGCAGGATCTCCACGAGCTGGGGGGAAAGAGCAGGTAAACCCGGATCGCGCCGCATCAGGTCAGCGTACTTTCCGAAGAAGTCTGTGGGGCCACGCGTGATCGTTTCCACGAGGGCCTGCCTGCCAAGCGTCTGGTCAATCTGCCTTGCGATGATCATTCCGGTGATTGCACCGTAACTCTCCCAGTATCCCGAGGTGTTTGAGAGGCGGATGATATCGTCGGCCCGCTGCTCGCTTGTTCTCGGGGAAAGAATCTCTGCAGCGTTTCTGTTGAACTCTGCGAAATTTCTTTGCGCGCGTTCCAGGCCGTCGCCGGGAAGCCGGCCGCGGGATCTCTGGATGAGCGTAAGGTAGTAGGCAATACCTTCATTCTGGGAAAGATCCAGGAGGCGGTCAACAGGGTTTCGCCGGACGTTGTAATACTGCCGCCATTCGGGAGAAGCATCCTTGTAGGCACCAAACGCCGCGTGGAACACTTCATGGGCAACGACGCTCAGCATGCCGATGAACCGCTCATCGGTCGTTCGGCCATAACTGACCGACTTCGCAAGGTTCACGACGATCGTGAGTTCACCTTCTCCTTCGCCAGTAAACACCGGCACATTTCCCTTCCAGGCAACCCGCCGGACGAATGCATCGATGTTTTGATGGCCGAAGGCAACAAAGTAGACGGGAATTACGGTGTTGATTCTGATGTCCGCGGGAAAAAGCTGAGAAACCGTACTGACAACTCTCTGCCCGAAATTTCTCTTCTGGGCTTCCTCCAGGAGTTCCCTGATCTCTTGGATACTCGCCCGAGCCTCCTTCATGCGAAACGGGTCATCTCCGAGATTCTGATTGAACTTCACCGCCTCCAGAGCGCGTTCCAACGTGGGCGTATCCAGCTGGCGCTGTGACAGCAGGGCGGTCGTAGCAAGGGCAATCTGACTCCCGCGAAGTGATGCAATTTCCGCCGGGCGACCGGAGAGCCCGCTGTAGAGCTCGAGAGTTTGTTCAGCCGATTGATAGTTGACCCGCAGGACGACATTAAAATACTCCTGCGCCTGCGCACAGACGGCCGCAAGAAACATGAGCAGGAAAGGAAGGGAATATCTCATACAACTTTGATGACGACAATGGTCATGTCGTCGTGTTGGGGTGTATCTCCGGCGTAAGTTTTCACAGTTCCGGTCAGATGGTCAATGATCTGCCGCGCCGAAAACATTCCAACATCCGCGGTGCGGAGGGAAGCTTCAATTCTTTCCGACCCGAACACTTCTTCACGGTCGTCCATGGCTTCTGTAAATCCGTCGGTCAGCATGAACACCACATCGCCCCGTTTCAGGGTAATGGTCCGCTCGGAGTATGTGCTTGCCTCCCGCATTCCGAGCGGAAATCGAACTCCGTCAAGATCAATCCACGTGTAGTTGCCTCCGCTGAGGAGAAGTGGTTTTGTCTGTCCGGCGTTCGCAAACGTGAGCGTGTGTTTCTTCTTATCAAGTGCACCAAGAAGAAAGGTGACAAATTGCCCTTTCCGCGAATGATGATAAATCGCGGTATTGAGCCGTGACAGGATACAACCAGGAGACGCAGAGCGGCCCGCCTCGCTTGCAAATGCACCGCTCGTAAAAACCGCCGACATCGCTGCCTGCATCCCTTTGCCTGAAACGTCGCATACAGCTATGCCCAATCGCGATCCATCCTCACCGAGGCCCGTGTAATCGAAAAGGTCCCCGCCGACAGTTGCTGCAGGGATGGACGTGCCCGCGATCTCGAATCCGGTGATCTTGGGGTCGTCTTTGGGCATAAGTGCCATTTGCACGTCGCGCGCGAGGCGGAGCTCCGTCTGCAGGGATTCCTTCGCTTCACGTTCGAGTGACACGATCCATGTCACGAGGTTCACGGCACCCAGCACGAGCGCTCCTGACACGACCAGCGGCATGAAACCAGTCCCGAATTTTACGAACGCGGCAACGAGGCCGAGAGCAATCAGCGTATAGGCAATCACGATGAGTCGGAGGCGATCCTTCGGAATGTTATCGTAGATCCTGTCGCTCCAGAGCAGGGAAAATATCAGCGCATCGAAGAGCCGGATGGCGTCCGGGCTCTCCACCATCTTTGCACGGTATGCCTCCCGTTTTTCTGCAAGACCCACCGCAAATTTCCCCCACGTGAGATAGAGCACCCCCGCAACAACCAGGTCGACGCCGAAACGCCCCCATTGCTGACTGCTCAGTCCCTCCCCCAAAGCCGTCGCCAGCTCAACAACGATGAGGATCTTCAACAGCAGAATTAGGATTTTCTTAAGTCGAACGGGCGTCACGGTTGCCTCTTTCTGTCATCTGGTCCTTATTCATACGTGCAGAAATGCATCATGTTTCCGTCCAGGATGCATTGCTTTGAAGATGAAAACCTGAGCAGCTCACAACAGGGAGCCGGGGATATTTCGGGAAGCGTTTGTCCGTGATAGACAAGGTGCACAATGTGAAGGTGCTCCCCTTCGAACTTACGATCGTCTCTGCGTGAGTGCATTGTGCGCACAACCCTGAGTGAGGTTCCGGCTCCCCTTGCTTCACCGGAGCACTCACGGAACAGGCGCGGGCATCTTCGCGGCGGTCTGCCACAAGCTCAGAATGCAGCCGTCGGGGGTAGCAAATTGCGCAAACCACCCCATCGAGGGGATTTCAGTCTTCTTCACGGTAACCTTGCCTCTCGCTTTCTTTATCTCCTTCAGTTTGGAATCGATGTCTTCCACTTCGATATAGACGTTGACCTGACCTTTCTTTGGCATTTTCTTCACCTGGTAGAAACCCCCGTTGGGCGGGTTTCCTGCCCTGAAAACAACATATTTCATTTCGGGATAGTCCTCGAACGTCCAACCGAACACTGTGCCGAAGAATTTCTTCGCCCTGGTAAAGTTGGTTGTGGGAATCTCGACGTGTCCGAAACCGTGCATGCGTTCCTCCTATGAAAGAAATGTGAATTACGATTGCCGAAGCATAGGGATATGTATGTTCCACTGGCGTGCGCGGTCGATGGCACGCTGATAACCCGCGTCTGCATGTCGCACGATCCCCATCCCCGGGTCGTACGTCAATACGCGTTCAAGCCGCACCGCGGCATCGGGCGTGCCGTCAGCCACGATCACCATACCTGCATGGATGGAGAGCCCCATGCCGACTCCTCCTCCATGGTGGACACTCACCCAGCTTGCGCCTCCGGTCGCGTTCAGAAGTGCATTGAGGATCGGCCAGTCTGCTATGGCATCACTGCCGTCTTTCATCTTCTCTGTTTCCCTGTTGGGAGAGGCGACTGATCCGCAATCGAGGTGATCCCTGCCGATGACGATGGGCGCACGCACTTCGCCCCGCGCCACAAGGTCGTTGAATATTTTTCCCATCGCAGCGCGTTCACCGTACCCGAGCCAGCAGATTCGCGCGGGGAGCCCCTGAAACTTCACACGACTCTGCGCTTTCTCGATCCACCGGCACAAGGGAGCGTTTTCGGGAAATGTCTCCAGGATAGCGCGGTCAGTCCTTTCAATGTCCCGGGGATCTCCTGAGAGCGCCGCCCAGCGGAATGGCCCCTTTCCGTCACAGAACAGGGGACGTATATACTCCGGAACGAACCCGGGGATCTCAAAGGCATCAGCAACGCCGCAGGCCTCCGCCTCGCCGCGGATGTTGTTCCCGTAATCAAATGTGACGGCACCCTTGCGCATAAGTCCCAGCATTGCCCGGACATGCTCCACGATCGATTCCTGCGCTTTCGTGACATAGGTCGCAGGGTCTGCGCGACGAAGCCTGAGTGCCTCCTCATACGGAATGTGCGCAGGAACGTATCCGTTCAGTGTATCATGCGCCGATGTCTGGTCGGTGAGAACATCGACCGCAATGTTTCTGGCGAGGAACTCCGGCAGAACCTCCGCAGCATTGCCGAGCAGGGCGACGGACTTCGGCTCCTTCAGCTCTTTCGCAGTCTGAACGCTGAGCAATGCCTCATCGAGGGACTCCGCCATCTCGTCCACGTAGCCGGTTTTCAGGCGTTTCTCGATGCGACCGCGATCCACTTCGATCGCCAGACACGCAGCACCGTTCATGGTTGCAGCGAGTGGCTGAGCACCCCCCATGCCGCCAAGACCTGCGGTGACCAGAAGCCTTCCGCGAAGGCTCCCGCCAAAATGCCTGGCGGCGCACTCGGCAAACGTTTCGTACGTCCCCTGGAGTATTCCTTGGGTTCCGATATAGATCCAGCTGCCTGCGGTCATCTGCCCGTACATAGTCAGCCCCAGCCCTTCGAGACGCCGGAATTCATCCCACGTGGCCCATTTCGGCACGAGAAGCGCGTTGGCAATGAGAACTCGTGGCGCATTCACGTGAGTCCGGAATATTCCGACAGGCTTGCCCGACTGCACAAGGAGAGTTTCGTCGTTCTCGAGTCCCCGCAGCGCAGCGACAATCGCGTCGAAGCACTCCCAGTTCCTCGCGGCCTTCCCCGTTCCCCCGTAAACAATAAGCTCCTCCGGTTTTTCGGCAACTTCCGGATCCAGGTTGTTCATCAGCATGCGCATCGCAGCCTCCTGAACCCAGCCCTTGCAGGTGAGCCCGGGCCCGCGGGGAGCGCGCACTATGCGAAAGGATGGCGCTTCATGTGTCATGCTTGTGGCACCTCCAAACTGCGCCGGAGCGTCCGGCTGTATTGTATGGCTCAGTCCTTCGAGAAAAATCTGATCTCGATTTTCCGAGCCTCCCCGTCTTCCTCCGGCTTCGCAAGTCTGATATGTTGCAGCGCATTCAGAGGGTACATCAGGGTGTCACCGTCATTGTCAAACGTTACGAAGTCGCCCGAGACTTTCGTGAGGATACCGAGGTTCGTCTGTTGTCCCTGCAATTTCGTAAGTATCTCCCTGATCGTGGCATTTCCTTTTGAACTGTGGGACTGCATTTCTGCCTGTGTCGGAGCGACCACAGGTACATCCTTCTTTTTCTTCTGCCCGAACGCAGGGGATTGCGCAAAAGTGACGAGAAGAGCCGCGAGGAGTACAAACGAAAGATACTTCTGGTCGATATGTCGCATGATGTGCCTCCTGTTGGTACGGTTGGGATTATGATGGAGTCGTTGTGTAAACTTACATTTTATAGCCGATGGCACGAAGCAGTTCGCGGCGCTTTTTCACATCACTTTCCGTCTCGATCCCTCTGGTTTTTTCGCCGTCGATGATTCCCATTATTCCGCGCCCCTTCTCGGTTTCCGCAATGATCACCTGCACGGGATTGGCAGTCGCGCAATAGACCCTGCATACGTCCGTCACGTTTTTTACCGCATTCAGAATATTCACCGGATATCCTTCGGTCATAAAGATCAGGAAGGAATGTCCTGCCGCAAGTGATTGCGCA
>Ga0326726_10001404_pt1 | contig 22344 bp, 14 predicted proteins | sample MHFenrmetagenome_2_FD_207603 | JGI IMG/M metagenome (GOLD analysis project Ga0326726, IMG submission 207603) | Lab enriched peat soil microbial communities from Michigan Hollow, Ithaca, NY, United States - MHF15MN | ecosystem: Environmental > Terrestrial > Soil > Wetlands > Peat | place: USA... | reverse complement strand
TCGTTCGTTTCCACCATGGCGGCCAATCTCTGCTCGGCCAGGTGCTGTTGCTCGAGCAGCGACTCCTTTCCGATGGCACGTGCGCCCCGCGCAGCGCGTGTTGCGATCCAGCGTTTTGTCATCAGGATACATGATGACTGGTCTCCACCGCGACCGACGCGCCCGCGAAGCTGGTGCAACTGCGACAAGCCGAATCGTTCCGCGTTCTCGATAACCATCACCGTGGCATTCGGAACATCGATGCCGACTTCGATGACGGTTGTCGCCACGAGAATGTCGATTTCTCTGTGAAGGAAGCGGGTCATGATCTCCTCCCTTTCGTCCGTGCGCAATCTTCCATGCATGAGTCCGAGACGAAGTCCGGGGAAGACATCACGCTGCAGATGATGGAAATACACCGTGGCCGCTTTGAGATCGAGCTTTTCAGATTCTTCGATCAACGGATAGACGAAATAGGCCTGGTGACCGGCTGCTACCTCACGTTTGACAAATCCGGCAACATCTTCCAACTCGGTGTCGGTCTTCACAATCGTCCTCACCGGTCTGCGCCCCTCCGGAAGTTCAGCGATGACGGAAACATCGAGATCACCGAAGAGCGTGAGAGAGAGCGTGCGCGGAATGGGTGTCGCGGTCATGACGAGAACATCGGGGTTGGTTCCTTTCCCTCGCAGGAGGGCGCGCTGAAGAACTCCAAATCGGTGTTGCTCATCGATAGTCACAAATCCAAGTCTGGCAAACCTGACATCCTTTTCAAAGAGCGCGTGCGTCCCGAGGACAATCTGCGCAGCACCGGACGCAACATCTTCAAGTACGTCGCGCCTTGTTGTGCTCCTCTGTCCTCCTGCAAGGAACCGTACCCCTACGGGCAGGTTTCCCAGAAATCTCTTCAGTGTTGCGTAGTGTTGCTCGGCAAGTAATTCTGTGGGAGCCATGAATGCTGCCTGATAGCCGTTTTCCACTGCAATAAGCATGGCAATCAGGGCTACGATGGTCTTGCCGCTTCCGACATCCCCCTGGAGGAGTCTGTTCATCGGCTTGGGCGACTCCATGTCGGCCGTGATCTCTTTCACAACGTGCCGCTGAGCCCTTGTTAAGTCAAAGGAGAGCGAATCGACAAGCTGGCGCGCAAGCTTTGACTGAACGGAAAATGCTATTCCCCTTGTTTCGTCTTTTGCGCCATGTCGTTTCACAGCCAACTTGAGCTGGTAGAGAAAAAGCTCTTCGTATTTCAAGCGTTGCAGGGCTGAAGACAGCTGTTCTGCAGAACGCGGAAAATGGACGTTTTTCAGCGCCTCAGGAAGTGTGACTAACTTCCTCTCCGAAACCAGGCTTGGCGGGAGGATCTCTTTATATTGATCATCATATTTCAGCAATGCTCCCGCAATCAGCCGGCGAAATCCGGCGCTGTCCAGCCCCATTTTCCCGAGCTCTTGCGATGAAGGGTACAGCGGCACGAGACCTCCCGAATTCAGCGTCGTAAGCCATTGCTTATCCGGCGGGGTTTCCGGTTTTCCTGCCTCAGCGTCTTCGCGCAATGCGATGCGGTCGATTTCAGGGTGAACAAACTGAGGAGCACCTCCATAGAACGAGGGTTGCCCGGAGACTGCGAGGAGTTCGCCGATGTGAAACATATTTCTCCAGTATTGCACTCCGCCAAACCAGACGCACTGAATGGATCCTGTAGCATCGGCCAGGAGAAGCACGAACCGAGACCGTCGTCCGACGCCGATTACCCTGTGCGAGCGAACCTCGCCAAGAACTGTGAATTCACGCCGGGTCAGTGGGAACGCTTCACCGGCAGCCGGGGTTGGTGCGAGTGATTCGCGAGTAAGGGCGCCGCGCAATTCGGCGATTGAAACGATGGTCGTGCGGTCGAGGTACTTACGGGGAATGTGATGCAGGAGATCGTCTACTGTGCGGATTCCGAACTTCTCGAGCACAGCTGATTTGCGGGGACCGATGCCTTTGACAAACTGCACCGGTATTGAGCTGGGATCGGAGGGTGGACGTTGGACCAGCATGCGAATCAAGATACACTCCCTTTGCTGCAGTGTCAAGGAGGAATCAGGGCTCGGGGCGATTCACTATAACTATTATGCTGGCGGACAAAGCCTGGCACTGGCTGATACCTTCGTGACCCTTCAACTCGGTCACTCTGTTCCCTCGCTCAGCGTGACGAGACTGCATTGGCAATCTGAGGTAGAGGCGCCAGTTTCGACAAATCAGAACACTTGCTCAATCGATTTTCTATTGTCTCTTAGGCTTAAACGTTGTATCTTCCTCACTTAGAAAATCTGTACAGTCTCTCATTCGTCGCGCGGGTTCATGTTTCGATTCCGGGACTCCGTGTGACCTTCCTCCGGTCAAAGGGAGGGAGCCCGACACGATGAACAAGGCCAGGGCGGCGTTTGGAACACCTCGTTTCGATCATTCTACCTGAACTCCCGACACTCAAGGAAATTGTCATCTGGGGAGGTTACGCTGGCCTGTTCGCAATCGTCTTCTCTGAAACCGGATTGCTCATCGGTTTTTTTCTTCCGGGCGATTCTCTTCTCGTCACCGCGGGCCTGTACGCAGCAGCAACGGAAACTCTCAACCCCGCGCTCCTGATTCCATTGCTGACATGCGCAGCCATCCTGGGCAACTCCAGCGGTTTTCTTATCGGCCGCAAGGCAGGGCAGACCCTGTACAACCGGCCACAGTCCCGTTTCTTCCGCCGTGATCATCTTCTGAAGACGAAGGAATTCTACGACCATTACGGAAACATCACGATCGTGCTGGCCCAGTTCATGCCTTTTGCACGAACCTTCGCTCCTGTCGTTGCCGGCATCGCGGAGATGCCGTACCGTCGTTTTATAATGTTCAATGTCATCGGCGCCATCTGCTGGATCACGAGCATGATCCTTCTCGGATACTATCTCGGCTCGACGATCCCCGGTATCGAAAGCAATATCGAGTACGTCATCGGTATCATTGTCTTCATCTCGATTCTCCCGATACTGATCAAGTATATCCAACACCGAATCCGCAGTTCAACGGCGACACCCCCGAACGATACCGGGGGAGAGTAAGACAGCTCTGCGGGGCAACCCAAACACCATACGTGAGGGAATGTTCATGGCCAACCCCCTGTTCGAACGGAAGCCCCTGGGACTCCTGCTCGAGGAGATGAAGGGTGAAAACCGGCTGCGCCGCGTCCTTGGCCCGGTTACACTGACAAGCCTTGGCGTCGGCGCAGTCATCGGCACCGGCATCTTCGTACTGACTGGCGTCGCAGCGCATGACAAAGCCGGGCCGGGATTGATACTTTCTTTCGTGATTGCGGGCATAGCGTGCATCTTCGCCGCGCTCTGTTACGCAGAGTTCGCCTCAATGGTTCCGGTTGCAGGTTCAGCATACACGTACGCGTATGCGACTCTCGGAGAGCTCTTCGCGTGGATCATCGGCTGGGATTTGGTCCTTGAATACGCAGTTGGGTCGTCCACCGTTGCCCACGGCTGGTCGGCACATTTTCAGGACCTGTTGAAAAGTTTCGGCATTCACATACCATATGCGTTCGGGAACGCACCTTTCGATTTTGATCCCGCCAGCGGTGCGTTCTTCCCGACGGGCGCGTACTTCGATGTCGCTGCGATCGTCATCACCGCAATTATTACAACCATCCTGGTCCTCGGCATCCGGGAGAGCGCTAGTTTCAATGCGGGAATGGTGATGGTGAAGCTATGCATCGTCTTCTTCGTCATCATCGTGGGCGCCTTTTACATCGAACCTGCAAACTGGCAGCCGTTTGCCCCGTTTGGTTACACGGGACTGAGTTTCTTCGGTCATACGATTCTCGGGCAATCCGGGACGGGAGGCATCCCGCTCGGTATCCTCGCGGGAGCGGCGGTAATCTTCTTTGCATACATCGGATTTGACTCAGTCTCCACCCATGCGGAAGAAGCTCGCAATCCGCAAAAAGATGTACCCATCGGAATCATAGCATCTCTGATCATCTGCACGATTCTCTACATCGTCGTAGCCGCTGTTCTGACGGGAATGGTTCGCTACGACACAATCGACATCAATGCACCAGTTGCCGTTGCGTTCGCTCAACGGGGACTCCCCTGGGCACAACGGCTCATCGACGTCGGCGCGATCACCGGAATCACTTCGGTGCTGCTTGTCATGATGTTGAGCCAGCCGCGCGTGCTCCTGGCAATGGCGCGGGACGGCTTGGTCCCCACAAGTTTCTTCGGGGCCGTGCACGACCGGTTCCGGACCCCATATAAGGCAACGATCCTCACCGGAGTGTTTGTCTCGATCATGGCAGCATTCCTGCCGCTCCGCATCCTGGCGGAACTCACAAATATCGGAACGCTTCTCGCTTTTACCATCGTGTGCTCCGCCGTCCTCATCATGCGCAAAAAGCATCCCGAGGCCGTGCGGCCCTTCCGCGCGCCGTTCGTCCCGTTCACACCGATCGCGGGCATTGTTTCCTGTCTTGTTTTGATGTTCTCCCTCCCGGAGGAGAACTGGTGGCGGCTGATCGTCTGGTTGCTCATTGGATTCGTGATCTATTTCAGTTATGGCCGCCGGCACAGTGTTCTGGCGAAGCTACGAAACGGTCAGTAACAGGTTCTCATGCGAGGCGCCTGATATGGCGCCTGCTGCGTCTTATCAGTATGCAAACCGGGGGCGATGAGCGAATAGTTACAGACAACGACCGACAGTGAGGCACACCATGAGTAACCATCCTACAGAATTCAAGCGCGCCATTCACCTCTACGATGCTACGATGCTCGTCATCGGATCGATGATCGGATCGGGCATCTTCATTGTCAGCGCCGACATCGCACGGGAGGTGGGCTCGGGAGGTTGGCTCCTTCTTGTATGGATCGTCACGGGATTCATGACCGTAACCGGCGCACTGGCCTATGGTGAGCTTGCGGGAATGATGCCGCACGCCGGCGGTCAATATGTATATCTCCGGGAAGCCTATAACCCGCTGGTTGGCTTTCTCTACGGGTGGACGCTCTTTCTGGTGATTCAGACCGGAACCATTGCGGCCGTCGGCGTTGCATTTGCGAAGTTCACCGCGGTTCTCTTTCCGGGTCTCGGAGATTCGACCGTCATTTTCCAGGCGGGTTTTATCAAGATCACCGCCCAACGGCTCGTGGGGATCGGAAGCATTCTCCTTCTTTCATATTTTAATTCGAGGGGAATTCAGGGAGGTAAGATCCTCCAGGACGTCTTCACGACAGCCAAATCCGGAGCCCTCCTTGCCCTCATCGCCATCGGCCTGATCGCGGGGCTCTCGCTGCCCTTCTTCCGCACGAATCTGGGCTACTTCTGGGATGCCTCCCGGGTATCGATTACCGGTGGTGGCGTCATGGTTGAACAACTGGAGGGTGTGGCACTGCTTGGTGCCTTTGGGGTGGCGATGGTGGGGTCTCTGTTTTCCAGCGATGCATGGAACAACGTCACGTTCACAGCAGGTGAAACGGTAAATCCAAAAAGGAACATACCGTTGAGCCTCGTCCTTGGTACAGGAGTGGTAACGATTCTGTACGTCCTAGCAAATGTCAGTTACCTCAGCGTTCTCCCGGTGGCCGGCGATCCGACTGCCGTAGACAGCGCCAGCAGGGGTATTCAGTTCGCCCCAGGAGACAGGGTCGCGACTGCAGCAATGTCCGTCATCCTCGGACCGGCTGCAGCGATCATCATGGCAGTGCTCATCATGGTCTCGACGTTCGGCTGCAACAACGGACTCATCCTCTCGGGGGCACGGGTCTATTACGCGATGGCAAAGGATAGGCTGTTTTTCCGCAGGGTGGGTGAATTGAACAATCGGGCTGTCCCGGGAGGGGCGCTCCTGTTGCAGGCAGTCTGGGCATCACTCCTCTGCCTCTCGGGGACCTACAGTGATCTGCTCGACTATGTGATCTTCGCGGTTCTGGTGTTCTACATCCTGACTGTCCTGGGGATTTTCAGTCTTCGTCGCAAGAGACCTGACGCAGAGCGACCGTATCGCGCCTTCGGGTACCCTGTGCTCCCCTTGCTCTACGTGATAATTGCTGCAGCCGTCGCGATCGACCTCCTCGTTCTCAAGCCGGCATATACCTGGCCGGGTATGATCATCGTTCTCCTCGGGATTCCCGCATATTTCCTCTGGAGGTGGCTGTCATCACGGTCCGCTCCTCCATCCGCGGAAGCGCCATCTGTTTGATCTCCGTCACGAGGAGATTCTGTCAAAGGAGGGAAAAAGTGCGCAAAGATTTGTATATTCAGGGTTGAGTTCCGGACCCTCTACGCGCTGCACGACGCCGAAATCAGGGACGTCGTTCCCACCGATCAAGGCTGAGGGAGTGGTTCAGGTCTCCCCTCGTTCACTTCATCTGCTGTCCCACGTTAGCTCCCGACAAACCCCGCACTATGACTTCACGGGGAGGGAGGAGAGCAGGTATGTGAGCATGCGGGCGCAACGGGAAGGGAAACTCGAATACTTTTAATTGGGAAGAAAGGAGCATCACAGGCAATATGGAACTCAACCTCATCCTGGGCATCAGCGTTTTCGGCCTGCTCTTCGCGCTCTACCTCATGCGAAACGTCCTGGCTCGCGATACAGGAAACCCGAAGATGCGCGAAATTTCGAACGCCATCAAGTCAGGAGCCGAAGCATTCCTGCGTCGCCAGAACAGAACGATCCTGTACTTGGCGCTCTTGCTCGCAGCGCTCATTTACATTCTCTATGCGTTTGTGCGGGCGCATTCCGAACATGATCCGGTCGGACCCGGTGAACTTGCCCTTTGGACGACCCTGTCGTTCATCCTTGGGGCGCTCTGCTCAGTAGCAGCCGGATACATGGGAATGTGGGTGGCCATCCGGTCGAACATCAGAACTGCCGCCGGGGCAACGAAGGACATGAACAGCGCGCTGCAGCCCGCGTTGCGGGGTGGTGCAGTCTCCGGCTTCTTCGTGGTGGCCATGAGCCTGCTCGGCGTGGCCGGTCTCTTTGCGATCGTTCAGGCCGCGGGTGTGACCGCCGATCCGACGAAGATCCCGCTGCTCATCGTCGGATACGGCTTCGGCGCCAGCTTTGTCGCCCTCTTTGCCCAACTTGGAGGCGGAATTTACACAAAAGCGGCTGATGTCGGTGCCGATCTCGTCGGCAAGGTTGAGGCGGGCATCCCGGAAGATGATCCGCGTAATCCCGCAGTCATCGCCGACCTCGTCGGCGACAACGTGGGTGACTGCGCTGGACGTGGCGCCGATCTGTTCGAATCGACGGCGGCCGAAAACATCGGTGCGATGATCCTCGCTGCAGGACTCTACTCCGCCAACGCCGCAGTGTTCACCAGCGGCGGACTTACGCTCATAGGAGTTCTCCTCTTCCCTCTTGTAGCGCGCGCCTTCGGCATCATTGCTTCAATGGTCGGCATCCTCACTGTGCGCACGAAGGACACTGAAGACCCGATGAAGGCCCTCAACAGAGGGTACATGGTCACTGCGATCCTTGTCATCATCGGCTTTTACATCGCGTCGCGATGGCTCCTCGGTGACGCGTACTATCTCAACTTCTTCTTCTGCGGTATTATCGGAGTCCTGACTTCTGTTGCGTTCGTTCTGATCACGCAGTACTACACCGAGTATCGTTATCGCCCGGTTCAGGAGATCGCCAAATCATCCCTGACCGGACCTGCAACGAATATTATCAGCGGTCTTGCGGTCGGCATGGAGTCCACAGGCTTGCCTGTGCTCGTCATCGGCACGGCCATTGTCGCCGCATATTTCCTGGGTGAAAACTCCGGCCTGCAGCATGCCGGTCTCTTCGGGACCGCCGTTGCCACCATGGGCATGCTCGGCAGCGCAGCGTATATTCTCGCCATGGATACGTTCGGCCCGATCACCGACAATGCGGGCGGGATTGTGGAAATGAGCCAGCAACCGAAAGAGATTCGGGATCGAACCGACCGCCTTGATTCCGTCGGAAACACGACCAAAGCACTCACCAAAGGCTACGCCGTCGGTTCTGCTGCGCTTGCCGCCTTCCTCCTCTTCAGTGCCTACCTCGATGAAGTGAAGGTGTACATGCCCAGCTTCTCGGGGAGCATCAACCTGAACAAACCCGAAGTTTTCGTCGGCGCGATGTTCGGGTCGGTCTTGATCTTCATCTTCTCGTCGCTCGCCATCAGGGCCGTCGGACGAGCGGCGTATTCCATCATTAACAATGTCAGAGAACAATTCAAGAACAATCCCGGCATTATGCAGGGAACGGCCAAACCGGACTACGGCCAGTGCGTCGACATTGCAACGAAGGCAGCGCTGAAGGAAATGGTAGTTCCCGGCCTTTTGGTCGTGGGATTGCCGGTCGTGGTGGGACTTGTGTTCAAGCAGCTCTTCCTTGCGACCGGCTCACCGGTGACGGGGGCAACGGGAGCAGAAGTGGTAGGGGGACTCCTCATGATCGGAACCGTCGTAGGGATCCTGATGGCGCTCTTCATGAACAATGGAGGCGGAGCGTGGGACAACGCCAAGAAATTCATCGAAACCGGCGCCTATGGTGGAAAGGGATCCGATCCACACAAGGCCTCGGTTGTCGGTGACACTGTTGGAGATCCATTCAAAGATACGGCGGGACCGTCGTTGCACGTTGTGATCAAGCTGCTGAGCACGATCACGCTTGTGCTTGCCCCGTTGTTTATCTAGAACCCAACCCCCTCGCCCGTCCCGCCAGTGCGGGACGGGCGAATTCAGAACTCTGATTTCAGAAATCTGAATTCTCTTGGCCCTGCCTGGCTAAGGCGGGGCCTTTTCATATCTGCACGATGCGCAGGTTACTTTTTCGCAACCGGCCGGATGATCTGACTCAGGATATCCGCCTTCGACGTGTCTCTTTCGAGCCACGGGTATCGCTCGCCTCCGTGATAGTCGACGTTGAAGGTGGTGTAATATTCCCCGAGTTCGGTAAGAAGCCTGATCGGCGATGAGTCCTTCATCGCAGCCCGCACGGCGTCACGAAGGATTCTGGGCGTATACCCCCTCCCATTGACGGCGATGAGCTTCATCTTCGGCGCAACACCGGCCTTGGCGGCAGGAGTGCCCGGAATGACATCGCCTATAGAGCCCTCCTCCTCGATCTGAATCCCGAGAGAGACGCTCATATCCACGACTTTTCTCACCTCCTCAACTGCCTCCTGAACGGCGCTGCGCGTGTCTCTGTAGATGAGTTTCCAGCCTCCCCCTTCGATGCCACCGAGCGGGGCGCGGGGGCTGAGTGATTCAAGGCGTGTCGTGAAAAACGTCAGCCAGTCATACTGCGCTGTCTGGCCCAGGGCTGCAATCAGATCCTCGAACGTGTATGGCTTAAGCTCCGGCCCGGTGCTGGGAGCACCGTAGAAGAGTTTGCAGAAGTCGTCAAGCGATTTCTTTCCGCTGGTCTCACGGCGGATCGTGACGTCCGCCTCAAGCCAGATCAGGTCCCCCTCATCGTAAAAATCGACGCTTCGCCTGTACGCGCGCCAGTCTTCCCGCGAGCCGTAGAGAACCGAAGCCTCGTCGGCTGCATCCTGAAGCGGACGCCATGAACGCCCCACACGGCTGTCCATTCCCGCCGCTACCAGAGCGAGAAATTCGCAGTACTGCTCCTGTGTCCTGAGGCCGGATCGCGCCGTCAGCACGTTCCCCAGGTACTCCGTCAGCCCCTCGTATACCCAAAGAAGATCGTCCTTCATCGGCGTGGTGTAGTCGCCCGTCGCCAACCCCGCAGGCCTCCGGTATTTACCGTTCCAGGAATGAACAAACTCATGGGGGAGCAGTCCTGCGTGCACAAGGTATTTGGTACTATCCGTGAGAGTCCCCTCCTCAACGCGGTCGTCGCTCGACTGGTGGTGCTCAAGGCCAAAATGAGCCGTATGATCACTTAGCGTGTAGAGGAAATCGTAGTGATAGTAATGGTGAGCACCAAAAAGCATGTTTGCCTGAATCACCAGCTGCCTGTGTTTTTCCATGAGAGCGGGAGACATCTGTATCGCCGCTTCATCATCGCTCACGAGATCGAGGAAATGCGGGACCGCCGGGTCAGCGCTGATATCGATTTTCTTCACGTGCAGACCGCAGGAAACAGGAGAATCGATCAACTTATTCAGCGTGACGGATTTGAAATGAATCAGATTCGCGTCCCGGTGCTCGATTTCAAGGGCAGTCCCGATATCCCACCCTTCGTGGACTTTCAGACTCGGATCGACCGTGATATCCGCGGGACGTTCTTGAGCGGGAAAAAGCACGACGTGGTTCCAGCTGAGGACCAGGATCCCCGGCGTGGAGGATCCGCCCGAAGAAAATCCTTTCGTATTGGGAGGGAGGAGGAAATCGAACGCGACATCTAACTGAGAAATTCCCTCTGGGATTTCACAGCCGATCAGAAACATGTCCGTTGGATCGCGACGCCATCGGAGGGTTTTTCCCCCTCCCTCAATCTGCAAACCTGCAATGTCCACGACCGGACCTGTGGGTCCATGCTCCCCAGGAATCCACTCGGGATATCTCAGGCCCACTTTCCCCGGCTTCACAGGGATCGTTTCCCGGGCATGGAGGATGTTGCCCGGAGAGTTGCTCGCGTCCACAGTGAGCTTCATATTCGTCGCGGCCGGAACCTGAGCAAAAGAGAAAAACCAGATGGCGAATAGCATCGAAAAGGCAGGGAAGGCCCGCGGAGCGTTCATGTGATCTCCTCGATTGATTGATGGTACTACCATGAAAACATGTGCTGTCGATTCCCTCAAACCCAACGCCACTTGCAGAAGAGATGAGAGGTTGAACTGGAGATCATCCCGACCCGTCGCTTCAGACTTCGCCCTTCGGATCACGCGTCATCAGATCGTGGCAGGCAACAAGAGGATCCTTCCCCTCGAACAGAATCCGGTGGACTTCTGCAATGATCGGGACTTCCACACCGACGCGGGCTGCGAGCTCATAAGCAGATTGTGTGGTGGCAACTCCCTCGGCCACCATCACCATGTCATCCAGAATGTCATTGAGTTTCCGTCCCTTTCCGATCTCCACCCCAACGGCCCGATTGCGGCTGTGGCGGCTCATGCAGGTGACCATCAGATCCCCTATGCCGGAGAGGCCTGAGAATGTTCTGATGTGCGCGCCCATTGCGACGCCGACGCGGGCTATCTCCGCAATCCCGCGGGTCATGACCGCAGCCTTGGTGTTGTCGCCGAGCTGTGCCCCGTCGATGATCCCGGCTGCAATGGCAATGACGTTCTTCAACGAGCCCCCGATCTCAACGCCGCGGATGTCGTTGCTGGCATAGACGCGAAACGTGGGGGTCATGAACACATTTTGCACCAGCTTCGCGGTTTCAAGTTCAACTGAAGCGGCGACAACGGTGGTGGGGATTTTCCGGCTCACTTCTTCCGCATGGCTCGGGCCGGAGAGCGTGACAATGCTGGAGGGTGAAACGCTCCGCAACGTGTCATGCAGCATTTCCGACATCGTCATGAGGGTTCCGTTCTCCACACCCTTCGCGACGTTCACCAGAATGGTGGAATCGAGTCGAACCCCCTGAAGACCCGCAACAACACTCCGGAGAAACTGCGATGGAACAGCAGCGACAATCATTTCTCTGCCATTGACCGCTTCGGACAGGTCGCTGGTTACCAGAACTTCATGGGGAATTTTGATGCCGGGAAGAAAGGGAGCGTTTTCGCGGCTTGTGTGTATGCGGCGGGCGTCCTCCGGTCGATAAGACCAGAGGGAAACTGCATGTGATCTCTCAGCCAGGAGAATCGCAAGGGTGGTTCCCCAGCCCCCTGCTCCGAGAACGGCAATGCGCATGACGAGATTGGTACCGCTTCAGGTCTTCCGGACTTCAGGCTTCCTGCACCGGCGGTCGTTTCCTGCCGAAGGCGCGAAGGGTTGCGATCCTGTTTTCCGTGCCCGCGAGGAGACGCCGGATGTTAGCCCGGTGGGTGTACACGATCAGTGACGAGACGCCAATGCTGAAGAAAATCAGAGTATGATATCCCTCGATATCAACCATGAAGATGTTCTCGCGGAAGAACATCGTCAACGGGAACGCCACGGCAGCGCTCAGCGAACCGAGGGAGACGTAGTGCGAAATGAGGAAGACGATCGCGAAGACCCCGAATGCGACTGCAACTTCCAGAGGAGCGATGCCAATCAGCATTCCCCCCGCGGTCGCGATGCCCTTGCCGCCGCGAAATCCTGCAAAGAGGGTCCAAACGTGGCCGAGGATTGCCGCGCAGCCCGCAATGATCTGAACCACAGTGAAATCGTCGAACGGCGTACGGTTTTCAAACGGAATCGGTCCGTACATGAGCCGTGCAAGGATAATCGTCGCAAACAAACCTTTCGCCATGTCCGCCAGGATGACGAACACTCCTGCTTTCCACCCCAGGACGCGGAAAACATTGGTCCCGCCCGCGTTGCCGCTTCCATGCTGCCGGATATCGATTCCGCGGACCCTTTTTGCGACAATGATAGCCGTCGGTATCGAACCGATCAGGTAACTCAGAACCGTTATGATTCCTATGGCTATCATGCTATCCCGTTTGTGGAGGATACAGGGGGTGCGTTAGCCGGACCACAGGGTCCGGAGTGGGCCAGCAAATATATGACTCGCTCGCATGAATTGCAAGAACAGGCATTCCAGGGCTGTTTTAAGCTTTTTTTCGGACCATGAGCCGGGCAAGCCGGAGATCGGCGGAGGTGGTAATTTTGAGATTCCGCTCCGGACCCGGAACGATTCTTACCCGCTTCCCCAGCCGTTCGACAAGGGAAGCTTCATCCGTCCCCACAAATTTCGACCTTCGCGCGCTTTCATAAGCCTGCCAAAGCAGATCGAACCGGAAGCCCTGCGGGGTCTGCACTGCCCACAGCGTCCGGCGGTCCAGCGTCCGGGAGAAGAATCCGCGGCGTCTGCCTTCAACTTTAATCGTGTCTCTGGCTTTCACACCAACAACTGCTGCACCGTATCGTTGCGCGGCCCGGGCAACAGCAAGGATTGTATTTCTGTCAACGAAAGGTCTGACCGCATCATGGACAAGCACGACCCCGTTCTTGTTCAGGCAGGCGTGCAAACCGTTCCGCACTGAATCCTGACGCCAGCTCCCCCCCGAGACAACTGCGCTCACCTTCCTGAATCTGCTCCGGCGAATAAGTGTCCGCGTCCGCTCAACGTAGGCACGCGGGGCCACTACAACAATCTCCTTCACCTCAGAAAGACCGTCAAAAACTGAAATGGTGTGGGCGAGGATCGATTTCTCGGCCAGAGGCAGGAACTGCTTCGGCGTTGGGCTCCCCATACGCCGCCCCTGCCCGCCAGCCGGAATCACAACAACGATATTACGCATGGTCTGATTGCTTTTCGGGGAGGCGCGGAGAACCAGGCAAACCGAAGTACTCCATGACAAAGGTAAACTCGGGAAAGACCTTCGGCAGCCGCATGATGCTGAACACCATAACCCCGATGGCAATCCTGTCGATCCATGAGGAAAGCGGCCAACCGAAATGAACACGGATCTTCTTGTCCGGGAGCTCGTACTTGAGCACATACAGAAGTTCTGTGATGCTGTCAAAGAGTCCCTGACCGGAGAGAGCAAACCGGTAGTGATTCGGGGCCAGGCGTTCCGGGATACCTGCGCGCGGCGAATAGAAGCTCACAAACGCAGCGTCGGGTCGAGTCTCCCCTCCGGATTCCATCGGGCGTTTGAAATAAATCTCCAGAGTATCACCCGGAGCTTCCGACAGATTAAGAACCATCTGCAGCGGATTGTCCGTCCTGGCTGTTTGAATATTCTCAGGGGCCCTTTGCCGGGCAACCCGGATGCCTATCATGAGGAAAAACGCTGTCGCTCCCACCCAGAGGACAAGCCCAAACGGTTTTGTAAAGCAAAGGTAGAGGAGGCAACTCGCAAGCAGGGCGAACACTACAAACGTACCGACCCTCGACGTATGATACGCCCTGATCTCCTTTGTTCCGGTGCCATACCGATAAATCAACAGGCTTCCCATGTTGATCGTGAAGCTCGCGACAAGTCCGAGTGCGTACATCTCCGCAAGAATCTTTTGACTTCCCCCGGTGATGAGAATGATGATCGAATAGAACACCGCGCTGAGGATATGTATCCTGAAAAGCGATTGCCGGCGGTTCGTCTTGATGATCCAGGAAAAGTTGTATCTATGTGCAACGCGCTCCATCAACTCGCTCGACGCGACAAACGCCGTGTTGACGGCCATGACGAGGGCAACACTCGCGGTGATACCCACAACCACGCCGAAGGGGATGCCATTCAACATCGCCGCATATTGCGTCATGAGGTCAGTCTCATGCTCGCGTGGATTGATATCCGAGCTCAACACGAGAGCCGACACAAGAGGCGTAAAAATGCCTATAGTGAGCGCGAGGAATACATATGCTTTCCCAATGTCACGCCAGCTCTTGACGAGACCGGCGGTTTGCACGACTGATTCGATCCCCGAATAGGCGAGAATACAGCTTGCTATCCCCACAATGACATAGCTATAACCACTAAAAAGACCTTCACCCCCGATTCGTGCAGAGATGTCTCCAAAACTCTGCCCGATCGTGCCCCATGATATATGACTTGAATCAAAGAGCGCCGACGCAACGAATGTCAGCAGAACAAGCGTCACGCCAAAAAAAATGCCGAATGTGAACCGGGCGTTTTCCTTGATCCCGAGGATATTGAGTCCGGCGATCCCCCATATAATCAGGAACTGCAAGAGGATTTTCTGGAATTCACCAATGGGGAGGAACGTGAGACCGTTTTCCACCGCACTGACGGTCGAGATGCATGCGGTCAGCACGTAATCGACCATGATGGAAGCAACTGCTATGAAAGAGAAGGTGGGCCCGAGGACCAGGTACGAGAACGAGTAGACGCCTCCCCCTTTGATCCCGTGGTGCTCGAGGATTTCGGCGATCTCCACCATGCGCGTGGAGAGAAACCGCATCAGGAGAGACGTCAACGCGATGAAGGCAATAGCGTGAAGTCCGATGAAGCGGAAGGCCTCGCTCGGGGCATAGAAGATCGAGGTCAGCTCGTCCATGAGCGTGATGACCGCGATCGAAAGCCACGTCAACCACCACCGCCCACCGCTGAACGAAGAGAGCAGGTTCTTCTTCCGGAAGAGCCAGACGAAGACCCCGATCATCCCCGCATTCAGCAGGGCGAGCAGGATGAGTTTCATGAAGAAGGTTCGGCGCTGTGGTACTTAGAGAAGCAGCATCGCATCGCCGTAGCTGTAGAACCGGTAGCCTTCCTTGATGGCCTTCTTGTACGACTTCATGAGCAGATCGCGCCCGGCGAAGGCGGCTGCAAGCATGAGCAGGGTCGACTCCGGCATATGGAAATTTGTGATGAGACGGTCCGTGATCTTGAAATCGTAGGGAGGGAAGATAAACTTATCGGTCCAACCCCTGTTGCTCTTTAAGTGACCGTCCGTCGTGACGCTCGACTCCAGGGCCCGGCACGTGCTGGTCCCGCACACGAAGACATTCGCCCGCGTGTCAATGGTCCGGTTCACGGCCTGCACCGTGGTTTCCGGAATCTCGTAGTACTCCGAATCCATCTTGTGCTTGGTGAGGTCTTCAACCTCCACCGCGCGGAATGAGCCAAGACCTACATGGAGCACGACGGGGACGACCTTGACCCCTTTCCGCCGGAGCGAAGCCAGGAGACGTCTGGTGAAATGGAGCCCGGCCGTAGGCGCGGCAACCGCACCGATCGCCCGCGCAAAGACGGTCTGATACGTCTCCTTATCCTTGTCGGTCGGCTCCCGCTTAATGTAATACGGGAGGGGCATCTTCCCAATGCGGTCGATGATCTTGAAGAAATCACCCTGCACGTTGAAGCGCACCGTCCGGCCGCGGGACGTGGTGTTATCGATGACTTCACACCAGAGTTTTCCTTCGTCGAAAAAAATCTTGTTGCCTATGCGGACCTTGCGCGCCGGGTCGACGATGACATCCCAGATCTTCTCCTCCTTATTCAGCTCGCGGAGGAGGAAGACTTCGATTTTTGCATTCGTCTTTTCTTTGCGTCCGAACAGGCGGGCCGGGAAGACCTTCGTTTCGTTCACCACCAGACAATCTCCCGCTTTGAGGTACTTCCCGATCTCGGAAAAACGCATACCGACGATCGATTCATCCGACCTGTTCAAAACCAAGAGCCGTGCGTTGTCCCGCGGATTCGCGGGGTACTTCGCAATCAGGTTTCTTGGCAACGGGTAGCGGAAGTCGGAAAGTTTCATTCGAGCATTGCTCCTTTGCAGTTGGGTAATGTCCGGAAATTTACCGCCCGCGGGGGCGGAGGGTTTTCAAAGCCGCCCTTCCACCCCTCACAGGAAACGGTTTGCGATCGCTGGAGCTGCGAAGCGCCTTGTTATCTGCGACGTGCCGGTTTCCTCGCCGGAGATTTTTTCTTGTTCCTCTTCTTCGCCGCGCGGCCGTCGCGGGCCGGCGCATCGGCAAGAGCAGCACGGGCTGCGGCCAGACGTGCAATCGGCACGCGGAACGGCGAGCAGCTGACGTAGTTTTGATTGATCTGATGGCAGAACTCGACGCTGGAAGGCTCGCCGCCGTGCTCTCCGCAGATCCCGACCTTCAGATCAGGACGCACACCGCGCCCCTTCTCAATGGCAAGCTTCATGAGCGAGCCGACCCCAACCCGGTCGAGGACCTCAAACGGATCCTTGGGGTAGATTTCCTTCTCGACGTACGGAATCAGGAATCGTGCCGCATCGTCCCTGCTGACCCCGAGCGTGGTCTGGGTGAGGTCGTTCGTCCCAAAGCTGAAGAATTCCGCAACGCGCGCGATCTCGTCTGCCGTGATTGCACCCCGCGGAACCTCGATCATCGTGCCCACAAGGTATTTGAATTTCGTCCCTTTTTCCTTCATCACTTCGTCTGCGACACGTCGCACGATCGCAGCCTGGTCCTCCAGCTCCTTGACATTCCCTACGAGAGGGATCATGACCTCCGGCTCGACCTTTATACCGCGTGCCTGCACTTCTGCTGCAGCCTCAAAGATAGCGCGGGACTGCATCTCCGTGATCTCCGGAAAGATAATTCCGAGACGGCATCCCCGGAATCCGAGCATGGGATTGAACTCGTGCAGACTCTCCACACGCTGATGGACCTTTTCGTAAGAGATACCCATCTGTTTTGCGAGCTGTCGCTGCGCCGGTTCCTCGTGCGGCACGAACTCGTGCAACGGGGGATCGATCGTCCGGATCGTCACGGGGCGGCCGTTCATCGCCTCGAAAATCCCCTCGAAGTCTTTCCGCTGAAGAGGAAGGAGTTTTGCGAGTGCAGCCTTTCGCTCCTGGACCGTATCGGCAAGGATCATCTCCCTCATCGGACCGATCTTCCCCTCACCGAAGAACATGTGCTCCGTGCGACAGAGCCCGATTCCTTCGGCGCCGAACGCGACGGCGTTCTTCGATTGATCTGGCTGGTCCGCATTCGTCCGGATCTTCAGACGGCGGTACTTGTCGGCCCAGCTCATAATCTTGGCATATTGCTGATACACGGGGGCATCCTTGGGATCAAGGGTCTTGTCAACGAGCACCCGGAGAACCTCGGATGGCCTCGTCGGCACTTTCCCTTCGAGAACTTCACCGGTGGTACCGTCAAGCGAAATCCAGTCGCCTTCGCGAATGGTCTTTCCCCTGACCTTCATCGTGTGTGATGAGTAGTCGATTTCGAGCTCGGCACAGCCGGCAACGCACACCTTTCCCATCTGACGCGCAACGAGGGCTGCGTGCGATGTCATACCCCCTCTGGCGGTGAGGATCCCTTCCGCAGCGTCCATGCCCTTGATATCTTCGGGGGAGGTTTCAATGCGTGTCAGGATAATCTGCTCACCCCGCTTTTTCCATGCCTCCGCATCGGGTGCGTTGAACACGACCCGTCCCGTCGCTGCTCCCGGTCCGGCGTTCAGGCCTTTTGCCAGCAGGCGGCCGGACTTCACGACGGCCTCTTTTTCCTTCAGATCGAATACCGGTCGCAGCAGCTGGTTCAGCTGGTCGGGTTCGATGCGGGCAAGGGCTTCCTTGTCGGAGATCAACTTCTCACCTGTCATGTCCACGGCTATCTTTATGGCAGCGAAGGCCGTGCGTTTACCGACCCGGCACTGCAGCATGTAGAGCTTGCCCTCCTGAATGGTAAACTCGATGTCCATCATGTCGCGATAGTGCTTCTCGAGCGTCGTGCGGATCTTGTCGAGTTGTTTGTACAGCGAAGGGTTCTGTTCGGCAAGAGTCGCAATGGGGAGCGGCGTACGTATCCCGGCCACGACATCCTCCCCCTGTGCGTTCATCAGGTATTCACCGTAGAATTTGTCTTCCCCCGTTGCGGCATCACGCGTGAACGCAACACCGGTTCCGGAGGACTCGCCCATGTTCCCGAAGACCATGGACTGCACATTGACGGCTGTCCCCCACCACTCCGGAATATCGTACATCTTCCGGTAAGCAATGGCGCGATCGTTCATCCACGAACCAAACACGGCACCGATCGCGCCCCACAACTGCTTCAGTGGATCTTCCGGAAAACCATGTCCGGTTTTCGATTTGATTGCAGCTTTGAACCGCCCGACGAGGTCCTTCATATCCTCAGCATTCAGTTCAGTATCGAGATGCACGCCCCTCTCCCGTTTCTTCGCCTCGATGAGCACTTCAAAAGGATCGATCTCATCCTTGTGCACTGGCTTGAGGCCGAGCACAACATCTCCGTACATCTGGACAAAGCGGCGATACGAATCATACACGAACCTCTCGTTGCCGGTCTTGCGGATGAGTCCTTCGGCCACGACATCGTTCATCCCCAGGTTCAGGATGGTATCCATCATCCCCGGCATCGAGGCCCTTGCACCCGAGCGGACAGAAACGAGGAGGGGATTCTTTGCGTCTCCGAACTTCCTCCCCATGGAAGATTCGACTTTCTTGAGCGCTGCCTTGACCTCATTGGTCAGAGATTTGGGATACGATTGCTTGTTCTTGTAGTAGTGGGTGCAAACCTCGGTCGATATCGTGAAGCCCGCAGGCACCGGAAGTCCGATGTTCGTCATCTCAGCAAGGTTTGCTCCCTTGCCGCCAAGCAAGGCTTTCATTTCCGCCTTACCTTCAGCCCTCCCCTTCCCGAAAAAATACACGTACTTCTTCATGGTAGATCCTTTTCAATGAATGATGTGTCGTTGATTCGCCATCCAGGGTGTTTCATGCACTGCTCGCTAACTGGATTTCAGCTGCAAATTTCTCGATAAGATTCTTCGCAAACGGACTCGCAACTTCTGCCATGCGCTCCGGATGCCATTGTACCAGCAAGAGGAATGATTTCCCGCGGGGGTCCTTCCATTCCGCCGCCTCGGCGATCCCGTCATCGGAACGGGCCGAAACGAGGAGACCCTCTCCCGCTTTTTCAAGCCCCTGATGGTGGTACGTATTCACGGTCCCTTCGGTGGCGCCGACGACCGAGTGCAACGTGCTCCCGGAGACGATGCTGACCGGATGAACCCTCTCGGCCGTATCCCCTTTTCTGTGACTTGCAAATCCTGCAGCCTCGATGTCCGGAATCAGTGTCCCTCCCATGGCGACGTTGAACACCTGGAACCCGCGGCAAATGCCAAGAATCGGACGGCGCTGGTCAATGGCCCGATGGATAAGATCAAATTCGAACAAGTCCCGCCCGACACTCACTTCACGGGCAAGCGAAGCAGCGTCCTGTCTGCCGTAGAACTTCGGGTGGACGTCCCCTCCGCCGCTCAGAATGATGGCGTCGCATTTATCGAAAACGCCGAAATTCCCATGTACAATCGAAAGGATCTGCGTCTCCGCCTGCGGCATCCATCGCTTCACAAGCATGACGTACTTGGCGTACGTCTCTTCATCCCGCATCGGATCAGTGATGCCAATGACCATCAAATCCTCAGCCGGTGCAAACAGACGTCAAGAGCGCCCTCCAGCACCTCCTCTCCGCGAACGATCTCCACACGAATCGTCGCGTAAAAAACGGGTACTGCCTGCGAGATCGTTTGACATAATGTGTGATCCGCCAGCAGGCGCGTCATGTCCTTCTCCGTTGTGATGCATCCCTCGGCATTCACCGCAGACGCGCCAACCAGGATTTTCCGAATATCGCTGTCCGTGAACTCGTGGTGATCGCCAAACGCTTTGTCACCGACGATCGTGCAGCCTGCATCCTTCAGACTCGAAAGGAATGCGGCGTGATCTCCGATGCCGCTGAATGCAACAAGACGTCGACCCTTAATCTCCGGCATCTGCGTTCCCCCATCCTCACCCAATTGAAAGAAGGCATCAATGCAGGTGCGGAAAAAAAACAATTTCCCCTCAAACAATCGGTCGAGATTCCTGATCCACGAAGGGTCTTTTGCGGGGTCAGCATGCGACAATCCCACGATGCTGGCCCTTCGCAATCCCCTGTTCGCCTCCCTCTTCATGCCTGCCGGGAGGAGTGCTTCTTTCAGGACGTTCTCCCGGGCATCGAGAATGACGATATTGAGATCCCGGTACAACCAACGGTGCTGAAATCCGTCGTCAAGGAGGACAACGTCCGCCCCGCATTCCTTCACAGCAACTTCAGCTGCATCAGCCCGTCGCTCCCCCACCACGACTGAAACCTGCGGAAACTTGCGCGCTATCTGCACAGGCTCATCACCACCCCCACGGGCATCTGCGAGAATCCGGCCCCCCCGTGAGACAATCACCACTCCGCTGGACGCCCTGCCAAAACCGCGACTGACTACTGAGGGATGAAATCCCTTTCCCATCACGCGCGGAAGAAGGTATTCCACCAGGGGTGTTTTCCCCGTGCCGCCGGCCGTCAGGTTTCCCACAGAGACGACCGGGACAGACACCTTGCGGATCCGAACAAATCCCGCATCGAACGCCAGATTCCTGATTCCGGTCGCCAGTGCGTAAACCCAGGAGAGCGGCAAGAGGAGTAGGCGCATGAGCAACAGTGGTCGTAAGAATGCCAGCACTGATTTATTTTGAGAAGCCGGCGTCTTTGAGCTGACGTTCCACCCGTTCCAGTTTTTCCGTGTCTCTGTACTGCGTATGAATATGCTTCAGGAGCAGGAGGATCCCGATCCGGTCGTCTCCCCACCTCCGGGATTCGGCGGAGGTTTTGGATTTCCCCTCAGTCCGGCTTGCCCCCTCCAGGAGGCGGTCAACCTCTGTCAGCCCCGCCGTTAACACACGTTCAGCCGTCTGATTTCGATCCATTTTCATATATGCCCGCGCCATCTGGCGGTAGAACCCACCGAGATAAGGAGACGTTTTAAACTTCTCCACGGCGGCCTTCTGTGACTTCACAATGCCCTGCCAGTCGCCGACGCCTTCAAGAGCAACGCCCAGATTGTAATACTGACGGTCACTGGGATATCGTTCTGCAAACTTACTGGCATACGTCAGGAATCTCCGGTCGTCCTTCAGCGTCGAAGACAACTCGCACAACCTCTCATAAACCTCTGCATCACGTGCGCCTGCTGCTTCTGCCCTTGCGAGATCCATGGTGGCGTCTTTCAGCAGGGCTATGCGCTGAGGGTCTTCTTTCTCTGCAGTCTTTTGGGCACGGTCGTACATCAGGAATCCAAGGTCAACAAGGGCCTCCTGGTAGCTCGAATCGATTGCGACCGCCTTTCGCAGGTCCTCTTCTGCCGCGTCCAATTGCATCTGGAGGTATCGTTGATGGCCGCGCTGGTATAACACTTCCTTCGACTCGACAGTGGTGGAACGGTCAACCGAGTGCCCGCAGGAGGCGACTCCAAGAGCGAGGAGAACCACGAAGCTGGCAAAGACGATTGTTTTCAAGCTGCCTTCCCCGTCCGCAAAATTGCTTCTGCCACCCGGCGTGACGCCCCGGGCCGTCCGAGCGCCGGACGTATAACGGAAAGTCCTTCGCTGAGAGTCCGGGCGTATGATACGTCGTCAAGCATTTTGCCCACGACAGGCGCAATTTTCGAGGCGACCATGTTGTGCTGCACGAATTCCGGAACGACCTGCCTCCCTGCCACAATGTTCACAAGTCCAATGTACGGCACGTGCACCAGCATGCTGCCGATGGAGTACGTAACCGGAGATGTTCTGTACACAACAGCCATAGGAGTTCCGAACCAACCAGTCTCAAGTGTGGCGGTCCCTGAGGTGACGATCGCCGCATCGGCTCGCGCCATAAGATCATATGTCCCTTGTTCAATAAGGGTAATGTCGCTGTTCCCGGGGAGAAATCGACGCAGCCGTTCCGGTCCGAGACCGGACGCAACGCCAACAGCCACCTGAAGGGCCCTT
>Ga0326726_10001403_pt1 | contig 22358 bp, 17 predicted proteins | sample MHFenrmetagenome_2_FD_207603 | JGI IMG/M metagenome (GOLD analysis project Ga0326726, IMG submission 207603) | Lab enriched peat soil microbial communities from Michigan Hollow, Ithaca, NY, United States - MHF15MN | ecosystem: Environmental > Terrestrial > Soil > Wetlands > Peat | place: USA... | reverse complement strand
AGGTCTTCCAGGCACGCGCGCAGTTGCTCATCGAAGACGAGCGATCGACCGCCGTCCCAGGGCTCAGCAATAGCGACAACACGTACTACGAAGATCCGGAACCGTACTACAACACGCAGTTCCGGATTTTGAAGGGACGCGACCTCACGCGACGCGTGATCAAGCGGCTGAAGCTCGACACCGTGCCCGAGTTCAATGGCACGGCGACGCCGCCGTCGACGCCCATCTCGATCCTTCGTGACTTCGAGGCGCGGCTCATGAACGTCGTCCGGCCGGCGCCCGTCGCGCAGGCGGAAGCGCCCAAAGTGGACGAATCACAGGACGAGTCGGCGCTGGTCAGCGCGTTCATCGGGCGCGTCGGCGTGGATCCGATTCGTACGAGCCGCCTCGTCGACGTGACGTTCACGTCGACTGACCCGAAGTTCGCCGCCATGGCCGTGAACACGCTGGTCGATGAGTACGTCGAGCAGAATCTCGCCGTGAAGCTCGGCGCGTCGCAGAACATGCTGGACTGGCTGGCGACCGAGCTGCAGAAGCAGGAGAAGAAAGTCCAGGAAAGCGAGCAGGCGCTCTCCGAGTACCGCGTCAAGCAGAACGCGATGTCGCTGGACGACAAGCAGAACATCGTCACGCAACGGCTGACGCAGCTCAACGATGCGATGATCAGGGCGCGGACGGCGAGAGTCACGAAGGAAGCGCTCTACAACCAGGTGAAATCGATCTCGGGCAGCGCGTCGCCGGATGCAATTCCGGCGATCGCGCAGAACCCTCAGGTCCAGACGCTCAAGAACAAGATGAGCGAGCTGCTGCGCGAAAAGACGCGGCTCGAGGAGCGCTACCAGTCCAAGCATCCCGCGGTGCAGGCGAACCTCGCGCAGATTCAGGACACGCAGCGCCAGATTGACTTCGAGACCGCCAAGGCGCTGCAGACGATCAAGAACGACTACGACTCGGCGGTTCTCGAAGAGCGGATGCTATCCGGCAATCTCGAGGCGGCCAAGAGCGACGCGCAGGATCTCAGCCAGAAGAGCGTGGGCTACAACGTGATGGAGCGGGAAGCGAAGAGCAACCGCACCGTGTACGAGTCGCTGCTCCAGCGCGAAAAAGAACTGCGCGTGTCCAGCAACAGCCGGCAGAACAACGTTCGCATCGTCGACCGCGCCGAGGTACCGAAGGCGCCGCTGACGCCGACCGGACGGCGCACGTGGTTGATGTCGTTCACCGTGGGACTCGTTCTGGCCGTCGGCGTGGCGTTCGGCCTCGACTACATGAACGATACGATCAAGACGCCGGAAGACGTCACGCGCCGGCTCAAGCAGCCCTTCCTGGGCCTGGTCCCATCGGTGCGCGGCGACAAGCATCCGCTGCTGACGTCATCGCACGTTCCGCACGATTTCGGCGAGGCGTTCCGCTCGCTCCGGACCTCGCTCATCTCGAAGTACCCCGGCAACGGCACGAAGATTCTCATCGTCACCAGCGCGCAGCCGCTCGAAGGCAAGACGACGACCGCGGCGAACATCGCGATGGCGCTGGCATACGGCGGATCGCGCGTGCTGCTGATCGACGGGGACATGCGCCGGCCCGGGCTGCACCGGCCGCTGCGTCTCACCAACGACCGCGGGCTGTCGCAGGTGTTAATCGGGCAGGCGCGCGTCCGCGACGTCATCCAGCGGACGGTGGATCCCAACCTGCTCGCGATCACGGCGGGCAAGACGCCGCCCAACCCGTCCGAGCTGCTCTCGTCGGAGCGCATGAAAACGCTGCTGACGAATCTGACGCACGGGCCGTTCGACTGGATCATCATCGACACGCCCCCCGTGCTGGCCGTGACCGACGCCGTCATCCTCGCGCCGCTCGTCTCCGGTGTGACATTCGTGGTCGGCGCCGAGATGACGCGCCGGCGCCTCGCCGAGCGCGCCATCGAGACCGTCGTGTCGAGCCGGCCGCAATACGTCGCCGTGGTCCTCAATCGGGTCGATTTCGCCCGCAACAAGTACTACTATTCGCGGTACTACGGCCACCAGTACAAGAACTACTACGCCGAAGCCGCAGTCTAGGCCCGGCGGCGATGCGGGCGCGCTGCTCGCGCTTGCGGCCTGGACGGTGTTCGCCTTTGCCGGCGCCTACAACTGGACGCTCGTTCCGCTCGCGGCCGGTGCGGTCCTCCTCACGATACGCGAACGCCCGTCAGTTCTCCGGCCGCCGTACCGCCTTGTCGACGCGGCGCTCATCGCCTGGCTGACGCTGGCTGCGGCCATGCTGGCGCCGCTCCCCCCGTCCGTGCGCCTGGCGATCGCGCCGCACGCGGCCGCAGTCGACCGCGCGGTGTATTTCGACGCGATCGATCGGCAGGCACGGCCGCTGTCGGTTGATCCGGCCGCGACGATGTGGGCGCTCGTGATGGCGGCAGCCGTCGTGCTGACCTTCTGGTCGGCGCGCGCGATCCTGAATCGGCACGGCCTGCGCGCCACGGCCCGCGGTCTTTCGTGGATCGGGCTCGCGCTGTCGGCGCTCGCCTTGGTGCAGCACGCCACGTCACCGAAGCTGATGTACTGGTACTTCCATCCTCTGGCGCGCAACGCGATGCCGTTCGGCCCGTACGTCAACCGGAACGATCTCACGACGTGGCTGTTGCTGGCGATCCCCCTCGTCGCCGGCTACGGCATCGCGCGCTTCAAGTCCCGCCAACGGGCGGACGCTCCGATCGATCTCGAGGCGAGCCTCGACGCCACGACGCTCTGGCTCGCGGCCTCGGCGCTGCTGATGCTGGCGACGGTGCTGGTCGCTGCGTCTCGATCGGGTTTCACCGGCACGGTCGTGGGGCTCACCATCTTCATGTGGCTCGCGCGCAAGCGCCTTGGCACATCGGGCTGGACATGGCTCGCGGTCATTCTGTTCGCGATCCTCGCGCTCGCCACCACCTACGCGAACTGGAACTCGCTGGCCAGCCGGCTCGATGAGACGCTCGCAGTCGGCATCGGCGGCCGGCGCGCCATCTGGGCGCAGACCTGGCCCATGGTGCGGGATTTCTGGGTCAGTGGCGTCGGCGTCGGCGCGTACGAGCGGGCGATGACGGTGTACCAGCAGGCCCCGCACGTGTTCTACATCAACCACGCGCACAACGAGTACCTGCAGCTGCTCGCCGAAGGAGGTCTGCTGCTCGCGGGGCCGGCCGTGCTGGCCGTCTGCGCGGTCGTGTGGCAGACCGCCCGCCAGCTGCGGGACGATCACTCGCCGGTCTTCTGGATTCGCGCCGGCGCTGCGAGCGGCTTGCTCGGGGCCGCCGTCCAGGGCATCTGGGACACGGGCCTGCGGCTACCGGCGAACGCGGTCCTCTTCGCGCTGCTCGCCGCCATCGCACTACACGCCGGCCACGGCGCCCAGGGCGCGCTGCGGACGTCGCGACCTCAGAACAACTGAACCCCGGCACCCTGGCGGGAGGGCGGACACGGCGCAACGGATCGCTCGACGCCGAAGTACCTCTGTGCCGCGGCGAAATCGGGGAGCACATGCGTCCGTCTTCCCGGGTGATCGTAGACGATGAGCTGCGGGCCGAATCGATAGAGATTCTCCTCGTCGTACGCTTTCAGCACGATGCCATCCGCGCGCACTTCAACACCGTCACGGATCACGTCGGCATCCAAGCGATCCTGCCCGAATCCGATGCGCAGCGCCGAGGCAAGATCCGAGCTCCCTTCGAAGACGATGCCCGGACCCACGTATGGGCACTCGCCGTCGAGCAGGATGACCGTCCCGGGCTCAGGTCGTGGAATCTGTGCACGAATGTCGGCGAGGATTGGCGGTTGCCGTTCGGAGGCGTCCACCCAGAACTCGGCCAGCGTCGTCGTCACGAGGCATTCGCCGCCGCACAAGACGGCGATTCCAATCGCGAGCACACGTCCGCGCAGAGCGGGCCGACGCACGACAACGCGAATGAGCAGTCCAATGATCGCCGTCATCACCAGAGCGGCGCCAATCGCAGCGGCAGCGGCAATGCGGTTGTTGGGTCCGACTGCGAAATCCAGCATGGGATTCGCCGCAAACGGCAGGTACGACGCGCCGAAAACGAGGATACCCGCGGCGCCGAGACGCCACCAGAAGGCCGGACGTTCATCCGCGAGCTGCGCGCGTGACGCCGAATCGACGCAGACGCCCACGACCGCGGCCACGAGGGCGGACGCGGCACACGTCCACCACGGTACTCCAAGCCTGGCGATGGCGAGCACTTTCACGGGAAGCAGCAGCCCGTAGGATCCGACGTTGAAGGCGGCCGTCTGCATCAACGCGTGCGTCGCGACGCGAGAAAGCTGATGCAGAAACTGCAGACGCCAGGTGGTTCGTTGCTGCACAGCGATCTTGAATGCGAACAGGCCCGCAAACACGACGCAGTTCCCGAGCACGAACGCGTAATTCCAGTTCCGCTTTGGCGAAGGAGCGACTCTGACTTGGCGCACGACGACCAGGAGCACCAGCAACAGCAGCGGCATGGTGATTTCGTAGGCGAGGATGCCCGCGACCATGGCGACCAGCGAACAAGATGCGTAGGCCACCCTGCGGCCTGGGCGTACCGTCTCCCGCGCCTGCAACGCCAGCAGGAAGGACGCAAGCGTCAACGTGATGCACAGATTCGCCATCGAGGCCGCATACCAGAACCGGTCGGACGAATAATGCGGCGCCAGACCGTAGACGAAGGCGATCGCGAGCGCGACGCCTCTTGGCGCCCCCACACGATGGCAGACGAGAAACAACAGGACGACCGCCGCACACAGCATGAGATTGTTGACGACGTGATAGCCCAGGGGATGCAGGCCGAACGCCTCGAACTGGATCGCGTAGTACGCGGTCTGAACGGGACGGATCCACTCCACGGTGCCGTCGAAGTACGTTCCCTTGAACAATCCGACGAGCGACTGATCGGCCGTCGCCCGGAACTGCCAGAGAAGACTCCAATCATCCGCGTAGAACCCGAGCCGCGTGACGTACGGCGCGCACGACAGCAGAAGCACGCCGATGACGAGCGCGCAGTCCCCGATCGTTCGACGGCCTTCGACGGATGTCATCACCGGCTGACGAAATCGTCCTTGTGTTGTTGCAGGAAGCCGCAGATGTGAACGGCGATCTCTTTCATGAAGGGCGGCGTGTAGTGAAACTCATCAACGTACAGGTTCTCGCGCACGTTCTCTTGAATGTCAGCCAGCCACAAAAAGTCGTTCTGCGCCTCCAGTTCGGTCCTGGAACGCGCCATGACCGCGTATCCGGACGCCGTTGCCTCGCCCCACGACAGCGCCGTCTCCCCGAACTCCCGCAGCAGATGGAATCGTCGGTAGTCGTAACGATAGTTTGGAACCGGCTGCCAGACGAACACAGGGCGCACATGAAACATCACCGAAAGCGCTCCGATCAGCTTCCTGTTCAACAGCCATCGGTCCCGCACACGGACCAGCGTGGCCTCGTCAGGTCGTTCTGCACGTTGGAAGCTGGAGTCCGGGCGGTCCTTCCGGCGCCGCATCCAGCCTGCGAATCGCCCGAGCGACGTGCGGTTCAGGAACGTGCGCAGGCTGCCGACGTCATTGCCCCACTCCGACTCGTCGACCAGCGATCTCAGTGTCGCCGTGGCGTCCAATTCGCCAGCGAGATGCGCAGGCAGGTCGGCGAAATCGTTCAGGCCATCCACGAATATCGCAACGGAAGGCGTGTGGCCCGACGCAAGAAGGCGGTAGTAGAGCATCAACTCCTGTGTGCTGAAGTAGCTGCCGCGTCCGAAGTTGTACACGTGCACCGCCCTCCCGCGAGCGCTCGGCGCGCAATCCTGAATCGCTGACGGAAGTGTCTCGTCGTCGGAAACACCGTAGCCGAACGTGGTCGATCCGCCGAACACGAAGATGTTGAAGCCCGCAGGATCGGGAGGCCACGCGCTCTGGACCTTCCCGGCGCGGAAGCCGCCAGGCTCCACGTTCACGTACGCCCCCCGGAATGGCGCCTCGCTGAACTCGGTCAGCGCCTCGTATCGGGTGCGTCGATCCACCTCGTCCCAGGTTTCGTGCAGCAACGCCAGGACATCCTCTTGTCGCCGGCCCGGGTAGCCTCGCAGCAGGCGCTCGGCGCCGTAGCGCCTCACGGGATTGACGCTGACGTCGGAGCGATGGCGAGTCTGTATCGCGACCCAGGCCGCGCCGTCCAGAATCAGCACCAGCGCGACCGTGTTCACAACGATGATCGCACCGTGCGTGTACACGCGCTTGAGGCGGGCGAGGTTCACTTACAACCTTTTGCAAAGCGTGACGAGATAGTCGCCGGCCCAGAACTCCTCCATCACGCGCAACGAGGCGTGCCGGCCCATGAACCAGTGGATCCGCGCGCCGCGAATGACGTATCGCGCCCACCACGCGCGCCGCACAACCGGATTTTCGTGTTCGCTGCTCGCCAGCAGGAGGTAGCCGCCCGGGTTCAGCGCACCGACGAGCTTCGTTCGTATCCTCCTGAACGTGCGGTGGCGGCTGAAGTAGTCGAGAACGCCGCTCGCCACGATGAGATCGAACCGGCCATCGATCGGGCCTCGGCCCAGGTCCCAGTGCTGGAAGCGAACGTGCGGGCCCCATTCCCGCCGCCGCGACGTCCTCGCGAGAGCGGTCGGCGCAATGTCCGCCACAACGAGCACCTCGCATCGTTCGGCGAGCATCTCGGTGAAGACGCCCTCGGCACACCCGATCTCGAGCGCGCTCGGGAATTTCGTTCCGGACCTGAGATCATCGAGCAGATGTGTCTGCCGTGAGATCCGTTCGAGCTCCCCTGGATCCGTTCCCCATGGATAGGGCCGCTCGAAGAAGTGTTCGACGACGTCCTTCGTCGTGTCCTCGGGTTCGCGGTGGGAGCGGTACAGCTCGAGTCCGAGGTAGAACGCGCTGCGCAGGAACGCGCTGCGGCGAAGCAGACGCCAGAGCCTGCTGTGCCGGAACCTATGCCAGGCGCGGTTGCGGTCCGGCACGCGCGTGGTCAACGCGAACGACATGAGGTACGGTAACGGTAACATGCCCTCGCGTCCCGTTCTCGTGGTCGTCGGAACGCGGCCCGAGGCGATCAAGCTGGCTCCGCTCGTGCAGCAGCTCCGGCGGTCGTCCATCGCCGCGCGCGTGACGGTGTGTGTATCCGGGCAACACTCGGAGGCCGTCCATCAGCAGCTCTCGGAATTCGGCATCGTGCCGGAGATCATGTGCCGCACATTACGGCACCCGGTCGATCTGGGCCGCCTCGTGAGGTGCCTGCTCGACCAGTGTGGCGGCGTGATGGATCAGCTGAAGCCGACGCTCGTGATCGTGCAAGGCGACACGGCCACGACACTGGCGGCGGCGCGCGCCGCCGCGCGGCGCGGGGCGCGGACGGCTCACGTGGAAGCGGGTTTGCGAACCGGCAGTCTTGCCAGTCCGTTTCCCGAGGAGGCCTATCGAAAGGCGATCGCGACCACGGCCAGCTTCAATTTTGCGCCTACGCCGCTCGCGGCCGCGAACCTGACGAGGGAAGGCGTCACGCCGGATCTCATTTCGATCACTGGAAACACGGGAGTGGATGCGTTTCACGCGGTCAGCGATTTGGTGCACCGTCCGCGCGTCGCGAGGAATCGCCGCGTCCTGGTCTCGCTGCATCGGCGCGAAATCCTCGGAGCGCCCCTCCAACGGATGTTCGAGGCCGTGGGCCAACTGGCGCACGGCTACCCGAGCGTCGAGTTCGTCTGTCACGTGAACGAGAACCCCTCCGTGCGGCAGGCATTCGACGCGGCGATGCGGCGCCGGCCGTCCGCGAACATCGTCGTCCAGGCACCGGCGTCGTACGTTCAGTTCCTGAATCTGATCGCGAGCTGCGATTTCTTGATGACCGATTCCGGCGGCATTCAGGAAGAAGCGCCGCTGCTTGGAAAGCCGGTGCTCGTGCTGCGAGAGCACACCGACCGGTCGGAGGCCGTGGACGAGGGCGTGGCGCGGCTCGTGGGCATTCGCCCGGAGGCCGCCGTCTCAGCGGCCGCGGAATTGATCGAGAACGAGAAACTCTACGAGTCCATGGCCCGCGTGTGCAGTCCATTTGGCGACGGATTGGCCGCACTGCGAATCTGCCGTCGCGTCGTCGACCTCTGCGAGCAGCACGGTCAGGCGACGCGTTGACGATCACTGCATGGCCGCAGCCGCTCGTGGGCGATTGGCTCCGCCGCCGCGGGCCGTTCGGCGCCCTGCTGGACCGCTACACCAGACTGCACAGCTCGGGGCGGGCCGCCATGTACTGGGCGTTGCGCGGCCTGAACCTGGACGCTCGCACTGTGGTTTGGATGCCGGCCTATCACTGCGGCGTCGAAGTCCAGGCGGCGCTGGACGCCGGGCTCGACGTTGGATTTTATCGAGTGAGACCCGACCTCGCGGTCGACCTCGACGATCTCGAGCGCCGGCTGGAGCGACGCCCAGGGCCGGTTGTCGTCGTCCATTACTTCGGCTTCGGCCAACCGCGCATCGCGGCGATCGACGAGTTGTGCCGCCGGCGGCAGTGCCTGTGGCTGGAGGATTGCGCGCACGCTCTCTTCTCCGATCACGAAGGCGCGGCGCTTGGAACATTCGCGCCGCTCTCGATATTCAGCCTCCGCAAGACGCTTCCGCTGTTCGAGGGCGGCGCCCTGCAGTTCAATCCCGAACGCGTGTGCGCGACCGACCGTGAGCTGCGCTCGCCTCGCCGCTTCCCGTTGTCTTCCGCGCCGCTGCGTTTCTACGCGATCGAAACGGCTCGTCAAATGATCGGCGACCGTCCGTTTTCGTGGTATCGCCGCGCCCGCGGTCGCGAAGTGGCCGAACCGACTGAATGGACGGACGCGTTCCAGGAACGCCATCGGTATCCGCACGCGCTGGCGGCCATTTCGTACCGCATGGCGGCGTCGTTCGACCCTGAGAGCGTGGCCGAACGGCGTCGCGCGAACTGGCGCGCGCTCGACCGGCAGCTTGAAGGCACGCCAGGGTATTGCGCGGTCTTCGACAGGCTGCCCGCGGGCGTGTGTCCCCTGTTTCTGCCGATCCGCGTGTCCAACCGGCGGGCGGTGATGGAAGCGTTACGCGGGCAGGGCGTCGAGACGTTCGCGTTCGGGGCGTGCCGACATCCGCGATTGAATGCCGCGGAATTCCAAGATGCCGACTGCCTGCGCAACGAGATCGTATGTCTTCCAGTGCACCAGGGGCTCACCGCGGCGCGAGTGGAACACATCGCTGCGGCGGCGCGTCCGTTAGTCGCGAAATACGGGATCGACGCTCCGTCCGCCTGACGCACGCCCTGCCCGCCGACCCGCCACTCGTCCGCTCACGATCCTCCGCGAGACGAGGCCGACCGCGTGGGCGGGCGCGAGCCGCAGCGCGGATAGTCCATGACGGCAGGCGCGAACCCACTCGCGGCGTGCAAGAGCCCGGTGCGCCAGCACGACGTGGGCGTCCGCTTTTTCCGCCGGGCTCGCCCATGTCAGACCGGCGAGGTTCTTCGCGAGACAACGGTCCGTCGCGACCTTCGCGCGCTCGTCGAAGCGCGCGCTGAGCGAGTCCTGATGATCGCGACACCAGTACAGATCTTCATGGAGCGGGACCATTCGAAAGCGCGTCGACGCGCGCAGCCAGAAGTCGTAGTCCTCCGCGAGAAACAGATCCTCGTCGTACGCGCGCAACGCCTGCTGCACGCGCCGACGGTACAGGAAGCACGCGCCGATGCAGTTGCCCGCCAGCAATTGACGACGGTCTCCGACGCGCCGTTGCTCGAGGGGATGCCCGTCGGATCCGATCACCGTGAAGTCGCTGTAGACGATATCGATGGAGGCGTCATGGGCCAGCGTGTCGACGAGCCGCGCGATGGCATTCGGACGGTGATAGTTGTCGTCGGACGTCCACGTCAGGTACTCGCCGGCGGCAGTGGCAAAGCCGGTATTTAACGCCGCCGGCAACCCACGATTGCGGTCGTGCGCCACGCTCCGCAGCCGGACGTCGCGATCTCGAAACTGCGCGACCACCGAGGACGTCGAGTCCGTCGAACCGTCGTCGACGACGATGACCTCGAGGTGGACGTGTGATTGCCGCAGGCAGGCGTCGATCGCCTGGCCGAGATGACGCGCCCCGTTGCAGGTCGGCAGCACGATGGACACCAGGGGCAGGCTCATGTCAGCGCGCCTCCACTCCGACAGCGCGTTCGCTCGACGTCAACGTCCGCCACCGACTGGCGTCGAGGTAGAACTTTACCGCCCACGCCGGCACGACATCCCGAAAATACGAAGCACCGCGACCGTAGCTCCCGAAAAATCCGCCGCATCGGAGCTGATGTTTCTCGAGCCACGCCAGCGCCCGATCCGCGGGCTCCCGCTGCCCCACCTTGTACCAGCCGATCGCGACCTGTGCGAGCCCGGGCGTGCAGGTCCAGCGCGCGCCGCCGGCTCCTCGCAGCGACCCGTCGGTGTTCTGAAGGGCCCGCAACTCGTCGAGCACGGGCGCGGCGAGGTCGCGGCGGCCGAGGTCGATGAGCCCGTCGAGCTCGTATCCCAGATCGTGCGTCAGCGTGTCGATGCGAAGCAGTTCCGGCTGCCGCAGGTAGTGTTGCAGACATCGTTCGACGACCGCTCGGTACCGGCGCTCGCCAAATCGCTCGGCGGCGTTCAGCAGCGGCGGCAGCGCGTACACGTGCATGGTCAGCGGATACACGTCGGGGTGTCTGACATCGAAACCGCCGCGGCCGTCGTCGATCGCCATCCGGCACAGATAGTCGGCGGCGCGCCTGGCCGCGGCCGCCGCGTCCGGAATCCTCTCGACGCCCGCCAGCAGGCCGCGCAGCGCCTGAGCCGTGTCGAACACGTAGGGCTGGCGCCGATTCGGATCGGCGTACGATCCGTTCTCCGCCTGGACGCCGATCAGCCACCGCACCAGGCGATCCGCGAGTTCGACTTCTCCATAGTCGAGGAGCGTGGGAACGAGGTAGCCGGTCACCTCGGCGTACGGTTCTGGGTGTCGCGAGTGAACGCGGATCCCGCCGCCCGGACACTCGTGGTGCCGGACCCACCCGAGCGCGCGGGACGACGGAAGGTCGCCATGCGCCGCGAGCGACTTGAAGAGCGCGACGACCGACAGCCGGGATGCATCCGGCAGCCGATCCTTCAACGTCGCGGCCGTGTGCCAGCCGCGTCGCAGCGCCTCGCTGCCCAGCAGCACGCGTGAGAGTCGCGTGTGGACGCGCGTCATGCCTGGTCGCGCGCAGGAGACCGGGGAATCGCCCGACGGAGAATGATGGCCCTGCTCTGGCGCAGCGACCGCGCCACCGCGGTCAGCATCCGCCGGACACGCCCCCCCAGGTACACGCTCGCCGATTCAAGCGCCACGGCTCTTGCACCGAACCGCGATTTGAAGAGACGCAGGCCCGGATTGAACTCCGCACCGCCGAGGTTGAACGACACGCGGGATTCCTCTCTCAGCGCGCGGGCGACTTCGTACAGGAGAAAGTGGGACGCGCCGCATTGCATCCCGGCCTGAGACGTGCCGGCCGATTGATTGTACGCACCTCGGGCCGATCGCATGATCATGGCTGACGCCAGGACGTCGGCGCCGGCGACCGCCTGGAACAACTCGGCTGCTCCCATCTTCGTCAGCAGAAGCGACCAGGTCAGGTCCTGGTCCACATCCGGGACAACTTCGCCACGCGCGCGCCGCCGCGCCATCGTGGCCGACATCAGCCGCACGTGGTCGCGGCAGGCGTCGGCGCCGGCCGTCCTGCGCACCGTGACGCCGGCGTGCCGCGCTTTCTGAATGCTCTGCCTGTGCTTGCGGGCGAGCCGTCGCTCCCAATCGGGACCGTCAAGATCGAGGACGTACTCGAATCGCTCGTGCCGTTCCATCGCGCCCGCGAGCGGCGGGATATGCGTGCCGGTCCCGGCGAAGCTGTCCAGTTCCAGCGACGTGACGCGATGGACCTGGCAGAACGGAATCAGGCCGCTCCAGAACACGTCGTGGTCGCCGACCGCGGGAAGCGACGCGACGAGAAGGGTTCGATTCAAACGGCCGGCCGCAAGGCTCGCATAGCAGCCGGCGACCAGACGCCCGCCCTCCTTCGTCCCGAGCAGCCACGGTGAATGGCCGAGCGCGCGAAGCGCGTCGGCGTATTGCGCCGTTCGAAACGGATTGCAGGGCGTCAGCGCCGCGAGCGCGGCCGCGACGTCCGGTGCAACGGCGGAATCCGCAAAGAACTCTGGAACCATAGAACCGGCAGCGCGGCCGCAAGAGAGTTCTGGCGTATAGTTTCCGATGAAACGTCTTCAATCGCGAAATCTTTGGCTGCTCGCCCGCATGACGCCCTCGAGTTCGTGGCGGTTCCTGACGCGCTGTCAGGCCTCCGAGCCGTTTGGAACACCCTGAGCGAGACGGCGGAGTCGCCGAACGTTTTCATGACGTTCGACTGGTTCGACGCGTGGAACCGGCGCATCGCGGCAGACGACCGGACTGGCCGCCGTCAGCTCCACGTCGTGATCGTGAGAGAGCGCGGCGCAATCGCCGGCATCTCGCCGCTCATCCGGCGGACGGCATCCCTGTTGGGTTTTTCCGTACGGAAAGTGGAATTCCTGGAGAGCCCGGCGGACTACAACGATCTGGTCGTCGGACCAGATCAGGCGGGCCAGTGCGGAGCGGTGCTGGATTCCCTACGCCAGGCGGAAGCCCAGTGGGATCTCGTCGACCTGCGGAATCTGCGCGACACCGGGGGCGTGTTGTCGGCCATTACGGCCGCGCTGGCGAACACGGACTTCGCGTATCGGATCGTCCGCGAAGCACGATGTCCGTACGTGCCGATTGACGCCGACTGGTCCGGCATGGTGAGCCGCCTGTCGCGATCGACGCGCCGCACGATCCGCAATCAACAACACCGGCTGGAGCGCCTGCGACGCGACGGCCTGCGGGTGCGCGTCATCGACAGGCCGTGCGACGAGCCGGCGCTCCTGGACAAGCTCATCGCGCTCGAACGCGAGAAGCGTGTGCACGGCCGGCGCGTGCCGCCGTTCGTGGCGCGGTACCGTGACGTGTTCCAATCGCTCTTCGACACGCTGGGGTCTCGAGGTTGGATCTACGTCGCGCTCATGGAACTGAGTGAGCGGCCACTGGCGTGGCAACTCGGGTTTCGGTGCGGCGACAAACTGTGGGACTTCTCCACCGCGTACGACAGATCGTTCGCGCGTCTATCTCCGGGCACGATGCTCGTGCCCGCCATCCTCGATTACGGGTACTCCCACGGGTGCACCGAGTACGATTTTCTCCGCGGCGAGGAGCAGTACAAGTTGACGTGGAGCGCCGGCGTGCACGACACCTTTCGCGTGCTGATCTGGAGCCGGCGCTGGGCGAGCCGCGCCCGCGCCTTCGTGTATCTGGACGCGAAGGAGACGGTGCGCCGATTGATGCGGAGCCGATGACGCGTCAGGTCGTTCATCTCCTCGGCACCGCTCAACCGCACGGCACCGGCGTCGCCCGGATTGTGGCCGCAACTGCCGCCAAGCTCGACCCGGCGCGGTACCGCGTGGAGGCCTGGTTTCTCGGCGGGAGCGGACCGCTCGCCGCCGAGATTGAGCGCGCCGGCGTGACCGTCCGCGTGATCGACTGGTCGAATGGCGCGCGCGATCCGATTGGCGCCTGGCGATTCTGGCGTGGCCTGCGACAGGCCCGCCCGGCGATCGTTCACCAGCACAGCGGCGCGAGGGCGGTGTCCGCGCTGACGCGCGCGGCGACCGACGCTGCGCTCATCATCCACGTGCACGGCCGCATTCTGGAGGCCCGCGGCCAGCGCCCGATGCCCATCGTCGTGCCGGGCGCCGACGCGGTCATCGCCGTCTCACGCGCCGTGGCTCAGCACGTACAGAACACCGTCGCGCGCGTGATCTACACCGGCGTCGACGTTCCCGAACGCCAACACGGCGGCAGCCCGACCGGACGCCTGCTGGGTGTGGCGGCGCGGCTCGTTCCTGTGAAAGGCGTCGCCGACGTCATTCGCGCCGTCGGGCAAGTCCGGAACCGCGTCCCGGATGTGCGCCTCGAAATCGCCGGAGACGGTCCGGAGCGGCCCGCGCTCGAGGAGTGCGTCCGGCAACTCGGCCTTTCCGATTCCGTCACGTTCCTCGGCTGGCAGGCAGATCTCGCGCCGGTCTTCTCACGCTGGGATGTCGTGGTGCAGGGGTCGCGCGACGAGGGGTTCCCGGTGGCGCTCGTCGAGGCGATGGCCGCCGGCCTTCCGGTGGTGGCAACCGCCGTTGGAGGAACCGTCGAACTCGTCGAGACAGGGCGGACGGGATGGTTGGTGCCGCCGGAGGATCCGGAGGCGCTCGCCAGTCGGCTGTGCGGGGTGTTAGCGGACGGTCTGCAGCGGCGCGCGATGGGCGTTGCTGCGCGCGCGCGGGTGCGCGAATGTTTCTCGGCGAACCGGATGGCGGGTGAAATCGAGGCGATCTACGACGAACTCCTGGCGCGAAAGGTCGGCGGTCGCCGATTAGCGTCCAGGTAGTTCGGTGCTCTGAACGGCCGGCCGATATCCAACCTCCGGCTCGTAGGCCCTCGAGAAGCGGGATCTGAGGTACAGCAGAAGCCCGGACCACCGGAGACGCATGGCCTCGCCGCCCGAGACGAGCGGGGCCGCCGCGGTCCCGCTGACCGGGCGTCGGACCAGCCACCGGCCCAGGTGCGCGGCGATCGTCGGCCAGTACTCCCAATGCTCGACGCACAGCAGCGTCACGTAGGCAGCGGCGTTCGACACATCTCGTCGGCGGCGCTCGCGCAGCTCGCCCGAGGTGGCCGGCGTCGGGTGCTCGACCACGGCCAACGGCGTGTACACCATCCGTCCCCCGCGCGCGATCAGCGAGAAGAAGGCGTGCTGATCCTCGCCGCCGTCGATGAGCGCGCCGCGTCCCAACCGGACGTCGAACCCCATCCACAGACTGACATCGGATCGCCGAAACGCCATGTTGCCGCCGTCACCGATGCCCCCGAAATTGCAGAGCACGAACCAGCGCGGATGACGGCGGTCGAGCACGATTCTCTCGTCGCCGCGCCGCTCGGCGTAGGCCCGACATTCCGCCAGGAGCGCGGGATCGTCGGTCGGCGCCTTCAGAACGATCTTCCCCGTCGCGGCGGAGACCTTGGAGTCGGCGAATTCACGCGCCAGCGACGCCAACCACCCGGGCGCGGGCACGGCGTCATCGTCGACGAACGCTACGACATCGGCCGTGGACACCGAGACCCCTCGATTGCGCGCGCGACTCAAACCGCGATCCGGTTCGAACACGTACCGGGCGCCATGGCGTCGTGCGATCTCGCGCGTGGCGGAGTCGCTCCCCGCGTTGTCCACGACGATGACGTCGAGGGAGGGATAGTCCTGATGGCCGAGCGCCGCCAGGCACCGGTCCAGCGCATCCGGACGATCCCTCGTGCAGACGATCACCGAGCAGACAGGCCGTCTGGCGTCAGTCATCAACCGATGATCGCCTGGAACAGAATGCGGCGCGCGGGGGGATGCTTGAAGAGGGCGCGGATGAGATGGCGGTGCTGATTGAATTGCGCGGTCTTGCGCACCAGCGGCATGATGCCGTCGGTCTGCGCGAGGTCGAACAGGCTGTCGATCTCGACGTCGCTCAGGCGCGTGACCACGCGACGCAGCGCGTGCTGGGTGTCGAGCTCATCGGCGAGCTGATCGCGCCAGGCGCACTCGTACGCCGAGAGCGCATCCGCATCGAGACGATCGCGGCGCAGCGCGTCGGACGCGACATCCGCGGCGAGGCGGCCGCTCAGGATGCTGTAGTGAATGCCGCCGCCCGTCGTCGGTTTGACGAGGCCGGCGGCGTCGCCAATCGCCAGCAGCCGGTCCCCGAACGTCCGCGTGATCTCGCCGAGCGGGAGCACTTTCTGACGCGGCGGCACGCCGTCCGCGATGACGCCCCAGCGATCGGCGACGCGGGCGAGCATGCGCGCATAGCAGCCGAGCGCATCGCCGGACGCCATGGCGCCGATGCGGACGTACTCGCCGTCGGGACGCACGACCGGCACGACCCACGCGAACCCGTCGGGAGCCACGTTCCGGCCGAAGTGCATCTCGACGTCGTGCAGCGTCCGCGCGCGCAGCTCGCGTTGCGCCGTGTGGAGATAGAGCCGCGGCAGGCCGAGGCCGAGGCGCCTCTGGAAACTGTAGTTCGCGCCGCAGGCCAGCACGACGAGGCGCGCATCGATGACGTCGGCGCCGACGCTGGCGCGCACGCCCGAGGCGGTGGGCTGCAGATCCGAGACGCGGGCGCCGCGGCGGAGCTCGACGCCCGCCGATTGCGCGCGCTCGGCGAGCGCGGTGTCGAACGCCAGACGATCGATGACGGTCGCCAGCGGCGCGCGCGGCGTGTATTCCACGACCAGACCGGCCGGTGAAACGAATCGCGCGGTCGTGAGGGCATTCAGCGTTGCCGTCCGCGGCAGCTCGAACTCGTCGAAGGTCTCGGCCGCGAGCACGCCCGTGCAGTGAACCGGGCTGCCGACGGCCGCATGTTCCTCGCACAGCATGACGCCGACGCCCCGTCGCGCCAGCCGCTCGGCGGCGTAGAGCCCACCGGGCCCGCCTCCCACGACCAGCACGTCAACGGATGCGCTCGGCATGCGTGCCGCCATTATATGCATCCCGTCAGGCGAGTCACACCTTGCGTTCGCGCGTTTCCCACGCGCCGCGGCCCGTGATCCAGAACGACACGAGAATCAGTTTCAGGTCGAGCCAGAACCCGGCGCGTGTGATGTACAGACGATCCAGCCGGAACTTGCTCGTGCGGGAAATGTCGCGCGGCGCATACACCTGCGTCAGCCCGGTGAGACCCGGCCGCACGCGATGGCGTTCCTCGTACCCGGGGATGTCGGCGAGCGGAATCAGCTGGCCATCGCCGCGCACCTCGACCTCGCCCGGCCGCAGCGGCCGGGGACCGACGAAACTCATGTCGCCCACGAGAATGTTCCAGAGCTGCGGCAACTCGTCCATCGCAGTTCCGCGCAGCAGACGCCCGACGCGGGTGACGCGCGGATCGTGCTCGGCCGCCTGCAGCGGCCCGAATCGCGCCTCGGCGTCGGTCACCATCGACCGGAACTTCAGCGCCTTGAACACGCGGCCGCCCAACCCGACGCGATCCTGGGGAAAGAAGACGGGCCCGCCGTCCTCGATCGTGATCGCGGCCGGAATCAGCAGCCACAGCGGGGACGAGACGATCAACCCGATCGCCGAGAGGAGCACGTCGAAGAGGCGCTTCATCACGCGGCGCGGGCGAGTCCTGCCACGCGGACAAACAGCGCATGGTACGCCGCGACCGCCGCGCGGCGGTCGAACTGCAGCGCGGCCGCGCGCGCGCGCTGTCCCAGGGTGCGCGTCGCTGCGGGGTCGTCGTAGAGCGCGGCAATCGCATCGGCCAGCGCGGCCGGATCGCCGGGCGCCGCGAGCAGCCCGCATCCGTACTCGCGCACGATCGCAGCCGCTTCCGCGCTGGCGTCCATGGCGGCGACGTACGGCCGGCCTGCCGCGAGGATGCCGTAGAGCTTGCTGGGCACGATGTAGCCTTCGATGCCGGCCTTGAGCGAGACGAGAAACGCGTCGGCGGCCGCGAACGATTCGTGCAGGAGTTCCTTGGGCTGGTACGGGAAGAACCGGACGTTCGTCAGCCCGCGGCTCGCCGCCTGCTGCGCGAGCGCCTCCCGCTTCGCGCCGTCGCCGACGATCGCGATAACCAGCCGGGCTTTGTCCTGTAAGAGCGCGGCCGCCTCGATTAGCACGTCGAGGTTCTGGGACAGGCCGATGTTGCCGGAATGCATCAGCACGAACCGATCGCCGAGATCGTGCGCGCGGGTGAACGCGTTGTCCTTGGGACCCGGCATGATCGCCTCGCAATCGGCCCAGTTGTGAATGACCGTGACGCGCGAAGGATCGGCGCCTTTCTCCTCCACCAGGCGCCGCCGCATCCGATCGCCGAGCGCGACGATGGCGTCGGCTTCGCGGAGCAGGTAGCGGTTCACATGATCCAGCGTGCGGTTGATCGTGGCGTTGTGAAAGTCCTCGAGCAGCGCGGCGACTTCCGGGAAGATGTCCTCGCAGAGAAACACGAAGCGCGCGCCCGTGCGCCGGGCGGTCCACCGCGCGGCCAGCCCGAGAATCGGCGGGTCCGTCAGCGAGACGACGATGTCGGGACGGCCCACCTGGAGGCCGGCGACCGCGGCCGACGTGAAGTACGTCAGGTAGTTCGCCACACGACCGGCAAAACGCCGCCGGTCGAACCGGGTGCCGTTGGCGCGGAGAATTCTGACGCCATGCCGCATCTCGACACGGATCGGCGCGAGCCCGGCGGCGTCCCGCTCCGCGCCATGGAGCGGGCGGCCGGCCACGACCGTCACTTCGCAGCCGTGCCGGCTGACGAGATCTTCGGCCAGTTCAGTCAACAACTGCCCGGTCGCCGCCTGATCCGGCCAGTACGATCGATTGAAGAAACAGATCTTCATGCGTGCGCGGGCAATCGCGTCGCTCGGTACCACTCGATCGTGCGCGCCAGTCCCGTCCGGAAATCGGTGGACGCCGAAAAGCCGAACGCCGTCTTGGCGCGCGAGACGTCGAGGCTGCGGCGCGGCTGCCCATCGGGCTTGGTGCGGTCGAAGGTCAACCGCCCGCGGAATCCAGTCAGCCCTGCGATGAGTTCGGCAAGGTCGCGGATGCTGATCTCGAAGCCGGCGCCGATGTTGACGGGCTCGGGAGCGTCGTACCGCTCGGCGGCGTCGGCGATCGCCGACGCGCAGTCCTCGACGTACAGGAATTCGCGCGTCGCGTTGCCGGTGCCCCAACAGACGACTTCGGCGGCGCCCGCGTCAACGGCTTCGAGACATTTGCGAATCAGCGCGGGAATGACGTGCGACGAGGCCGGATCGAAGTTGTCATGCGGCCCGTAGAGATTCACCGGCAGCAGATGGATCGCGTGGAACCCGTACTGCTCGCGATACGCCTGGCCCTGGACGAGCAGCATCTTCTTGGCGATTCCGTACGGCGCGTTGGTCTCCTCGGGATACCCGTTCCACAGATCGCGTTCCAGGAACGGCACGGGCGCGAGCTTCGGGTACGCGCAGATCGTCCCGATGCCGACGAACTTCTCGACCCCGGCGAGCCGCGCGTGCTCCATCACCATGGCGCCCATCATGACGTTCTCATAAAAAAACCGTCCCGGGGACTCGCGATTCGCCCCGATGCCGCCGACGACGGCGGCGAGGTGCAACACGACGTGCGGGCGCAGGACGTCGTACATCCGCCGGACGTCCGGTTCGCGTGTCAGGTCGTACTCGGCTTTGCGCGGCGTGAAGATCTGAGTCGCGCCACGGCGTTTGAGTTCGGCGACCAGATGCCGTCCGAGGAAGCCGGCCCCGCCGGTGACAAGAATGCGTTGGTCGATCATCGACGACATCTCCTAAACGGTGTTCGTCGCGCGGGCGTGATCGTGAGGATCGCGCGCGTCTTCGGCGACGACCGCGCGCTCGAGGACGTGGGAGCCCATCACCAGCACGTCCATGTGCGTGCGCAGGAAGCAGTCGAGGGCCTCGCGCGGCTGCAAGACGATCGGTTCGTTCTCGTTGAACGACGTATTGAGCAGCATCGGCACGCCGCTGACCCGCTCGAAGGCCTTGATGAGGTTCCAGTAGCGCGGGTTCGATCGCGGGCTGACGGTCTGAAGCCGCCCGGAGCCGTCGACGTGCGTGATCGCGGGCACGAGGCTCCGCTTGTCCGGCCGCACGGGATAGACCTGTTGCATGAACGGGTCGGCGGCCCCGCCGACGAAGTACTCGTCGAGCGCTTCTTCGAGCACCGAGGGCGCGAACGGCCGGAAGCGCTCGCGAAACTTGATCCGCGTATTGATGATCTCGCGCATGTCGGCGCGCCGCGGATCGGCGAGGATGCTGCGGTTGCCGAGCGCCCGTGCGCCCCATTCCATGCGCCCCTGGAACCAGCCGATGACTCGGCCCGCGGCGATCTGCGCGGCGGTCCACGCGTCGAGCGCCGCCGGATCGGCCCAGGCGCGCCGCGTGCAGCCGTGCTGCGCGATGGACGCGCGCGCAGCGTCCAGCGTCGCGGCAATCTCGTCGTCCCGGAACTCGGGCCCCCAGTAGCCGTGCTCCATCACGAAGTCGCGCGGGCGGTTGCCGGACGAATGCCACGCATGAAACGCGGCGCCGAGCGCCGTGCCGTTGTCCCCCGCCGCTGGCTGAATGAACACCTCGCGGAAATTCGTCCGCTCGCGGATCTTGCCGTTGGCGACGCTGTTCATCGCGCAGCCGCCGGCCAGGCAGACGCGCGTCGATCCCGTGGCGCGCTGGACGTGAGTGAGCACGTGCATCGCCGCCTGCTCGTAGACGGCCTGGAGCGACGCGGCGATGGCTTCGTGCCGGCCGTCGAGCGGCTGATCGGGCCGCCGCGCCGGACCGAGCAGCGCCTCGAGCTTCGGCGTGAACACGGTGCCGATCGTCGGCTCGCCCTCGTCCCAGGTCATCGACACGCCATCGGACCAGTGGCGGAAGTACGACAAGTCGAGCGCGAAGCCGCCGTCGTCGGCCAGGTGCACGAGCGTGCTCAGCTCGCGGACGAAGCGCGGCTCGCCGTACGGCGCCAGCCCCATCACCTTGAATTCGTCGCCGTACTTCGGGAACCCGAGGAATTGCGTGATCGCCAGATACAGCAGCCCGAGCGAGTGCGGGAAGAACACCCGTCGATCGGTGTGCAGCGTCGAGCCTTCCACGCGACCCCACGACGTGCTGACGAAGTCGCCGAAGCCGTCGATGGTGCACACAGCCGCCGACTCGAACGGACTGACGAACGCCGCGCTCGCGGCGTGCGACGGGTGATGCTCGATGAAGCGCACGCGCGGGCGCACGAGGGACTCGTCGAGTCCGACCGAGGTGGCAATCGTCGCGGGCAGCGCGCCGATCCTGGACATGTTGCGCGCGCGATCGGCGACCGTGCCCTTCGGGCGGTGCCGCAGCAGAAAGAGCGCTTTCCGCCAGAGGTGCGCCCTGGGATTCCTTGAGATGGCGAACAGATCGATGTCGGCCGCCCGCACGCCGCCCATGCGCAGGCATTCGGCCAGCGCGCGATCCGGGAAACCCGCGTAGTGCTTCACGCGCCGGTATCGCTCTTCTTCGACGGCGGCCACGAGGCGGCCGTCGCGCAGGAGCACGGCCGACACGTCGCCGTGATACGCGTTGAGCCCGACGACGAGGCCGCTGGTCACGTGGTGGATGGGTCTCAGGCCGTGCGGATGGGATCGTGGGCCGGATCCGGCGCCTGCGCCAGTTCGTCCATCGCCTGGAGGTTGCTCGAGAGGAACCGGTCGATCAGGACCGTGAAGCCGCCGAGGTAGACGATCATGGTCAGCGCGAGCCCGAGCAGCTTCGGCCACGACTTGTTCGCCTGATAGAGCGACATCCAGAAGATGACGGTCACCATGGCGTTGCCGATCTCGCGATGGCGGATGACGCGCGTAAACACACGATATGCCGCGCCCATGAAGACGGCGAACAGCAGGATGGGCAGGAACATCCAGGGCAGCCCGTAGTCGATGTAGCCCTGAATCGGATAGCCGAACGAGATCGTGGTCCCCTGCTCGGGTCCGGCGACATAAACGCCCGAGTAGCGTCGCACCTGCAGACTGTCCGACTCGATATCCGCCTTGTCGGGCACGAGAATGCGCGGCGTCAGCACGTGTGTGAGCGCCGCCATCATGATCGAGCCATCCGAATGCGGCAGCAGCGCGGGGACGCGCGCGAGCGCGAGCGCGGGATAGTAGACGTCCCACATCCGGTCCACGAAGGTGTCGACGGTATCCAGTTGCTCGGTCGCGGACCCGTTGAACCAGGTTTCCGCGAGGTTGGTCGTGAAACGGAGCTTCTCGGTGATGCTCGACGACGCCCGCTCCTCGGCGGTTTCGCGCTGGGTGACACGGATGCCCATCCACAGCACGCCGGCCACCGTCATCACGATGGTAATCGCCGCCATCGCGAACCAGTGCTTTCCCCGCCGGTAGTCGAACTGCTCGACGAGCACGAGGACGGCGATGAACATCGGCTCCTTGAATTCGGCGAAGAACCCTGTCATGCCGAGCGTCAGCTCGAGCGCGACGAAGAGCGCCGCGTAGCGGAAGCGCTGCGCGAGGACGAGGCGCCGCATGATGAGGTAGAAGAGCCCGTAACGAATGTAGGTCAGCGCCAGGATGCCCTGCGTCAGGCCGGGGTTCATGTTCCAGGCGAAATCGCGCAGCGCGCCGCGGAAGATCAGCAGCGCGAAGTAGAAGATCAGCA
>Ga0326726_10001402_pt1 | contig 22379 bp, 20 predicted proteins | sample MHFenrmetagenome_2_FD_207603 | JGI IMG/M metagenome (GOLD analysis project Ga0326726, IMG submission 207603) | Lab enriched peat soil microbial communities from Michigan Hollow, Ithaca, NY, United States - MHF15MN | ecosystem: Environmental > Terrestrial > Soil > Wetlands > Peat | place: USA... | reverse complement strand
CATCCTCGAGGAGGTGCCGGACATCGACTTCCGGACGCTGCCCGACCCGGCGGGCGACCTGGCGACCCATCTCGTCGTCGTGCTGCCGTCGGCGGAGATCGCCGGCAACGTGGCCCGGGAGGTCGGCTCGATCCCGCTCTCCGAATCGGGCTGGCACGTCTACAGCAAGATGAATCACCTGCTGGAGCGGCGGACCGTGACCGGCAAGGGCTGCGCGTTCGACTGCGACTGCTCGGATCATCCGCACGGCGAATACCACGCCGGGATGCTGCCCCGCACCGATGCGCTGCTCGAGCGGTCGATCAGCATCGGGATCGGTGTCCGGGACGCGAACCTTGCGCCGTTCGGCATCCGGATGCGCGATGGCGCGGACGAGGCCCGGGCCTGCGGCCGCACGTTCCGGGATGCGGTGATCAAGCACCTCCAATGACCACCTGGGCCGGCCGGTGATCGAGGCGGTCGTCCTCGGCCGGGTCGGGGTCGACTTCACCCCTGCCGCGCCGCGCACGTCGCTCGCGACGGCCACCTCGTTCGTGCGGGCCGTGGGTGGCTTCGCCGGCAACATCGGCACCGGGCTGGCTCGGCTGGGGATCTCGACGGCGGTCGTGTCGAGCGTCGGCGACGACGGCCACGGCGACCACGTCCGATCGTTCCTGGCGGGCGAGGGCGTCGACGTGGCGAGTCTCGTCACCCGTCCGGGCGCCCGGACCCAGGTCGCGTTCTTCGAGGCCTGGCCGCCCGAGACGTTCCCCGTGACGTTCTACCGGCTGGCGCCGGCGCCGGACACGCTGCTGACGCTCGACGACGTCCCGACGGCCACGCTCCAGCGAGCCCCGCTCGCCATCGTGTCCGCGGCCCTGCTCGCCGTGGAGCCGGCCCGGTCGACCTCGCTCCGCGCCCTCGAGATGCGCGTGGCGTCCCGGGCCGATCGGCCGGAGTCCTGGACGATCCTCGACCTCGACTGGCGGCCGACACTGTGGGCGGATCCCGGCGAGGCGCCCGATCTCGTGTCGCGGGCTGCCGGTCTGGCCGACGTCCTGATCGGGAGCGACGCCGAGTTCGTCGCGGCGCGCCTCGACCCGCACGAGGCGCCGGATCCCGGCCCCAGCCTGGTCGCCGTGAAGCATGGGCCGGACGGGGTCTCGGCGATCGCGAGGGACGATCGGTGGACGGTTCCCGGCATCGCTGTCGACGTCGTCTGCGGGCTCGGCTCCGGGGACGCGCTCACCGCCGCGTTCGCGGCCGGCCTCCTGCGCGGCCTCGACCCGCCCGTCGCCCTCGAACGGGGCAACGCCGCGGGGGCTATCGTCGCCTCGCGGCTGATGTGCAGCACGTCCATGCCGTCGCCGGCCGAGATCGACGACCTGCTGGCCCGCCGACCAACGCGATCCGAGGAGGCGCACTCATGACCGCTCACGGCGAGCCGACCGACATCGTGATCCATGCCGCCAAGCTGCCGTCGCGGCTGCCGCCCGAGTTGCTCCACATCCGGGCCGGGGCGGACGGCGTGGTCGCGACCGACCCGGTGCGGGCCGGCTGGCGGTACCTCTCGTTCCGGGCGTTCGGTCTCGAGGACGGCGAGACGATGCTCCTCGATCGGCCTGAGGAGGAAGCCGCGATCGTCACGATCTCCGGCGGCGGCGTCGAGCTGTCCTTCGAAGGTGGCGACGAACGGCTGCGGCTTCCCGGCCGGCGGTCGGTGTTCGAGGGGATGCCGTGGAGCGCCTACGTCCCGGCCGGGTGCGCCACGACGATCACCGGCCGGCCGTTGCCCGGGATGCGGGCGGTTGTCGCCGTCGCTCAGGCCCCGCTGACCGGGCGCACCGGGGTGTCGAGGGAGCCGATCGTCGTGGAGCCGGGCCAGGTCGAGATCGAGGTCCGCGGCCGGGGCAACGCGACCCGCCAGATCAACAACATCATGATGCCGGCCTTCCCCGCGGACCGGCTCCTGATCTGCGAGGTGTTCACCCCGTCGGGCAACTGGTCCGGCTGGCCGCCGCACAGGCACGACATCGACGATCCGCCCCGGGAGGCCGTCCTCGAGGAGACGTACTTCTACCAGCTGAGCCGCCCCGACGGCTGGGCGATCCAGCGCGTCTACCACCGCGACGGCTCGCGCGACCGGCTCATGGTCGTCCGCCACGGCGACCTGGTCATCGTCGACCAGGGCTACCACCCGTTCGCCGCGACGCAGGGCTACGACGCCTACTACCTGAATGCGCTGGCCGGCGACCGACGGACGATGGCCAACACCGACGACCCGGACCTCGCCTGGGTGCGCACGCTGTGGCCGGCGATGGAGCCCGATCCCCGCGTCCCGCTCGTGCGCCCGTGACGATCGGCCGCCGGAGCGCCTCCTACGTGGGACGCCGGCGGCGTCTCCTCCGCCTCGGTGGCGCAGGTGGGATCGTCGCCGGGATCGCGATCGACCATCGGGACAGCCTGCGCACGGCCCTCGAACGGCGCGGCCTCGCCGGCCTCTCGACGGACGACCTGCGCCAGCTGAAGCTCCGGCTGGCGAGGGCGCTTGCCCCGGCGGCGACGGCGATCATGCTCGACGCGGAGCTGGGCGGCCTGGCGCTCGAACACGGGGTGGTCCCGGCCACGGTCGCCCTGATCATGCCGCTCGAGGCACAGGGCTACGAGGAGTCCGGCGACGAGCGGATCACGTCGCTCCTGCCGGACTTCTCGCCGGTCGATGCCCTCCGTTACGGGGCCGATGCGTGCAAGCTGCTCGTCCCGTACCGCGTCGACGACGACGGGTCGGCCGGCCGGCAGGACGCGCTCGTGCGCTCAACCGCGATGGCCTGCCACGAGGTCGGCCTCCCGCTGGTCGTCGAGCCCGTCGTCTTTCGTCGGTCGACTGAATCGGCCGACGAGCATGCCGCGGCGTACCAGCTGCTGGTGATCGGCGCCGTTGCGCGGCTCCAGCCGCTCGGGGCCGACCTGTTCAAGCTGCCGTTCCCCGTTCCCGACCGCCTGGCGGCGGCGGAGCCGGCGGCGCTGGCCGCGTGCCGGTCCCTCCACGAGGCCTGCCGGGGCACGCCGTGGGTGCTCCTCGGCGCCGGCGTCGATACCGCGACGTTCACCGACCAGATCCGGCTGGCGGGCATGGCCGGGGCATCCGGGTTCCTGGCCGGGCGCGGGATCTGGGGGCCGGCCCTCGTGTCCGACCCCGACGAGGCGGAGCGGCTGGCCGCTGGGTCGGGCCGGGCCGACCTGGAGCGTTGTCGGCTGGTCGCGGACCGCTTCGCTCGGCCGCTCGATGCCTCCGGCCCGGGCTGACGCGGCGGCCGGCGGTGTCACCGATCGTGGCCGGCGTCTTCGCCGCGCTCTCGTTCGCCGTCTCGGTGCTCGTCTCGGCACGAGCCAGCCGCCTCGTCGGCGCGCCGGTGACCGTCGCCGGCGTGATGCTCGTGGGCTTCCTGATCGTGCTTCCGGTCGCCGCCGTCACGCCGCTCCCGGCCGCGGCTCCCGGGGCCCTGGTCGTGCCCGTCCTGGCCGGCGCGGCGACGATCGTCGGCCTCCTGCTCGCGTACACCGGCTACACGATCGGCGCGGTCGGCGTCGTCTCGACGATCGCGTCGACGGAAGGCGCGATCGCGGCGCTCATCTCCGTCCTCGCCGGCCAGCAGCTCGCGCCGGGCTCGGGTCCGCTCCTCGGCCTCGTCGCGATCGGCGTCATTCTCGCCGCGAGCGGTGGTGGCCGCGAGATCGAGGAGGGCGTCCAGATCGGCCGGGCGCGCTCGCTCCGGGCGGCCGGGCTGGCGGCGGCGGCTGCGCTGATGTTCGGGTCCAGCCTGTACCTCATGGGATCGACGAGCGGCTCGCTGCCGATCGCCTGGATCCTGCTCCCGGGTCGGGCGCTCGGCGTCGTCGCCGTGGGCGTCCCGCTGCTCCTCGCGGGTCGTGCCCGGCTGACCCGTGTGGCGCTTCCGTACGTGGTGGCGTGCGGGATCGTCGAGATCACCGGGCTCACCGCGTTCTCGATCGGGGCGAGTGTCAACATCGCCGTGACCGCCGTGCTGGCCTCCATGTTCGCGCCGATCGCGGCGATCGCCGCGTTCGTGCTGTTCGGGGAGCGGCTCGCCCGTCGACAGGTCGCCGGCATCGCCCTCGTGGTCGCCGGCATTGGCCTGCTCGGCGCGGCGGCGGGCGCCTCACGAATCGCGGGGTGACGACGATGCAGCTGGTCTACAACTCCAACTCGACGATGCACCTGCCGGTTCGTCTGCAGGTCCGCCTGGCGCGCGAGACCGGCTGGGATGGGGTCTTCCTGCGCGAAGAGCACATCCGGCGTTACCTCGCCCAGGGGTACCCGGTCGGCAGCCTGCGGGACGCGCTCCGCGGGCTCGCCCCAGTCAACCTCGGTGCCCTGCCCGACGTCGAGCGGTGGCGGCCCGACGAGCGCGCCGCCCGGATGCGCGAGGCCGAGGCCGTCACCCAGCTGGCCGTCGAGATCGGGGCCTCGAACGTCCAGCTCCTGACCGGGCCCGTCCAGCCGGAGGGCCCGTATGCCGGCCCGGCCGAGCTCTCCCCGTCGGAGCGGCGACGGGTGACCGCCGACGCCGTCCGGGAGGTCGCCGACCTCGGCGCCGGTCACGGGATCCGCTACTACCTCGAGCCGGTCGCCTGGACGCCCCTGGCGCACCTGGCCGACGCCGTCGCGGTGATCGACGCGGTCGAGCGGGACAACGTCGGCCTCGTGCTCGACTACTGGCACCTCTGGCAGTGCGGGACGATCCCCGACGACCTGGCCCGCCTGGACGCACGCCTGATCTCGGGCGTCGATTTCTCGGACTCGCTTGGTCCGATCGGATCGGGGACCCCCGACCAGCGGTCGCGACGGGTCTGGCCGGGCGAGGGTGAGATCCCGCTCCGTGCCTGGTCCGACGCCATCCGCTCGACCGGGTTCGACGGCTGGTGGGACAACGAGCTCTACAGCCCGTACCACTGGGAGTCCGACGACCCGTTCGGCGTCGCCGCCGGCCTCCTCGAGGTGCTCCGCGACACCCTGGGCGACTGACCCGTCGCCGGGCCGTCCGGGGCAGCGCGCCGCCGCCAGTGGTTCACGCGTCATTCGTGTTGACGTCACTCCGGGGCCGATGCTACGGTCCTGTGCAACCGGTTGCGTGAGGGAAGGGAGCAACCCGTGCGTGCTTCGATGGACAGGCGCGTGGCGACCGGTTCGCGCCTGACGCCTCCCGCCATGACGCCCTCGATCCCCGTCCTCCGGCCGGGCCCGAGCACGGTCGCGAGGTGACCGAACCACAGCCGACGGGCCGGAAGGTGGCCGGCCTGCGCCGGCGTGTCCTGCTCCGGGACGTCGCCCGCTTGGCCAACGTCTCGGACTCGACCGCTTCCCGGGCCCTGGCCGACGACCCGCGGATCAGCCTGGCCACCCGGACGATCGTCAAGAACGCCGCGGCCGAGCTCCAGTACGTCCCGAACGCGGCGGCCCGGAGCCTCCGGATGCGCCACACCTCGACGCTCGGCCTGCTCATTCCCAACCTGAGCGATCCCGTCCACGGACAGATCGCCTCGGGGTTCGAGGAGGAGGCCAGCCGCGGCGGCTACTGCGTGATCATGGTCGACGGCGAGGACGCGCCGACGCGCGAGCGACTCGCCCTGAAGGTGTTTGCCGAGCACGGCGCGGACGGCGTCGCGATCGTCTCGAGCGCGATCTCGCCGCGGGAGAGTCGCGAGCGGGTCGATCCGGCCCGGCTCGTGCTCGTCCAGCCCGATCATCGCTCGCTGCCCCGGCACGACGGCCCGGTGTACCCCGGGGTCATCATGACCGACGACGCCGCCGGCGTGCGATCGGCCGTCGGCCACCTCGTCGACTGCGGCTACCGCCGGATCGGCTACGTCGAGGGCGAAGCCGGGTCGTCGAACCTGATCCGCCAGGCGGCGGTCGCGGCCACCCTGCGGAGTCGGGGGGTCCGGACGGCGCCGCGGATCTTCCCGGCCTCGGATGACGCCTGGCGGGCACCCGGGGCCCTGGCCGAGGCGATTGCCGCCGACCCCCCCGAGGCCCTCGTGTGCTACGACGACAAGCTCGCCCTCGCCCTGATGGATGCCCTCCGCCTGCTCGGGATCCGGGTCCCCGATGACGTCGGGATGGTCGGCTTCGACGGGATCCCCTACACGGCGATCTCGAACCCCCGCCTGACGACCGTCAGCACGCCGTCCGGCGAGATGGGGAGGCTGGCCGCCGCCTCGCTCATCCGGGCGATCCAGGAGGGTTCCCCGCCCGAGGGCCGGCTGCTCGCACCTGAGCTCGTCGTCCGCGAGAGCACCCAGGCCCGATCCTGACGGCTGGGTCGGGCGGCGGTCGCGATCGGCGTCGTCAGCGCGGCGGCGTGGCGAGCCGGACCCGGAGCATCTCCAGGGCTGCATCGAAGAACGCGACCATCCGCGCCCGCTCGCCGGGCTCGGCCACGGCGGCCAGCTCGGCCACCCAGGTCCGGGCGCCGAGGATGATCTGCTCGACCACCTGCGCGTCGTCCTCCGCGGGGACGAGCGGCCGTCCCTCAACCTCCACGTACACGGGCGACGTGTGGGCCGCCATCGAGGTCGTGAACGCGGACTCGATCTGGAACGCGCTGCGGGAGCGGGCCGCGACCCACGAACCGGTCTCGATGCGGATCGCCTCGTCGAGGACGAGCTCGGTCGTCCCGGTCGACGATGCCGCGGCCCCGACGATCCGGCCGTTGACCAGGAGCTCGAGGTCGCTGATCACGGGCTGGGCGGCCCGAGCTCGCACGGCGACCTCGAGGCGAGCCGGGGAACGAAGCCGGACGACGTCGCCCGGCTCGTGCCCGTCGACCGCGAGCTCGATGACCGGACCGGAGGAGATGAACGTCCGGCCCGCCCGGATCGCGCCGGCCCAGGCCTCGAACGAGAGGCCCTCGTCGGTCAGCAGGTGGGCATAGGTCCGCACCGCGCCGACCGGGACCTCGGCCGACATCTTGTCGGTCCCGGCCACGATCGGCAGCCGGTACCCGAGGTTGAGGAAGCGGTACCACTCCAGGATCGAGGGATCGTCGAGGCCCGGGGACAGGGCCTGGGCCTCGATCGCGTCGATCTTGCCGGCCACGATGTCCGCGGCGATCTCCGCATACGGCAGCGGGAAGTGGGCGCCGATCACGAGGCCGCCGGCGGCCCGGCATCGGTCAGCCCAGTCGGCGAGCAGGACCTCGAGCGCCTGGGCCATCCGTCCCTCGGGCGGGCCGCCGCTCGCCATCGGCTGGACGGGCCGGCGGGCGCCGAGGAGCGCGAGGTGGCCGAGGATGTTCTGCCGATTCTCCGTGCCGACGACGACGAGCCGCCGGCCGGACGGGTCGGCCATCGAGCCCCAGGGCAGATCGGACACGCTCGTGTGGAGGTCGCCCCACTGAGTCGCCAGGAGGTTCACCAGGTCGATGTCCTCGGCCGCCGCCTGGAGCAGGGCCGTCGACGGCGAGACGAAGTGGACGTGGCTGTCAGCGGTCACCCAGCGGCCCGCATGCAGGTCATTGGCCCGGTCGAGCGGGAGCTCGAGATGGCGGGTGGATGGATCGATGACGAGCGTGGCCCGGATGGGCCGCCGGTCGAAGCCGGCCATGGCCTCGACGTCGACCCGGCCGGACGGCAGCCGGATCGCGAACGAGCCGGGGACGTAGGCGTACGTGGATCCGCCGAGGACGAGGTCGGCGCCGGTGTCCTCGTAGAACCCGGGGTTCACCTCGTCGCGGTGGCTCACCGGGGGCAGGTAGCGACCATCGGCAGCGGTGAATCGGACGCGCCCGGGCAGGCGTTCGCCGGTCGCACCGTCGACGAGGTCGACCTCGACGTGCACCGCGGGTTGAGGCAGAAGCTCGATCGACCGTCGTCCCGCGGGATCGACTTGGGGCGAGCCGTCGAGCAGGGCCCTGCCGGGAACGCCCCAGCCGTCCAGATCGACGATCGCGTCGGGCGCGATCGCGAGGTCGACGATGCGGTCGCGCGGCCCGGGCTCCCTTGGCTCGGCGCGCGGCGACCCCCAGCCGACGACGGACACCTCGGCCGGACCCGGTGGCGGGGCGGGAGGTGATGACGCCGGTCGGGTGCGGATCACCGTCCCGAGGTCCACCTCGGGACCGCCTCCGTCGAGGCCACCGACCCGGACCTGGAACCGCGGGCCGCGAACCAGCGGGTTGTCCGAGCCGCGGAAGAGCGTCACGGCGGCGAGGATCACGGCACTTCCGGGCCGAGCCCCGGCGAGGGGCTCCAGGCGGAGGGCGGACAGCGCGGCACCCGGATCGACCTCGATCGCGTAGAGCCACAGGAGGGCGTCGTCGGTCGGGCTCGGCACGAAGTCGCTGACGCCGGTCTGGCTGGTCCCATACGCGCCCGGCATGATCGTGAGCGACCCGGAGTGACCGGCCGGCGCGTACCGGCCGGGGTTCTGGGCCGGATGGGGCCCCCACCAGTCGACGACCTCGTTGTCGAGGTGGCTGACCGACGCGAAGGCCACCGAGCCCCAGCCCAGCAGTCCGTCGTTGATCTCGAACCGGCGACGGACGACCCGTTCCCAGGTCCGCCCGCGGCGATCCTCGACCGTGTAGCGCGCGAGCGGCTGGCCGACCGGGACGACGTGCCCGACCGGGAGCCCGACCGCCCGTTCGCCCGCCTCGCTGCGCCACGTGTCGCACAGGTGGGCCACGATGACGTGGCTCGCCCGTTGGCCGTCGCCCAGGTGGATCGTCATCGGCTCGTCCACGACGACCCAGCGGCGGGCCGTGGAACGGGAGCCCAGGTCGAAGGGGAGCCCGCGGAACGCCTGGCGGCCCTGCGGCAGGCGGCCCAGCGCCGGACCGTACCCGGGGTGGAGGCGACGCGCTGCCTCGCGCGCGGTGAGGTTCCGTACCGGATCGAGGTCGATGGTTCGGGCGAGCGGTGTCGAGCGCGTCATCGCCGTACGGTGGTCAGGCTCGATTCCCCGTATTGACGGGCCATGGGCCTGACGCTAGCATCGTACAAACGGTTGCACAAGAGGGATCTGCATGGCAGGCGTCCGTCCTGAGACCCTGTGCGAGGTCACGGCTCGAGTCCGGTCGACGGCGGCGTGAGCACCGGACGCGACGGGACGCGCCGGCCGCCTGCCGATGACCGGGGCGAACGCCTCCCGCGATGACGTCGAGCCGCACCGTCCCAGGGGCCGGTCGTGCCTGAGTCGACGCCCGCGATCGAGCTCCGCCATGCGACGAAGCAGTACGGCGAGGCGGTCGCCCTCGACGACGTTTCGATCACGATCGCGGCGGGCGAGTTCTTCTGTCTCCTCGGCCCCTCGGGCTGCGGCAAGACGACCACGCTCAACCTGATCGGCGGCTTCATCCCCCTGACCTCCGGCGACCTCCTCATCGAGGGACGCACGGTCAACGACCTGCCGCCCCACAAGCGCAACGTCAACACGGTCTTCCAGAACTACGCGCTCTTCCCGCACATGACCGTCGCCGAGAACGTCGCGTTCGGGCTGCGGATGGAGAAGCTGCCCAGGGACGAGGTCACCAGGCGGACGAACGAGTACCTCGAGCTCGTCGGACTGGCCGGGCTGACCCAGCGACTGCCGTCGGCTCTGTCCGGCGGGCAGCAGCAACGGGTCGCGCTGGCCCGCGCCCTGGCCAAGCGGCCGGCGGTGCTCCTGCTCGACGAGCCGCTCGGCGCGCTCGACCTCAAGCTGCGCAAGCAGATGCAGACGGAGCTGGCCCGGATCCATCGCCAGGTGGGGACGACGTTCGTGTTCGTGACCCACGACCAGGAAGAGGCCTTGTCGATGGCGACCCGGATCGCCATCATGTCCGGCGGGAAGGTCCTCCAGCAGGGCGCCCCCCGTGAGGTCTATGACCTCCCGGCCAACCGGTTCGTCGCCAACTTCGTGGGCGACACCAACTTCGTCGAGGGCGCCGTCAGGAGGAGCGACGGTCGTCCCGTTTTCGAGCTTGCCGGGGGTACGACCGTCGAGGCGCCTCGCGACGCCACGGATGGTCCGGCGACGCTGATGGTCCGACCCGAGTTCCTCGCGCTGAGATCGATCGACGCACAGGATCCCGGGCCGGCGATCCGCGGCCGGATCGTCAACGTCGCCTTCCTCGGCAATCACACGCGGATCACCGTCGCCACCGTCGCCGGGGACGTGGTCGTGGTGAGGCCGCACGGCACCCGGGATCCGACCACTGACACGCAGCGCGATTTGGGTGAGGAGGTTTGCGTATGGTGGCGCGCCGAGAACGCCGCGCTGATCCGCGAGTAGTCCAACCAGGTGGAGGAGGAGGGGCATGGATCAACTGACCAGGCATGAGCTCAACCGGCGCCAGTTCCTCAAGCTGGCCGGGGCGGCCGGGGTGACCGCGGGGCTGGGCGGCGTCCTCGCCGCGTGCAGCACCTCGGGGACCACCGCCGCGCCGACCACGGCGCCGACCACCGCACCGTCGGCGGCTGCCTCGCAGGCCGCCGCCTCACCGTCCGCGGCCGCAACCGGCACGTTCAACTGGCTGACCTGGAGCGACCACTGGTACCAGGCCCAGATGGACAAGATCAAGGCCGATAACTCGATCGGGTCCAACATCACGAGCTTCAGCGACAACGTCGAGGCGTATACCAAGATCCAGCAGGTCGGCGGCCAGATCGACCAGGTCTCCGGTGACGCGCTGTGGGTGCCGCATTACTTCGATTCGGGGTTGATCGAGGCGTTCGACATCAACTCGCTCAAGGTCGCCAGCCAGCTCTACTCGGTGGCCCGATCGTTCGACATCTGGACCAAGCCGGAGGGCTACCTGGGCTATCCGTTCGGATGGTCGCCGGTCCAGATCTACTACGACCCGGCCCACGTCTCGCCGGCGCCGGATTCGTGGCAGGTCCTGTTCGACACGAAGTACAAGAAGCGGGTGGTCGTGGAGGACCAGCCGGTCGAGATCATGGCCTACATGGGCAAGGCGGCCGGGGTCAAGGATCCCTACAACATGACCCCGGACGAGATCAAGCAGGCCCAGGACCTGCTCAAGCAGCTCAAGCCGAACATCCTCCGGCTCGCCCCCCAGAACACCGACACGATCGCCTCGCTCAAGAACGGCGAGGCCTGGATCGCGACCGGCAACCTCGGGACCGACATCCGGGTCAAGGACCAGGGCGGCCCCGAGCTCAACGTGTTCACCCCGAAGGAGGGGACGATCGGCTGGATGGACTCGGAGATGCACGTGAAGGGGGCCGCGAACGGCAACCTCTTCTTCCCGTTCATCGAGCTCGCCGAGCAGGCCGAGTACATTGCCGCGAACTTCATCCTCAACGGTCGTCCGCTGTTCAACGAGGCGGCCTACAAGATCCTGGTCAACCAGGGCCAGCAGGAGCGCGCCGACCGGTTCCTCTACAACAAGCCGGAGACGGTCCTGACGATGACCCTCAAGGGACCCGGCACGTCCACCCAGGGCGTGATCGAGGCGTTCAACGAGGTCTTCGGCAGCTAGTCGCAGGCACAGGATCGCGGATCCACGATGGTGACCGAGACCGCGAGCGGGGCCGAGGCGGCTCCGCTCGCGGGTTCCTCGAACGGGCTCCGGAAGCGGTTCGGCCGGGCGGCCCCGTTCCTGCCCGGCCTCGCCGTGCTCGTCTTCCTGTTTATCGTCCCGCTGCTGATCATGTTCATGTTCAGCTTCTGGCGGACGGTGAACTTCAAGCTCACGCCGGACCTGACCATCGACAACTACATCCGGTTCTTCGCCGCCCCGACCTACCTGCGGACGTTCGCCAAGACGCTGATCATGGCCAGCCTGGTCACGATCTTCACCCTGGCGATCGCCTTGCCGTTCGCCTACTACCTCGTCCGCTACACGAGCCGGCGTGTCCAGCGCGGGATCCTGCTCGCGGTGATTGTCCCGTTCTGGACGAGCTACCTGCTCCGGGTCTACGCCTGGCAGGCGATCCTCGGCGAGAACGGGGCGCTCAACCAGCTGCTGATGGGCCTGCACCTGATCGACAAGCCGTCGACGCTGTTCGTCTATGACGACCCGGCGGTCTTCCTCGTCCTCGCCTATGTCTACTTCCCGTTCGCGGTCCTGGCCCTCTATGCCTCGCTGGAGAAGTTCGACTTCACCCAGCTCAACGCCGCCCAGGACCTCGGCGCGCGGCCGGACCAGGCGTTCCTCCACATCCTGCTGCCACAGATCCGAGCGGGCGTCATCACCGCCGCGATCTTCGTGTTCGTCCCGATCCTCGGCGAGTTCCTGACCCCGATCCTCGTCGGCGGCGCCCAGAGCGCGCTCATCGCCAACCTCATCGTCAACTTCTTCCGTGGCGCCCTGTTCGCCGAGGGGGCGGCCCTCGCCATCGTCATCGCCTCGTTCGTGATCGTCGTGATGATCATCTTCCGCAAGTCGTTCCGGGTCGAGGACGTGGTGACCCGTGCCTAAGTCGATCAGCCCGCTCGAGACGATGCCGGTCAGCCGGTTTGCCCGCCAGACCCGCTGGCTGCTGATCCTGCTGGCCGGGGTTGTCCTCGCCTTCCTCTACATCCCGATCGCGTTCCTCATCCTGTTCTCGTTCGAGACGGCGGAGACGCCAGGCCTGCCGATCACCGGGCTGACCCTGCGCTGGTACCAGCAGATGCTGGTGGACAACGCGATCCAGACGGCCGTCCTCAACTCGCTAGAGGTCGCGCTCGTCGTCACCCTCATCGCAACGGTCGTCGGGACGATGGCGGCCTTCTCGCTCGTCCGCGGCGGGATCCGTGCCCCCGGCACGTTCCGCCTGCTGTTCACGATGCCGATCATGATCCCCGGCGCCCTGATCGGGCTGGGGCTGCTGATCTTCTTCCGCCAGGCCGCGCATCTCCAGCTTGGGCTCCACACGGTGGTCGCCGGCCACCTCGTGTTCACAATCCCGTTCGTCGTCCTGATCGTAGCCGCCCGGCTCCAGGGCTTCGACCGGCGCCTGGAGTGGGCCGCCGCCGACCTCGGCGCGAGCAACTGGCAGACGCTCCGCCACATCGTCCTGCCGCTCATCGCGCCGGCGATCCTGGCCGGGGCGCTTCTGTGCATCACCCTGTCGATCGACGAGTTCGTGATCACGTTCTTCACGATCGGGCCGCAGCAGACCCTGCCGGTGTTCATCTACACCCAGATCAAGTTCGGGGTCACGCCCGAGGTCAACGCGGTGGCGACGGTCATCCTGGTCACGACCCTCGGGGCGTTCGCGATCGGGTCGCTGCTCCTGACCGGGACACGTCGGCTGCGCAGCCGCGGCTCGCGGTGAGGGCCGGCCCGGTGGCGTCCGGATCCGGCCTCCTCGGACCGCCGCCCGGACCGGGCGACCCGATCCGGATCGGGTTCCAGGTCTGGAGCATGGGCGTCGCCTGGGCGGACCTGATGGCCGCCGGCGAGCGGGTCGAGCGGATGGGCTTCGCCAGCCTGTTTGCCAACGACCACCTCATGCCGGTCCTCGGTGACGCCAACGGCCCGGTCATCGGCCCGCCGGGAGCCGTGTTCGAGGGCTGGATGGTGCTCGCGTCGTGGGCGGCCCGGACGAGCCGCGTCCCGCTCGGGACCATGGTCTCGGCGGTCGGCTACCGCAACGTCGGCTTGATCGTGAAGATGGCCACCGCCCTCGACCACGCCAGCGGCGGCCGCGCGATGCTGGGCATCGGCGCCGGCTGGCACGAGCCCGAGATCCACGCCTTCGGCTACGACGAGCTCACGCTCGGCGAGCGGATGGATCGCCTCGAGGAGGCGGCCCACGTCGCCCGGCGGATGCTCGATGGCGAGCCGGTCAGCTACGCGGGACGCTGGGTCCGCGGCGACGCGATGGGCAACGATCCGAGGCCGCTCCAGGCGCGGATGCCGCTCCTGGTCGCGGGCAGCGGCGAGAAGCGAACCCTCCGGATCGTCGCGACCGAGGCGGACATCTGGAACGGCGAGGGCACCCCGGAGGTCTACGCTCACAAGAACACGGTCCTCGACCGCTGGTGCGCCGAGGTCGGCCGCGATCCGGCGGCGATCCGCCGGACGGTCGGCATCCCCCCAGTCTGCATCCGGTCGTCGCGCGCCGAGGCCGTCGAGGCCCTCGCGACGATCCTCGGCCGGTTCGGCGGCTCGCCCGAGCAGGCCCACGGCTGGGCCGAGAGCTCGCCGCTGGCCGACACGGAGGAGGTCGTCGCCGGGCACCTCCGGGCCTGGCGCGCGGCGGGCGCCGAGGAGGCGATCGTCGATATCCCGGTGCCGTTCGACGACGAGACGATGGAGCGCCTGGCCGGCCCGATCCGGGAGCGTCTGGCATGAACCGGCCCGTCGGGCCGTCGAAGAGGAGGTTGCCCGGTGCGTGCTGCGGTCTATGAGGGTGAGGGCCGGCTCGTCGTCAGGGACGTTCCCGATCCGGAGCCCGGTCCCGACGAGGTCCTGATCGAGGTCGAGGCGTGCGGGGTGTGCGGCTCGGACGTCCAGATCATCAACGTCCCGCCCGGCCACCCGTCGACCCCGCCGGTCATCATCGGTCATGAGTTCGTCGGCCGGATCCGGGCCGTCGGATCGGCCGTCCGGGACGTCGCCGTCGGGACCCGCGTCGTATGCGATCCCGATCCGAAGTGCGGGGCGTGCGACTCCTGCCGCGCCGGACGACCGGCCAACTGCACCAACATCGTGGCGCTCGGGGTGTATCGCGACGGTGCGCTGGCGGAGTACGTCACGGCGCCCGCCAACAGCGTCTACCCGATCTCCGAGGAGGTCCCCGCGGAGCTCGCCGCGCTGGTCGAGCCGCTCGCCTGCGTCGTCAACGGCACGAACCGGGCCGCCATCCGCCCCGGCGAGTCGGTCGTCGTGTTCGGGGCGGGCGCGATCGGCTGCCTGTTCATCGCCGTCTTCCGGGGGTCCGGTGCCGCGACGATCATTGCGGTCGAGCCGAGCACGCTCCGGGCCCCCGTCGCGAAGGCCGTCGGCGCCGATGTCGTCGTCACGCCAGACGAGTGGGCCGCGCGGCGGACCGAGCTCCTGCCGGCCGGCGCCGACGTCGTCGTCGACGCGGTCGGCAGCGTCCTGCCGCAGGCGATCGAGGCGGCCGGGATGGGCGCCCGCGTCGTCATCTTCGGCATGAACGGCAACGCCCGCCCGCCCGTTCACCAGGTCGAGATCGTCGAGAAGGGTCTCGCGATCCTGGGTTCCTACATCTCCAACTTCACGTTCCCGGCGGCGATCCGGCTCGTCGAGAGCGGCCAGCTCGATCTCGCGCCGATGATCAGCGCCACCGTCGGGCTCGACGACACGGTGGCCGGGATCGCCCGGCTCCGCTCCGGCGAGGCCGTGAAGGTCGTCATCAAGCCCTGACCCGTCCCTCGACGAGGAGGCATCCGTGACCGCTTCCAGCATGCGCATCGCCAGCGCTCCCGTGTCGTTCGGTGTCGACGAGATCATGCAGGACGATGCGTGGATGCCGGCGCCCGACGACATGCTCGACTGGATGGTCGACATCGGGTTCGAGGGGACCGAGCTCGGCTACCCCGGCTACCTGGGCGACGGTCCGCAGGTGCGCGAACGGCTGTCATCTCGCGGCCTCGAGCTCGTCGGGGCGTTCCTGCCCCAGCACTTCAGCCGAGCCGAGAAGGTCGACGAGGACCGGGCCTGGCTGCGCGAGACGCTCCAGCTCCTGGCGGAGGCGACCCCGGCCGGCCCACGGCCGTTCGCCGTGCTGGCCGACCACTTCGACGAGCCCGACCGGCGTGCCCTGTCCGGTCGGATCCCGGACCACCCGGAGGCGTGGCTCGACGCGGCCCGCTTCCGGACCCTCGTCGACAACCTCCACGCGGTCGCCGAGGTCTGCCGGGCGGCCGGGTTCGAGCCCGTCCTCCATCCCCACGCGGGGACCTACATCGAGACCGCCGACGAGATCGCCCGGGTCATGGATGCGATCGACCCGTCGCTCGTCGGGCTGTGCCTGGATACCGGCCATTTCCGGTTCGGCGGGGCGGATCCGGTCCGGGCGGCGCGCGACTACCGCGACGTCATCCGCCACGTCCACGTCAAGGACTGCCGGACGGCGGTGATGGACGACGTCAGGGCCGAGGGCGGGAGCCTCGACGAGGCGCTCGCCCGGGGCGTGTTCTGCCCGCTCGGGCTCGGTGACGCCGGGATCGATGCCGTGATCGCCCAGCTCCGCACGGACGGCTACGCCGGCTGGCTCGTGATCGAGCAGGACCAGGCCCTCCGGACCTCGGACACGCCCGCGTCCGTCGTCGCCGGGCAGCGTGCGAACCGCGACTACCTGCGCAAGCTCGGCCTCTGACGCCCGCCCCTTCGCCGGGCCCGGCTGACGCGCCGCGGCTCAGCTCGGCGGGGCGGGCGACGCGAGCAGCTCCCGGTGGGTCCGCAGGAACGACCCGGTCGCCTCGACCAGGCGGTCGACGTCCTCGGTCGTGTGGGCCCCGGTGAGGAAGCCCCGGATCATGTAGTGCGGGTGGACGTAGATCCCGCGCTCGAGCAGCCAGTCGCGGTACGCTCGCTGGACCGGGTGGTTCTTGTCCATCGCGAACCGCGCGAAGTCGCGGAAGCGCCGGATCGGCTCGTCGGTGAAGTAGATCGTCCAGACGCCAGCGATCTCGCGGACCTGGACGCGCGTCCCGGTCTCGTCGATCGCGGCCTGGATCCCGGAGCTCAGCCGGGCGCCCAGCGCCCGCAGGTGGTCGTGGATCGAGCCCTCGAGCACGACCCGCGTGCATTCGAGGGCCGCGGCGGTGTTCAGCGTGTGACCCGCGAACGTGCCCGCGAAGAGGACGTCGCCCTTCGGGCCGAGGTGGTCCATGACGTCCGCCCGGCCGGCCAGGACCGAGATCGGGAAGCCGTTGCCGATCGCCTTGCCCATCGTCGTCAAGTCGGGGCTGACGCCGAGGGCGCCCTGGGCGCCACCGGGTCCGTGGCGGAACCCGGTGATCACCTCGTCGAAGATCAGGAGCGTCCCCGCTGCCGTGCATGCGTCGCGGAGCGTCTCGAGGAAGCCGGGCTCCGGCATGACCACGCCCGCGTTGTGGAAGACGGGCTCGAGGATGACCGCGGCGATCGTGTCGCCTTCGGCGGCGAGGGCCCGGCGCACGCCGTCCGCGTCGTTGTACTCGCGGACGATGGCCAGGTCGCGGATCGACGCCGGCATCCCCGCCGACGCCGGAACCGGCGTCGGGACCTCGGCGCCCTCGTCCGTCGCGAAGTGATGGCTCCACGCCACGTAGTCGTGCCAGCCGTGGTAGTTCCCCTCGAACTTGAGGATCCGCTCGCGGCCGGTAAAGCCGCGGGCCAGCCGGATCGCGTGGTAGGTCGCCTCGGTCCCGGTGCAGCTGAACACGACCCGCTCGGCCGACGGGATCATCCCGACCAGGCGCTCGGCCAGCGCGACCTCGAGCGGATTCGCGGTCGAGAACGACACGCCGTGCTCGCTCATCGCCCGGACGACGGCGGCGTTGATCCGAGCGTCGTTGTGGCCGAGGAGCACCGCGCCGAACGAGCTGTGGAAGTCGACGTACTCGTTGCCGTCGACGTCCCAGATCCGCGAGCCCTGGGCCCGGGTCATGTACAGCGGATAGGGCGTCGCGCTCCGGCCCTCACCCTGCACGCCGCCCGGTGACACGGCGCTCGCCCGCGCGAAGAGCGCGCGCGACGCGGCCGTCGGGACGGGCCAGCCGGTTTCGGGCTGGGGGACGGCGGGGGCGACTGGTCGCGTGGTATCCGACGTCGTCACGGTGACTCCGATCCGTTCATGGGGTTCCGGCGGGCAGGACGACCGGCGTCCTCGATCCGCTGGCCGCTGATCGATACAGCGCGTCGATCACGGCGTTGTCGCGGACGCCGTCGCCGAAATCGGCGTGCGTGGGGCGCCCCTCCGCGATCGCCGTCAGGAACTCGGCCCACATCGCGCACTCCTGGCCCAGCCAGCCGATCGACGTCCCGTCCGTGCCTGCGATGAGGAGCTCCGCGGCACCCGGGTGGGTCGGGTTGACGAGCACCCTGCGGAACCCGAATGTCCCGACGTCGCCGGGGAGGCAGACGAGGAACTCGTCCGGTCGCTCGAGGTCCCAGTCGGCCGAGCCACGCGACCCGAACACCTCGAGCCGGAGCGAGACGCGCCGACCGGGCGCGACGCGGCTGGTCTCGAAGACGCCGTAGGCGCCGCTCTCGAAGGTCACCAGCGCCGCCGCAGCGTCCTCGACGTCGACCGGGCCCATCTGGCGCGCTCCAGCTCCGACCGACCCGTCGCCCCGGTTGCCGACGGCGTCGGCCCCGGGCAGCGGGCGCTCCGTGATGTACGTGGCGGACAGTCCCTGGACCGTCGCGATCTCGCCGACGAGGAACCGGGCGCAGTCGACGAGGTGGTACCCCGTGTCGATCGCGATCCCACCGCCCGCCAGCTCCTTCCGGAACCGCCACAGGAGCGGGACCTCCGGGTCGGCACCGTAGTCGAGCATGAACGAGGCGCGCAGGCTGCGGATCTCGCCGAGCTCGCCGCCAGCGATGAGGTCGTGGATCGCGCGGACGGCCGGGGACCAGCGGTAGCCGGCCGCCAGGCCGTGGAACACGCCCGCGGACCGGCAGGCGCCGAGGAGCTCGGCCGCGTCCTCGGCCGACACGCCGAGCGGCTTCTCGCAGACGACGTGCTTGCCCGCTGCCGCAGCGCCGAGGACGACCTGCTTGTTGGCGGCCGGGGGGAGGCAGGCCAGGACGAGGTCGACGTCGTCGGCCTCGACGACCTCGCGCCAGTCGCGGGCGACCCGGTCGTAGCCCCATCGCTCGGCGAGGCTGGCCGCGAGCGCTCCGTTGATGTCCGCGACGACCACGAGGCGGGGACGGAGCGCGAGAGCGCGGAACAGGTGGGGGACGTTGACGAGCGCGGCGCTGTGCGCCCCGGCGATGGTCCCGGCCCCGACGACGCCGATCCGCAGCTCCCTGCTCGAGGGTCCGATCGCCGTCATGCCGGGCCGACGCCCTGCTCGGCCGGCGTCATCTCGGAGATCCGGACGCGGCGGCCCTCGCGCGCCGAGGCGAGGATCGCGTCGCACAGGACGGCGGCCCGCTCGCCGTCATCGAAGGTCGCCTGGTGCGCCTGCACCGGCTCCCCGGCGACGACCGCGGCGAGGAAGTCGTGCCACTCGTGGACGAAGGTGCTCTCCCACCCGAGCGTGTGACCGGGCGGCCACCAGCGGGCGACGTACGGGTGGTCCCCCTGGGTCACGAGCACGTCACGGAACCCACCCGTCCCGGCCGCCTCGTCTGCCGCGTAGAAGACGTGCAGCCGGTTCAGGTCCTCCATGTCCCACCAGAACGACCCGAGGGTCCCATCGAGCTCGACGACCTGCCGGCCCTTCCAGCCGCGGGCGACGCGCGAGGCCTCGAGCGAGCCGATGCCTCCGCCGCGCAGGTCGATGGCCGCGACGTAGGCGTCCTCTACGTCCGGCCCGTCGCCGGTCAGCTTGGCGGCGGTCGCCTGGACGGCCTCCGCCTCTCCGCCGACGTAGTGGAGGAAGTCGGCGATGTGGGCGTAGTCCGTTACGGCGCGCGAACCGTTATGGGGCAGCAGCGGCGCCGGAACCGCGGCATAGTCCTGGAGGTACGCGGCGCGGAAGTGGACGATGTCGCCGAGCGCGCCGCTCAGCGCGATGTCCCGCGCGAGGCGCATCGCCGGGATGAAGCGGTAGTTGAAGCCGGTGACCGCCTGGACGCCGGCAGCCCTGGCGGCCGAGGCCATCGAGCGAGCCTCGAACCGGTCGACGCCGAGGGGCTTCTCGCAGAGCACCGGCTTGCCGAGCGCGAGGGCAGCCTCCGTTGCCTCGCGGTGCGCGGCCACGCCCATGAGATTGGCGACGACGTGGACGGCCGGGTCCTCCACGACCTCGCGCCAGTCCGTGGTCACGCGATCCGCGCCGATCGTGGCCGCCATCGCCTGGGCTCGCTCGCGGTCTCGGGCGGCGAGGATGGGGATCCCGACCGGCCGGCCGACCGGCGCAACGACGGGGAGCGTCCTGATGGCAAGAGCGTGGGCACGGGTGATCCAGCCGGCGCCCAGGATGCCCACTCCGAGGAGGTCGTCCACCACCGCTCCCTCGTGCTCCGCCGAAGCGGCGAGGCCCGAGCGTATCACGTGTTGTATCGGTTGCACTGAGTGGAAGGGCGGACCCGGGAGCCGGGGAACCTGTTCGGCGGCGGACGATCACCCGTCCGGTAACGGCAGGATCGTGAACGCGTCGACGACGAAGCGATCGCGGCAGTCGTCGCGCGCCGCCGGGGCGCACTGGTCGGCGGCCGGATCGCCGAAGTGGCCGACGACCCCCACCCACGCGCCTGGCAGGACCGCACGCTCCGGGATCTGGACACCCGAGGCCGCGTCGACGAACAGGCCAAGGCCCGGACCGGTGTCGTTCATGGAGCGATGGATCAAATCCTGGATCAGCCCGCACTCGAGCCAGCCGATGTTTGGGCTCGACGGCTGGCACGACCCACCCAGCCCCTCGGCCCACGACCACACTCGCTTGAGATGGAGGGCACCCGAGCCGAACCGCTCGAATCGTCGGTTCGCCGGCGTGGCCAGGATCTGCCCGAGCGTGACGTCGCGCGGACCGGCGGAGGGACTCGGCGTCGACGCGCTGCTCGGAGACGGGCTCGGCGAGCCGTTCGTGGTCGGGCTGGCCGTCGCACCTGGCGAGGACGGCGCAGGTGTCGAGCTGGACGTGGTCGGTCCCGTCGTGCCGACCGTTCCGAGGCCGGGCGACTGCGCGACGCCCGACGGGCCGGCAGCCGGCTGACACCCCCCGATCGCCAACGCGATCAGGACGATCCCAGCTCCAACCGTCAGCCCCGGCATGGCTGGAGTATGGATCGAACGCGTCGCTGCTCCATCTGCCGACCGGCACGATCGGCTACCGGGCGGCCGACGCCGGCGCGGGGCCGGACCACGATCAGGCGGAGGCGCGACGGACCGTCAGGCGGAGGGTGACGACGATCCGGGCGGGGATGCCGTCTCGCCCGCTGTCGCGGCGCGGAGGAGCAGGTCCCGCTGGCGGAGGTAATCGGTGATCGCCAGGATCGACGCGGCGACCGGGATCGCGAACACCGCGCCGGCGATGCCGGCCAGCGACGCGCCGATGATGACCACCGCGAAGACCGCCACTGGGCTCATCTTCACCGCGGCGCCCATCACCAGCTGGGTCACGAGCACCTGGATCGCGACCGCGCCGACCAGGCTGACGACGAGGCACGGGACAACCACGTCCGGCGCGAGGATGAGCGCGAACGCGGGGAGGACCGCCCACCCGATCAGCGGGCCGATCCACGGGATGAACACGATCAGCCCCGCGATCACCGCGATGAGCGGCGCAAACGGGACGCCGAAGACGATGGCGGTGACGAGGACGACGGCCCCGTAGATCCCCCCGATCAGGAGACGCCCGCGGACGAAACCGCCGAAGGCAAGGGCGATCGCCTGCTCGAGGGCGGTCAGGTCCGCGTACGTGCTCTCGGGCAGGAACGTCCTCAGCCATCCGAGGAGGGAGACCTGGCCGACCGCGAGGCCGACCGAGATGATGACCGCGGTGAACAGCGCCGCGACGAGGGCGACGAGGTTGACGACGGCCGACCGCGCGGCGTCGGCGAGCTGGCCGCCGTAGGTCACGAGGAAGCCCTGGACGGCCGACACGACGTCCGCCCCGCCGGGCATCCGGATCCCGAGCGTGTCGAGGATCGGTCGCAGCGTCGCGCCGACCTGGCTGAGGATCTCGGGCAGGCGGTCGACGAACGCGACGGCCGCCTGGAGCAGGGCCAGGCCCGCCCCGAGCAGGACAACGAAGGTGATCGTGACGGTCAGCAGGTACGTGATCGCGACCGCGAGACCGCGTGACTTGACCGGCAGGTGACGGAGGATCAGGTCGACCACCGGTTGGAGCACGTAGGCCATGAGCCAGGCGATGAACAGGATCACGGCCGGCTCGGCAAGCTTGGCGCCGAGGCCGGCACTCAGCGTCACGATGACAGCGATCAGGGCGAGCGTCACGAGCCAGAACAGCAGGCGCGCCTCGCGCACCGAGATGACGTCCCAGATCGAGGGTCGGGGCCGGTCCATCGAGATCAGCCTAGCCGACCGGCGCTCGATGGTGCACCCGGCCGCTCCGGACGGCGTCTGGCAGGCACCGTCCGGTGAACCCTTCGCCTACAATCGGCCGAACGCTCCCCGATCGGGGCGGCCAGCCACCCCAAGACCGAGGATCGTCATGCGCAGGTACGTCCCCGTCGCCGTCGTCGCCGTCGTGGCCGTCATCGTCGTGGGCGCCATCCTCATCGCCCGCTCGGGCAGCGGCGGGACGCTCACCGGCGTGACCTGGCAGCTCACCGCCATCACGGAGAAGACCC
>Ga0326726_10001400_pt1 | contig 22413 bp, 11 predicted proteins | sample MHFenrmetagenome_2_FD_207603 | JGI IMG/M metagenome (GOLD analysis project Ga0326726, IMG submission 207603) | Lab enriched peat soil microbial communities from Michigan Hollow, Ithaca, NY, United States - MHF15MN | ecosystem: Environmental > Terrestrial > Soil > Wetlands > Peat | place: USA... | reverse complement strand
TCAACTATGCGGGCCACGGCAGGGCCGATCTCCTGGCGCACGAGCGCATCTTTGAAGTGCAGACTTCGGTCCCGCAACTGACGAACGTGAATCGCCTGGCCGTCTGGTATCTGGCGACCTGCGGGTTTTCGCAGTATGATGATCCGAAAGCGTACACCGGAAGCGAGTTCCTGATGAACAAGCCTGACGGTGGTGCGGTGGCCGTCGTCTCCGCCACGCGGAAAGTGTATCAGGGCGCGAACGCCGCGCTGAACCAGGGGACGTACCAGCGCATGTTCACGCGGGATGCCTATGGCCGGCTGGTGGTGGAACGTCCCGCGACGGCGTTATTCCTGTACAAAGCCGCGACGGGCGACTACGATCCGAACGACCAGAAGTTCTGTTTCATGGGCGATCCGACGATGCGTTTCCAGTATCCCTCTCTCTCTGCTACTATCGACAGCATAAACGGCGAACGCGTTGATAGCGCGAACGGTCTTCCCCGCTCCACACCGGTGCAGGTCCAATCGCTCTCCCGGGTGACAGTGTCCGGAACGCTCCGCAATGCAGGGAACCAGGCAGACCCGGGCTTCGACGGCCGTGCGACAGTAGTGCTGAATGACGCCACCCGCACCCAGGTGATCGTGAATTTCTACCCCGGCACGAACTGGAGTTACCTGGCGACAGGGGAGACGATCTATCACGGCGACAACACCGTGCGACAGGGCCGTTTCCATGCGACGCTGGTGATCCCGAAAGACATTGCGTATGCCGACAGCCTCTCGCGAGGGAGAATGGTCGCGTATTTCTCGGGATCGGACCTCGATGGCGCCGCCTACACCGCGAACGTGCGTGTGGCGGGCGCGGACTCCTCGGTTCAGAACGACGGGAAGGGGCCGGAGATCTCGCTCTATATTAACAGCCGCGATTTCCGCCCCGGCGACATGGTGGCCGAAAACCCCACCCTGGTTGTGGATCTCCGCGATTCGAACGGTATCAACACTTCCGGCTCGAGCATCGGCCACCGCCTGGAAGCATGGCTCAATGGTTCACTCCAGAGCCGTGACCTGACCGGTTACTATGCCAGCACGCTCGACGATTACCGGCAGGGGAGCATCGAGTATCCGTTGCGTGACCTCCCCCTTGGCCGGAACAGCCTGCGGGTCCGTGCGTGGGATGCATTCAACAACTCGTCGACCGCGGAAACCTATTTTCTCGTGGCCTCGGGCGACGGACTGACGATGGCCGACGTCTTTAATTATCCGAATCCTTTCTCGGAGATGACGCAGTTCGCGTTCAGACAGAATCAGTCCATCCCGCTCAAAGTGACGGTGAAGGTTTATACCGTGGCCGGGAGGCTGATTCAGATCATCGAGGCCACGACGAACGGGGAGCCGTATGTGAGAATTCCCTGGGACGGCCGCGACCGCGAGGGCGACGCCCTGGCCAACGGAGTGTATTTGTATAAGATCCAGGCGCAGACAGTGGACGGGCGCTTTTCCTCGGAGACCCTGGGGAAACTGTCGGTGCTGAAATAAAGTTTATTCTTTCTTCTCAGGAGGATGGTATGGCAACACTGGTGCGTTTTCGTGTGATGCTGCTTCTGGCTTTCTGCGGCGTTCTGCTCCTTGCCGCTGTCCAGCCTGCGTCGGCGCAGGGCGAGTCAGCGGTTCCGTTCCTGCTGATTGCGCCGAATTCCCGTGCCTCGGGCATGGGCGAGTCTGGCACGGGCTCCGTCGACGACGTATCGGCGGTGTACTGGAATCCCGGCGCCCTGGCATTCATGGACGGCCAGGAGATCAGTATCACCCACGCGAACTGGTTACCGGCTTTCGGGCTCTCCGACCTTTTCTACGATCATCTCAACTACCGGCAGAGAATTGATGCCTTGGGCGGCACCATCGGTGCGAGCGTGACCTATTTGAGCCTCGGAGAATTCATCATTACGGATTCGAACAGCCCGACGGAACGGGGCCGTTTTCGGTCCTACGAATACGCCGTGACCCTGGGCTATGCGACGCTGGCCACCCAGGAACTCGGCGTCGGGATGAATCTCCGGTTCATCCACAGCGCTCTATCGCCGATCGGGACCGAGCAGGAAAAGGGGTCCGGAATCACCTCCACGGTGAGCGTGGACCTGGCCGCGCAGTGGCGACCGGCCTCGATCAAAGAGCTGAGCGTGGGCCTGAATCTCTCGAACATCGGACCGAAGGTGACGTACGTGGACGCCGCGCAGGCCGATCCGCTCCCCACAAACCTTCGCCTCGGCTTCGGCTACAAGCTGCTTCAGGATGAGTATAACGAGCTTACCTATTCGCTGGATTTTGCCCGCCTCCTCGTCCGGCGCCATGAGGATGGGACGTCCGATGGACTCCCGAAGTCCCTCCTCAGCGCGTGGGACACCGGTGGTGGCGGGTTGAAGAAGGTCATCATCAGCACCGGTGCCGAATACTGGTACGGATCGCCGAAGCTGATCGCCCTGCGCATCGGCTACTTCTACGAGAACCCGCAGTTCGGCAACCGGAAATTCCTCACCTTCGGCGCGGGGATCCGCTACGACATGTATGGATTCGACTTCAGCTATATTTCCGCGGGGACCGATCATCCGCTCTCGGATACGATCCGCTTCTCGCTCCTGATCGCCTGGGGTGGCGCAGGAAGCTGAACCGTACGGCACACTATCCGCGGGAACAGAAGTCATGGCGTGTGTGAAATATCTCCTCCTCGTTCTCTTGCTTGCCCCGACTCTGTTCGCCCAGCAATTCAGTCATCCCGTGATGGCCTCACGGGATGACGCATCTTCGGGTGCTCGCATGCCGGCGGCGGGACCGGACACCATCCGGGTGCTCGCCGTCCGCGTGCAGTTCCTGACCGACACCGACACCCGGACGACCGGCAACGGGCAGTTCCAGCTGACGGCCGGTGCCGACTCATCCCTGGATGCTCCTCCCCACGACGCGCAATACTTCCGGGACCACCTGACTTTCCTCGCCAACTATTTCCGCAAAACCTCCCGCGGCCACATCGTGCTGCAGCCGACGCTTCTTGATTCCATTGTGACACTCCCGGCCCTCATGGCAACGTACAGCCCGCCGAAGAACGGGCCGAATACCGCTGTGGCGAACCTGGCCCGTGATTCATGGCGGACGGTGGACTCTCTCGCTCTCGTCGCGGATTTTGCGCGGTACCAATGTTTCGTCCTCTTCCATGCCGGCGCGGGGCGCGATATCGATCTCGTGGGATCGCTCGGGTATGATCCTACCCCCTTCGATATTCCGTCCCTGTACTTCGGACTGAACGCCTTCCGTCAGGCGTTCGGAAACTCCTCGCAGGGAATTCCGGTGGCGGGCGGGTCGCTCTTCATCACCAACACGATCGTCCTTCCGGAAACCGAAAGCCGGCTGCTCCCGGGTGTCACCGGTGATGTCCCGCTGAAGCTGAGCATCAACGGACTTCTCTGCGCCTCGTTCGGGAATTTTCTCGGCGTACCCGATCTCTTCGATACCGGAACCGGGCGTTCCGGGATCGGAAGGTTCGGGCTCATGGATGGGCAGGCCATCTTCAGTTTTGCCGGGCTCTTTCCGCCCGAACCCTCCGCCTGGGAAAAATACTGGCTCGGATGGATTGAGCCCATCACCGTTGGCTCAACGCAGGTTTCCCTCCCTGCTGTGGGATTCGGGACGCTCGATGCGGCCCGCGCGGATACCGTCTATCGCGTCCCCATCAACGGCAGCGAGTACTACCTTCTGGAAAACAGGAACCGCGATCCGGAGCACAATGGCATGCGCGTCGTACAGTCGCTTCGCGGATCGCCCCGTGTACTGCGCGTCCGCTACGACACCACGGGCTTCGAAGCCATCGATGTCTCACGCATTGTCGGCGTTGTGACGGATGTGGAGGATTTCGACTGGAGTCTCCCGGGCGGGCTGGATGCCGACAGCACCTTTTATGATGGCGGCCTCCTCATCTGGCACATCGATGAATCGGTCATCAGGGGATCCATCGCGGAAAACGGAGTGAATGCCGATCCCCTTCGGCGCGGCGTGGATCTCGAAGAAGCAGACGGCTCACAGGACATCGGACAGCAATACGAACAGTTTACCGCTGCGAGCGGGAGCGAAGAGGGGACAGCTCTTGATTTCTGGTTCCGCGGGAACAGCGCGCCCGTGTATAAGAACGAATTTTCTTCAACAACGATGCCGGCTTCACTGTCCAACAGCGGCGGCAATAGTCAGATCGCCATCAGGGATTTCAGCGCGCGCGGACCCCGGATGACCGCAAGCATCGGCATCGGAACAGGAGAAATCCGCCCGCTTCCGGGTTTTCCGAAGCGGATCGGCGAAGTTCTCACGACTGCTCCCCTTGCCGTAGCTTCCCTCGCGGGCGGGTCAGCCGCCGTCGTCCTGGGCACCACCGGCAAGGCCGCGCCGGCACCGCGCGCTGACGCCGCTCTCCCCCTGGCAGACCTCCGGCCGAAGATGTTCGCCTGGCGCCAGGACGGCCGCGCGTTGCTCTCCGGCGGGTTTCACTCCGGGTTGATTGATACGGCGGCTCCCGGTGCTTCTGCGGGAGGCCTGAGCCTGGCCGATCTTGATGGCGACGGAGCGCTTGACGTCGCAAGAGGTCTCTCTGCTGCTTCGGGGAGCGGACTCATTCGGGCAACCTCGCTTTCAGCCGGGGCCGACAGCCTTGGCAGACATCTGCTGAATGTGAGCGGGTCGGTAGGCCTCGCGGCTTCTTCCGGAGTGTCGGATTCCCTGCTCACATTTCTCGCCGGAAAACTGTACCTCTTCAGCCGGACAGGAGCATTTGTCGACTCCATCGCACTTCCCGGCGATAGCATTATCGGCGTTACACAACTCCCCGCCCCGTATGCATTTGTCCTGACCGGAAGCAAAGGAACAATCCTCCTGACCGCGCGGGGTCGCCGCGGCGCCACCATTGCCGACATGAGCCGGAACCTGGGCTTCGAACCGACCGGTCCTGCCGCAGCGGCCCCGATGGGGGCCGGAGGTTCGGCCGGCTACGGTATAGCGCTCACCGCAACTGATGGTCGCCTCTATCTGCTGGATGATCACCTGAATACGGTCGCCGGATTCCCGGTCAGTCTTCGGGAGGGCACGGCATATCCTCCCGTTCTGGCCGATATCGACGGCGACGGGGCGCGAGATATTGTCGCTGCTTCGGACCGACTCCTCCACGTTTTTAATCGCATCGGCGTGGAAATGGACGGATTTCCTGTTCAGCTTTTCTCCTCCACCGGCTCGGCGCCAATCATCGCGGACTTCGATGGAGACGGGAGTCCGGATATTGTGGTCGTGTCAGGGACCGGGCTTGTTGTAGGGGTTGACCGGCATGGGAGAGTGCTTTCGGGTTTCCCGCTTACGGCGGGGAGAGGGGAGCAATGGCCGGCGGCGTTCCTCACCGGCGACTCGATTTGCCTTGCGGTGGCTTCTTCCGAAGACGGGAGTCTCTCTGCCTGGCGAACCGGCCGCCTCACGGGATCGGTCTCCGTCCATTCGTTCCCGTGGCCGCAGTATCAACACGATCCGGCGCGATCCGGATATGATGCTGCCATCCTCCCCCCGGGCACCAACCGCGACGAGTTCTTCCCCGCATCCCGCGCCTACAACTGGCCGAATCCTGCCTACGGGGGAATAACGTACCTCCGATATTACGTTAGAGAGGATGCCGGTGTAATGATCATGATCTTCGACCTTGCCGGCGATCTCGTGGGAAAGTACAGCCAGGATGGTGTGGGGGGCGTCGACAACGAGTTCGCCTGGGATGTTTCAGGAATTCAGAGCGGCATCTATTTTGCCCGCATCGAGGCCCGGAGCAGTCAGCAGACTGGCACGGCGGTGGTGAAAATCGCCGTTGTGAAGTAACATGTCAACGCAGGAAATGCAAACATTGCCTCATCACCTACGCGTCTCCGGGTTCCTCCTGCTGTGCGTTCTCCTCTCCGGCACGGCTGCCAGAGCGCAGGACGAAGACTTCCATCACCCCGAACTGAGCTGGAAGACCATCGAGACCGCGCACTTCCTCGTTCACTATCACGAGGGTGCAGAACGCTCTGCGCGTGTGGTGGCGAAGGTGGCGGAGGAAATCTATGAGCCGGTGACGTCGCTCTATGAACACACGCCGACTCAGAAGGTCAGTCTCATTATCAGGGATGTGGACGACATCTCCAACGGGGCGGCCTATTTCTATGACAACAAAATCGAGCTCTACGCCCCAAGCATGGACTTCGAGTTGCGAGGGACGCACAACTGGCTCCGAAACGTCGTGACGCATGAGTTTACGCACATCGTTCAGATTCAAACGGCGATGAAGTTCGGCCGGACCGTTCCCGCCCTTTATCTTCAGTGGCTCAACTACGAGTCGGAACGCCGCCCGGACGTCCTGTACGGCTACCCGAATGTGATTGCCTCGTATCCTCTCTCCGGTTTTGTCGTCCCGGCGTGGTTTGCGGAAGGTGTTGCGCAGTACAATCGGGAAGAGCTCCGCTACGACTTCTGGGACGCGCATCGAGACATGATCCTGCGGAGCTACGCCCTCGACGGCGCTCTGTTGACCTGGGATCAGATGGGCGTGTTCGGGAAGACGAGTCTCGGTAACGAGTCGTCCTACAACGCCGGATTCGCCTTCGTCAGCTATGTTGCGCGCCGCTACGGTGAAGAAAAGCTCGTGGAAATTTCGCGAAACCTGTCGCGCCTCACCGAAACATCGATCGACGGAGCGATCAGGCGCGCCCTGGGGAAAGATGGGAGGGAGGTCTATGACGAATGGAGACGCGCGATCACGGAGGAATACCGCCGGCGGATTGCCCCCGTCCAGGCCCTTCGTCGCGAAGGGAAGCCGCTGGTGTTCGACGCAAAAGCCCCGGTGGTGGATCCGAGTCAGATCGAGTCGAATGTCACCATGCAGCGCCCCGGTGTGCGCTTTCCCTCCCGTCCGGGGCAACTCCCCTGCTGCACGTTCAACGCGGCCGTCGGATTTGCCAATCTCTATCCGTCATACTCCGCCGATGGGACAAAACTTGCCTACACCAGCACCAAGGGGGCCGACTATTTCAGCCTGTCGGCGTTGTTCGTGTACGATTTCACAACACAGCAGGAAAAGCTGATCCAGCCGGGCGTGCGGACCGCAGTCGCCTGGTCGCCGGATGGTACAAAGCTCTATTACGCAAAGAACACGCGCGATAATCCCCACTGGTCGCTTCAATTCGATCTCTATGCGTACGACCTGCAGACCGGGAAAGAGCGCCGGATTACACGCGGCCGGCGGGCATCGAGCCCGACGGTATCGCCTGCGGGCGATCGGATTGCCTTCGTGGTCACCGCCGATGGCACGTCCAACCTCGCCGTGGCAAACACCGATGGTTCGGGTTTCACTCTGCTGACGCCGTATGCCACGGGCGAACAGGTCTACAGCCCTCGCTGGAGCCCGGCAGGGGATCAAATCATCTTCGACTATTCAATCAAGGACGGGCGCGACATCGCGGTGGTTCACCCGGACGGGTCCGGTCTCCGTTCTCTCATGCAGGGGCCCGAAGACACCCGCTCGGCAGTCTTTACGCGTGATGGAAAGGGGATTGTCTACTCGTCGGATCGGACGGGGATCTTCAATCTCTATCTTCTCGATCTATCTTCGGGGGCGAGCAGCCAGCTGACGAATGTCACGGGCGGAGCATTCTTGCCGACGGTCAACAGCTCCGGGGCCGTTATTTACGCCGGCTATACGTCCGGTGGGTACAAACTCTACCAGCTCGATTCGCTCGCCGTCATGCCTGAAGGGTCGTTCGACTACCAGTGCGACGGTGTGCCCGCTCCGCCGGTTACAAGCCCGATCCTCGCCTCGGCCGCTCCCGCCGGTGGTACCCGGCAATTCGATTGGCCTGCGCTCCGGGCGTATGACGACACCCGCGTGCCGGAGCTAACCGGTGTGCCGTACAAGCCGCGATTCACCAGCCTGACTGTGGTTCCGTTCCTGCGGGTCGACAACTACAACACCAAGACCCGGGGGATTGATCTGGTCAAGCCGGGGGTGTATCTCTTTTCCAACGAGATCCTCGACAAGACGGGGTTCTTTGCTGCGGCCTCGCTGAATTTGAAAATGGAAAGAGATCTTTTTCTGCAGTTTGCCTACCGGGGGAAGATCCCACTCTTCTACAACATCGGTCTGGAGCCTGTGGCGACTGCTGAGTTGTTCAATGTGACGCGGAAGACGGACACTATCCTCTCGCTCCCCGCCTCCAGCATTCCGGTGGATCTCACCTACGATCTGCTCGAATTCGACTTTGCGCTGCGCCAACCGGCTCTTTCGCAATTTTCCGATGTCGAACTGCGGTATGCGCTCAGCCGGTACGCTTCGGTGATCGAGAGTTTTGTCAATCCCGAGACGGATCCGCCGACACTCGTCCCGGGCTCGCGGGAGCTGTACCTGATAGCGAACACGTTTACCCTGACCTTCCGCCACGACGCCATCGTCCCCGCACGGACCAGCGACATCAGCCCCGTGGGAAGGAAAGTGGTTCTCCGGATCTCGCGCGAGCTTAACAAGTTTAACGGCGACGGGGAATATGACGTCACGTCCATCGGACTCCAGCCGAGATATAAGACCGTGAATTTCACGCGGGCCGAGCTCCAGTGGCGCGAGCACCTGGCGCTCCCGTTCGGAGGACACACCCTGACGGGCCTTCTGCATGGCGGGGCGATCCTCGGACCCGAAGTGGATGAGTTCTTCGATTTCTACGGGGGCGGCCTCGTGGGGATGCGCGGCTATCCCTTCTATGCGCTCGGAGGGAACAGGATGGCGGTCGTCGGACTGAATTACCGGTTCCCCCTCATACAGAACATCGATGTCCGCGTGTTCAGCCTGTATTTGGACAAACTCTATGCATCGGTGTTCGCAGATGTCGGGAACGCGTGGTCTGACCGGACCATGCCGTCGTTGAACACATTCAAGAAAGACATCGGTGCCGAAGTGCGACTCGAATCGTTTTCGTTTTATGCGTACCCGACGAGGTTTTTCCTGAGCGCGGCCTATGGACTCGATCGGTTCGATCGATATATTCGCCGTCTCGACCAGACCGTGACGTACGGGAAGGAATGGCGATTCTATTTCGGCGTTCTCTTCGGGTTTGACCTCGATTGACGGGGGAGAGCGATTTGTTGTCAGACAGCCAGGAATTTCAGGGATGAGACCCCGGGAAGGAACTATGAGACCGCTATCCGTTCTGCTCGCCATTGCTCTGACCGTCACCCTGGCCGGAGCCCAGACCCTCCTGGTTTCCCCCGCAAAAGGAGAGAAACCGCTTACAGGAGATGTGCGGCTGGATCTTTTCCTGACCTCCAGCCTGGAACAGGGAGTCCCCTTGCAGGGACAGGGCCCGATGCCGGACACCCATCACAAATCACCCTGGCTTGCAGCGGGGATGTCGCTCGCCGTTCCTGGCTCGGGGGAGATTTATGCCGAAAGTTATTGGAAGTCTGCGCTCTTCCTGGCGGTGGAAGTCGGCGCCTGGGCACTGGCCTATCATTTCGACAAGAAGGGGGACAGGCAAACGGACTTCTTTCAGGGGTATGCGGACCAGCACTGGAACGTCGTCCAGTATGCGCGGTACACCATTGACAATCTCGTAGAGACCTCGCGCCGACCCTACTACGAGCAGAACGTTTTCATTGCCGGCACCGGGCTTCGTTCACCATGGGAACAGGTGAACTGGAATGTGCTGAACCAGATGGAGCGCGAGATCGGTGGATTCTATTCCCACACGCTTCCCCGGTATGGCGAGCAGCAATACTACGAACTGATCGGGAAGTATCCCCAGTTCAACCAGGGATGGGACGATGCGAACCTTCTCCTCCCTCCGGATTATTTTGTGATCAAGGCGAACCTGACCGGGCGGTATCTCTACTATTCCGCCGAGCGCGGCAAGGCGAATGATTACTACAAAAACGCCGGCACGTTCGTCACTGTGGCAATCATCAATCATCTTGTCAGCGCCATCGACGCTGCGTGGAGTACCGCATCGTACAACAGAGCCGTGGCGCAGGGGACCGTGCAGGCCATCCCCGGCCCCGACGGCCTCGTGTATGTTCCTGCACTACGGTTCCAGTACGACTTCTGAGATGGCTTACTTCTGGACCTTGAGGGTCACCCAGCACGCTGCGGCGAAAAAGAGGATGTTGGCAAGCCAGGCGGTCAGGAGCGGGTGGAGATCGCCGTTGTAGCCGAAAACCTGGCTCACCTTCATGAAGATGAGATAAATGAAGCAGATCAGGAGGCTGATGCCGAGCTGAACGCCCACCCCCCCGCGGCGCTTCACCGAGGCAAAGGGAACGCCGAACAGCACGACAATCACCGAGGCAAAGGGGAAAGAGATCTTGCTGTAGAAATCCACCTGCCATCGTGCCACTTCCTGGCCGGCACGTTGTTGATTCCCGATGAACTCGCGGAGCGTGTAGTAATCCATCTCGTCGGGTTTTTCCGCCTTCTTGCGCAAATCTTCGGGGGTGAAGTGCAGCAACCCGGCCGACTCGCTCGCAAATGACGCCATCCGCTCATTCCCGGTTTCATCGAACCACCGCCGCACACCGTTGGTCAGAATCCACGCGCGGGCCGTGCTGTCCCAGTGCATCGTGATGGCATCCACGCGTTCCACCATCCTGGTATGATCCAGCGGACTGAAGTCCTGCATGCTGACCCGCGATGCGATGTTGCGCGAGTCGTCGAAATACCCCATCGCAATAATCCGTGTCGGGCTGTCCTGCACGAACACGTTTGCCCCGGACGCATTGATAACGTCTTTGTGAAGATAGACGCGCTCAATCGTAAACTTCGCCTTGTTTGCCTGCGGTACGATCCAGCCGTTGAAGTACACCGACGCAGCGCTGATCATCAGCGCGACCACCACAAAGGGGGCCATCATCCGGTACAGGCTGATGCCCCCGGATTTCATCGCGCCGAGTTCGTTCTGAGAGGACATCCTTGCCGTCACGAAGAGACTGGCCAGAAGCATGGCCACGGGAATGATCAGCTTGATGATCTCCGGCATGAAGAAGATGTAATACTGGAGAATGATCGGCCAGTCGGCTTTCTTGTCGACGAAGCTGTCCAGCTTTTCCATGACGTCGATGACAATAAAGACGATCAGCACGGCCACCAGTGCAAACAGCATGGTGACGAGAAACTGGCGGATGATATAACGGTCGATCAGGGTCATGCGGGTGTGGAGACATTCTGCGGGTGCTGGTCGGGACGCCACCGTCGCGGCACGATCCGTATCAACCATCCCCAGTTGATCAAAAGAGTTTCCTTCGCGCTCCGGACCGTAAGGTAAATGCCGGTGATGCCGATGAGGATGTTTGCGGCCCACATCCCCAGCCACGGAGCGAGAATGTCGCGATCGGCGAGTTTTTCCCCTCCGATCAGGCAGGACCAGTAGAGGACGAAGAACCCCAGACTCAGCGTCGCGGCGGTGCCAAACCCTCCCCGGCGTGCCATGATTCCCAGCGGAACGCCGAGGAGGACGAACACCACGCAGGCGACGGGGATCGAGTATTTCTTGTGTATCTCCACCCAGTACTGGTCGATCTGTTTCTCCACCGCTTCGATCCGGAACAGGAAGGTGGCCACGTGTGAACCGGTGATCCTCGCCTCCGCCAGGGCGGCGGCCGGCGCCCCCACGACGGGCGCGGTGACACCCGACGCAAGGCCGATCGGCGCCCCCGCAAGCCGCCGATCGACATCCTGTGTCATCATCATCTGCATTTCGCCGACCAGCGCATCCCGGGCATGCCCGAGACTGTCGACCACCTGCAGCATCGCCCCGGCTCCGAGTTCGCGGTCACCCCGCGTGAAGGCGCTCGCCTGCGACCGCTCGAAATCAAATCCCTCCACCGCCATGGCAATGCGGTGCTGCGCGAATCGGATCGTGCGGTACCCGGTTTTGTTGGCAAGATCCAGCTGGTGAATCTCGCCCTCGCTCAGGTCCATGATCAACTTGCGGTAGTCGGGAGAGAAGGATATCTTTCCCCGCTTCGCAGTCACCGTCACGCTGATCGACGGATTGGTGTAGTCGTAAATAGTCACACCGTCGAGGTCGTTCGTCTTCTGGGAAGCCTTCTTCACCAGGATGCTGTACCCCTGAATTTCCTGGGAGAAGACGCCGTCCACCAGCGTGAGGGTGGGCCGCTTTCTCCGGATGTCTATCGTGAGCGCCTTAAGACGATGGTTGGATTCAGGAAGGACGACGTTATTGAACCAGACCAGAAAACCTCCCACGACGATTCCTGCAAGCAGGACCGGGAGCATCATTCGATAGATGCTGATCCCGCCCGCCTTCATGGCGGTGATCTCGTTCCGGGAGGAGAGCTCCCCGAACGCCATCAGGACGGCGACCAGAACCGACATCGGTACTGCAAGGACAAGCATCCACGAGAGATTCAGCGCAATCAATTCGATGATGACCCACATCGAAAGACCCTTCCCCACGAGCTGGTCGATGAACTTCATCACGAACTGGAGGAGGAAAATGAACATCAGCGTGGAGAGGGAGAAAATAAAGGGCCCCGCATGCGCACGGAGGATGTAGCGGTAGATATGCATGAGGGAATATAGTCGGAACGGCGATAACTTGAAAGGTGATCGGCAAATCCGGGAGCGGCTCGTTTCTTTTGATCCTCCTTTGTGCTATTTTGGGGCAGTCAATCCCTCATGATCTATCCCCGACGCATGCTCATCCTCGCGGAGGGCAAATTCAGTCCCCTCCGCTCCAAGACGGCCAATGGCGCCGTTGCGTTCATGCCGGAACGCGTCGTCGGCGTTGTCGACAGCACCTGTTCTGGAACAACGGCCGGCGCGGTCCTCGGGTACGGCGGTGCGATTCCCGTGGTGGCATCCATCCTGGATGGTCTGCGGCTCCAGCCGGACTCTCTGCTCATCGGCATCGCGCCCCCAGGAGGGCGCCTCCCGAACGAATGGAGGGGGTTCGTCCGCGAGGCTCTCTCCGGCGGGCTCCACGTGATCAGCGGATTGCACACCCTCCTTGCAGACGATGCGGAATTCGCGGGCATGGCGGCCGATCATGGAGTGGAAATCTGGGACTTGCGAAGGGTTCCGGAAGAAAACAGGCGTGTCTCCCGCGGCAACTGGCGCACAAGGAAATCGCGGACAATCCTCACCGTGGGCACCGACTGCAAAATCGGGAAAATGACCACCATCCTTCGTGTCTTCGAGGAGTTCCGGCATCGGGGTCTCCGGAGCGACTTCATCGGGACAGGACAAACGGGAATCCTGATCCGCGGGCGCGGAGTCTCCGTCGATGCCGTGGTTGGAGACTATATCGCGGGGAGCGTTGAGCATGAGATCGACCGGTCGGAGGCGGAGGGATATGAGTACGTCTTCGTCGAAGGTCAGGGAGCGCTGACCCACCAGGGATACTCCAGCGTTACCCTCGGCTTGATGCACGGGACAATGCCGGATGCAATGATCCTCGTCCATCAGCCCACGCGGCTCGAAGACGACTACGGCTTCCCCTTGCCGGACCTCAGGCGTCTGATCGCTCAACACGAAGAGATGGTTAATTTCTTTCGCCCCACAAAGGTCGTGGCGATCGGATTGAACTCCGTCGGGTTGACCGATGAGCAGAGCCGTGAGGCTGCGCAGCACATAGAAGAAACAACGGGTCTCCCTGCTGTCGATGCTTTTCGTTTCGGGGCTGCACGGCTCGCAGATGCCGTCTTCGGATTCCTGAAAGAGGCGCCTCCCTGCAAGTATGTCGGCCAGTTCCGCTACCCCGGGATGTCGTGATGGCTACTCTCACCCGACGCAACGCCTGGTTGCTTTCTCTGCTCTCCCTTTTTCCGGGAGACCTTGCGGCTCAGAACGGCCTCGCGCTCGAGTTGGGGACGCGGTCGGGTTTTGCCGTTCTCTCCTGCCGCGACCGGAACGGCACTGCCGTACAACCGTCATTCCCTCTCCCCGTTTTCACACTTGAACTGAACGATACGCTGACGAGCGCGCTCTCCGCTTCGGTGACGAAGGTCGGAGATAGTGTGCAATTCTCATTGGGCGGCAGGATCCATGGCACTCTCAGGGAGGTTTTGGGATTCGCGCGGGGCTGGAAGGCCGTGGTGACGTTTCGGAATGTTACGCCAGGGAAGCTCAAGCTCTCCAATGTAGTTCCGCTCGGGCAGAGCCCGGAGAGAGTCACGATCACGGCGATCGGACCGCCGTCCCTCAGCCGTTCCGCCCTGTTCCGTCCCGGGTACGGCCCGGTGGGGGTCCTGCTCCCGGATAATGCATGGGAGATGGGATTCTGTGATGTGCGGCTTGACGGAGGGAAATCGCTCGTCGCGATCGCCCGGCGACTGACGTCCACTGCCGCGGAAGCCCGGCGTTTCTCAACGATTCTCGAACCGGGAGGAATGGTTCAGTACGCCATCTATGCCGATCTCCATGATGGCGACTGGCACGATGGTCTCCGGTTGATGTTTCAGGATCGATGGCTCTACGACCTCGAGACGTTTGACGACACGCTCTTTCGCCGCCCGGATCTTGCCTGGATCCGGAAGAGCTACGTTCTCACTCTGCTTTTTGCCTGGGATCACGATTATTATGATCCCGTTGCACGGCGCTACCGGTTTGCAGAATTTCTTGCCGAACGCGACAGGGATTTTGGAGGGTATGACGCATTCATGATCTGGCCCACGTGGCCTCGCCTCGGGCTCGATGAACGGAACCAGTGGGATCTCTATCGCGACCTGCCGGGGGGACTCCCGGCAATTCGCGAGCAGGCGGCTGTCGCCCACCGCCGGGGTGCGAAGTACTTCATAGCGTACAATCCCTGGGACGAGAGCACGCGTGAGGAAAACCAGCTGAAAGGGATGGCAGACATCCTTCGCGCGACGGATGCCGACGGGGTGGTACTGGACACGCGGGGGGAGTCCAGCAGGGAACTTCAGGCTACGGCCGATCGCGTGAAACCAGGCATTATCATGTACAGCGAAGGGATGGCGGTTCCGAAAGACATGCCGGATATCGTCGCAGGTCGGGTCCACGATGCGCTCTTCCTTCCCCCTCCTCTCAATCTGAACAAATTCATCAGATCAGACTTTGCCATCTTTCGGGTCCTCCAGGTTTCAGAAGGCTATCTCCACCGCGAGATCGCCCTCTGTCTCTTTAACGGCTATGGCATGGAATTGAATGTCATGCGTGCCGGACGACCCGCCTGGATGGATGAGCAGTACCGGATGATGGGCCGGGCCGTACGAATTCTCAGGGAAAACTCGCCTGCTTTTCTGCGCCCCGAATGGGAGCCCCTTTTGCCCACACGGGTGGACAGTGTCTGGGTGAATCGCTGGCCCACGGCGTCGAAGACGATCTTCACGATCTACAGTGCGCGGCCGGAGGGTTTTGACGGTCCTCTCTGTCCGGTACTGGTGAGGCCGGGCGAACATCTCGTCAGCCTCTGGCATCACGAAGAACGGAATCCTGTGGTTGTGAGAGGAGAGGCCAATCTCCCTGTCAAAGTCGAGGGATTCAGCAGGGCGTGGCTCGGAACGCGCCGCGAGGGGAGTGTCGATGTCGTTGCTCTCCTCCCTTCCATACTTCGCGTACAGATTGAAGGTGACTCTCTCTTTTTCAGCACGGGGCGCACCGGCAGGGTGGAAGTGTGGGCCGGGGATCCTTCATACGACGGAAAACCATTCGTCAGCACGCAGATGGAGGATGGCATCTCTTTGTACAGCCAATTCGGAGCATATGAAGGGAAGGTCGTTGTCCGCCTTCTGGACGACGGCGAGCTGGTGGACGAGCGGGTGGACAGCGTCGTCCCTGGGACCCCCCGGCTGATATCAGAGCGGGAGACCACGCGGCGGGCGACGCTCGCGCCGCGAGGAATGGTAGGCGTACCTGCCTGTACGTTTCGCTACTCTGCCACGCTTGCGGACGATGCGAACCCGGTCATACCGTATCCCGACCTCTCCGACCGGAGGGTAGTGCGTGTATCGAGATTCTTCATGGATGAGTTCCCGGTGACGAATGCGGACTTTGCGCGCTTCCTGAAAGCCACAGGATACCGACCTGCGGACACGGCGAATTTTCTCCGTCACTGGACACAGGGGCGTGTCCCGCGAAGGCTGGAACGCCATCCGGTGGTGTGGGTGAGTGCCGATGATGCGCGGGCGTATGCGCAGTGGGCCGGCAAACGGCTCCCCACCGCAGTCGAGTGGCAGTATGCTGCACAGGGAACCGACGGTCGGGCGTACCCCTGGGGAAGCGCGTTCGACTCTTCGTGCTGCAATGTCGGAATCGGTCACACGACGACCGTCGACGCATATCCGCGGGGAACAAGCCCGTTCGGTGTGCAGGACTGCATCGGGAATGTATGGCAGCTGACGGCCGATGAGTATTTCAACGGCAGCTACTCGTATGTCATCCTGCGCGGCGGGAGCTACTACAGTCCGACCGCCAGCATCTGGTATGTCAAAGGAGGACCCGTGCCCGTGCATCGACAGCAGATGTTGCTCCGGGCGGGAGCCGGCCTTGATCGCAACGCCACCGTCGGGTTCCGGTGTGTGAAGGACGCACAATGACGCCATCGTCAGACCGGCTCCTCCTTGCTGAACACCCCCACAGGCGCCTCAACCCTCTCACGGGTGATTGGGTTCTGGTGTCACCGCACCGTGGACAACGCCCGTGGCAGGGGAAGCTCGAACGTGTCGCAGCCCCGCCCCTTGCCTCGCACGACCCCTCCTGTTACCTCTGTCCTCGCAACCGGAGAGCCGGAGGGGCGATCAATCCCCCCTACACCGAGACCTTCGTCTTCGACAACGACTTCAGTGCGCTTCTTCCGCAGACCTCGTCAGGGACCCTCGAGGAAGCGGGCCTCCTCGTTGCGACCGGCGAACCGGGGATCTGCCGCGTGATGTGCTTCTCACCCCGCCACGACCTCACGATGGCAGAGATGGAAGAGGAGCAGATCCTGAGAGTCGTCAACGTGTGGGCGGAAGAGTTTTCGGCGCTCAGCGAGCGTCCCAACGTGGGCCACGTCCAGATCTTCGAAAACAAGGGGGAGTTGATGGGGTGCAGCAACCCCCATCCGCATTGCCAGATCTGGGCAGAGAAGACGGTTCCCGTCGAACCCGAGAAGGAAACTGCCAATCTCCGGCGTCATCGGGAGACACGCGGGGGTTGCCTTCTGTGTGAGTATCTGCGCCTCGAATTGAAGACGGGCGACCGAATAGTTTTTGAAAACGATGGATTCGTTGTCCTCGTTCCCTTCTGGGCTGTCTGGCCGTTCGAAACACTCGTTCTGCCGCGACGCCATGCAGGAACGCTCCCCGAATTGTCGGGGATGGAGCGGGAATGCTTTGCTGATGCGCTGCGCCGTATCACCGTCCGCTACGATAATCTCTTTGAATCTGCCTTTCCGTATTCTGCGGGTATCCACCAGGCCCCGACCGATGAGCCGCATCCGGAATGGCACCTGCACATGCACTTTTTTCCACCGCTCCTGCGCTCCGCCAGCGTCAAGAAGTTTATGGTAGGGTATGAAATGCTGGCGAATCCACAGCGTGACATCACACCGGAAGTCAGTGCGTCACGGCTCAGAGAATTGAGCGACCGGCATTACCGGCATCGCTCCTCGCCCCCTTCGCCATGAAAACGACCCTTGATCGTTTCTTCGGTTTGACCCGCGAGGGTACCACCGTGCGCCGGGAATCGCTCGCGGGCCTGACGACATTCGTCACCATGGCCTATATTATCATCGTCAACCCGAAGATCCTCGAAGCCGCCGGGATGCCGTTCGGGCCGTCAATGGTGGCGACAATCCTCACGGCATGTTTCGGAACGCTCCTGATGGGAGTGTATGCCAAACGGCCGTTTGCGATTGCTCCGTACATGGGAGAGAATGCTTTCATCGCGTACACAGTGGTGAAAGTAATGGGATACACATGGCAGACCGCCCTGGGAGCGGTCTTCCTGGGAGGCCTCCTTTTTACTCTCCTGACCGTCCTGAAAGTTCGATCGTGGCTCGCCGAAGCCATTCCCGAGTCGCTGAAGATCGGATTCGCGGGCGGCATCGGCCTCTTCCTGGCATTCATCGGATTGAACGAAACGGGAATCGTGCGCCTCGGCGTGGAGGGGGCCCCGGTGAGGGTGGGGAATTTCCACGATCCTGCTGTGCTGTTCGCCGTCCTCGGCTTCCTGGCAATCGGCCTCATGATGTATCGGAAGGTCAGCGGGGCTATCCTCTTCGGGATCCTCGGTGTCACGCTGATCGCATTTCTGGCCGGCGTCGCCCCTCCGCCGGATCGCCTTGTCAGTTTCCCTCCGGATCCGGGGCCGGTGTTGCTGCAGCTGGATATCGCGGGGGCAGTCAGCTGGGGATTTCTTTCCGTCGTCCTGACGATCTTCATCATGGGGCTTGTCGACACCATCGGGACGCTCATCGGCCTCGCATTCCGGGCGAACATGCTCGACCGGAACGGAAATCTTCCCGATATCGAGAAGCCCATGCTCGCGGATGCAGTCACCACCACGCTTGCCCCCCTCCTTGGCACAACCACGAGTGGGGCATTCATTGAATCGGCGACCGGAATCGAAGCGGGAGGGCGGACGGGGCTCACGGCAATTGTCACCGCGATGCTTTTCCTCTCAGCCCTCTTCTTCGCGCCGCTCTTCGCGGCGATCCCATCCTTCGCGTATGGACCTGCGCTGATCATCGTCGGCCTCCTGATGATGACGCCGATCGTGAAACTCCGGTTCGACGATTTCTCGGAAGCCATACCCGCTTTTTGTATCATCGTTCTGATGAGCTTCACGTACAACCTGGGGATCGGGATGACGGCGGGTTTCGTCGTCTTTCCGGTATTCAAGGTCCTGACCGGCCGTGCAGCGGAAATCAAGCCCGGGATGTGGGTTCTGGCGGCACTTTCTCTTCTTTTCTACGTGTTTTACCCGTATTAATGCACCCGAGTATTCACCAACTGAGGATTCCTGTATGCGCGTGAGCACCATCTTTCTTTGCATTACAGTAACCGGGGCGATCGTCTTCACCCAGACTGGTTGGTCGCAGAGAGTCACTATTCAGAACGCGGGCTTCGAAGCTCCCGGCGAGCCGGCGGGGTGGCTTGCCTCCCCCGGTGATACGGGGAGATTCGGGATCGACCGTTCCAGAGCGCACACCGGCGATCAGAGTCTGGTTGTCCGGCATGACCGGCCAGCGTCCTTCCGACTTCTCTCCGCTCCGTTGCATCTCGAGGTCGGAAAGCTCTACCGACTCTCAGGATGGATTCGGACGAATGGCGTATCGGTGGATCCGGTTGCCAGGTATCCCACGGCCCTTCCTGCCGTCCTGAGCATGGCCTCATTCCCTTTTACGAACACCTCCATGCCCGTGGGGGGAACGCGGGAGTGGACAAAAAGCGAGGTAGTCTTCATTGCCACGCAGAAGACGGACCAGGTTGCCGTCCAGTTTGGAGCCAATGGAACCGTTTTGGGAACAGCCTGGTTTGACGATCTCGCTCTCGAAGAAGTGACCGATGTTTCCGCGTACATTCCTCTGGAGACGGTCCGCTGGCACGGACCGGCCTTTCGCTACACGGACAAGGGGTGGACCTTCGTTCATATCGAGGGTGAGCCGTATGAGCGCGGATTCCAGTACGGTTACCTGCTTGCAAAGGAGATCGCCGGCTTTCTTGACAAACTCGCAACGCAGGCGAACCCGGATAATCCCCGACTCGGATGGGACAATCTGCGGACGCTCACTGATGCGCTGATGCTGCGGCAGTTCGATGAAGAGTACCTGGTGGAAATGCGCGGGATTGCCGATGGGGCCGCGAACGGAGGGGGGATCTTTTCAGGCAGGCCGCTGGATTTTCTCGACATTGTGACCGTCAACTCGGCGGTCGATCTCGGCCAGCTCGGCGGAGCGCTGGCGAAGACTGCAACGCCGCTCACCGGAAGAGGTTTCCGGAAGGATGAAGAAGAAGCCACCGCTCTCGAGCGTCTTCACAAATGTTCGTCGTTTCTGGCCAACGGCCCGGCCTCAAAGGACGGCCGCATTGTGTTCGCGCAACTGTTCATGTGGGGGGGATACACGGGAGTCCACTGGGAGATCGTGTGCGACGTCGTGCCGACCCGTGGTCACCGGCTGGTCTATGAGACCTTTCCCGGCGGAATCCACTCCGCCGCCGATTTCTACATCAACGACGCGGGGATCATGATCGGAGAGACGACCGTGATGCAGACCCCCTTCAACGCAAAGGGGGAGCCGCAATCGTCCCGGATCAGGAAAGCGGCCCAGTACGCGTCAAGCATCGACGATGTCGTCAGGATCCTGACCACACGGAACAACGGGCTCTATACGAACGACTGGCTGATCGGAGACGCGAAAACCGACGAGACAGCGATCCTCCTGCTCGGGACGGAAAAACACAAACTCTGGCGGAGTTCATCGGGGGATTTTCCGGGAGGAACGAAGGGTTTCTTCTGGAGCGTCAACAACGCGAAGGATCCGGACGTCCGGAAAGAATATGTCCCCGACCCCTCGAATGCCCCGTTTGATGTCGTGTTCGGCGCTGTGAACCGGGATGTTACGTTCTTCAACTACTATCAACGTGAAAAGGGGCACATCGACGCCATAAGCGCGGTCAACACCGTGGCGACGTCCCCGATCAACCGTCCGCATGCGTGCGATGGAAAGGTCACGACGTCGGAGATGGCGGAGAAAATGGTATTCATGGCGCATTTCGGAAAGGTAACCCTGCGTGAGAAATTCCCCGAACGGGGATCACGGCGGATGCCGGATCTGCCCAACGCAATCCCCCACCTGACTCTCGGCTATACCGTTTTCAGTCCGGTCGCCATAACGGAGAAACTCAAAGCCCTCCGTGCGGCGGCCGCCCAGGGGAAGACACCTCCCGGTCTGCAGAAGGACTCCGGTTCGGCGAAGCCGGTTTATACGTTCGACAGGAAAGCTCTCTGGCTCAATACGGTGTATCCAGCGCGCGACGCGGACAACTGGTTTGTGAGCGGCACTGCGGCATACTGGCAGATGCTGAACGGCCTGCCGATGGACGCCGTTGCTGCGAGCGCATCGCTCCGTGACCAGCTCGCGGACCTGAACTATCGTCTCCAGTACACCATGGTGCGCGAAGGCTCTCTCGCACCTGCAAAAGCTGAGCGACGGTACGACGGTTACAAATCGTATGTCGTTCCCCGCGTGCGAGGGACCTTTCTCCTCCATCAGTTGCGGCTGAAGATGGGAAATGACCTTTTTGCGAAGGCAATGGGGGATATCCATACGACGTTCAGGGAAAAACCCCTCTCCACGGCGGAGTTCGTCAGACGCGCAGGCGCAACAGCAACGTTGGACGTCGCTCCCATTGTTGCCCAGTGGCTGGAACGGGAAGACCTGCCGGACCCGAAGATTGTTGCCTCAGTCACCGGTGGAGCGAGCCAGTGGTCAGTAAACCTTGAAGTGCACCAGGATGGTACGCCGTACCGGTTCATGACCACCGTGTCGATCGAGACGGAACAGGGGGAGCAGCTGGAGTTGATCGAAGTGACAAAATCTCCTGAGTACGTGACTCTGCGTACGGATTCCCGTCCGCTGCGCCTCATCTTCAATGCGGGGAACGACATCCCTGTCCGGCGGGCAGATTTCTTCACCTATGCGAATTTGTTCGACGATTTCAAGAATGTCAGCATTGCCTACGGGACTTCGCGTCAGGTGGAAGCAAACCGAACACTCGCCCTGCGGTTTCAGGGCGTCATTGCGGACCAGTTCACGGAGGATCTGCTCCCGGTCAGGCAGGACAATTCGATTACGGATGATGAGCTGCAAACACGAGACATGATAGTCCTCGGGAACGGGGGGGACAACGAGCTCCTCCGTCGCGTCGCGAAGAAGATCGGTCTCACGGTCGGCACGAATTTCTTCCGCTGGCAGGGGAAGACTTTTGGAAACGCCGATGACGGATTGTTTCTCGTGGCGCCGAATCCCCTCAACCCAGAACGGGCGGTCTACTGCTTTGTTGCCAACAGCGGTGTCCAGCTCTGGCAGATGACGCGCCGGTATCAGTCGCTCCCCGTCTGGGCGTTGTTCAAAGGGGAGCAAATCGTCGAGCGGGGGTTTCTTCCCGCCGGCAATCTCGTCCTTCCATTGTCGGAGAAGTAATGGAATTCACTCCCGTTGTCTACGAACATGCCGCGAAATTCATCGACAGGAGGCCCTGGGAAGTTTCGCGAAGCGCCGACCTTCTGGTTGAGGCTCATGCGGCCGCCTATGCACTGTACCGGCACGCGCCGGTCGTGGTCGGGATCGATGTGTACAATGTTGAGGCCGAGGCGTACGGGGCGGTGGTAGTGGATTCCGGGGGAAATGAAGTTCCATCGGTGATGGGACAATTGTGCCGG
>Ga0326726_10001399_pt1 | contig 22433 bp, 21 predicted proteins | sample MHFenrmetagenome_2_FD_207603 | JGI IMG/M metagenome (GOLD analysis project Ga0326726, IMG submission 207603) | Lab enriched peat soil microbial communities from Michigan Hollow, Ithaca, NY, United States - MHF15MN | ecosystem: Environmental > Terrestrial > Soil > Wetlands > Peat | place: USA... | reverse complement strand
TGAATTGGTCGGGGCGAGAGGATTTGAACCTCCGACCCCCTGGTCCCGAACCAGGTGCTCTACCAGGCTGAGCCACGCCCCGACAAGGTCGAAATGAAGCGATGATTGGAAGCACGCGGGCCAAGCCTTCGGGCCTAAGCGTTCGATTCCGTTAGAAAGTATAGCACTTGCAGTTGACTGGCTTGACCTCCGCGTGAACCGCCTGACCTCACGCCTCTCGCGTATCAGGTCTCGCCTAACCCGGGGACGAACCTCGCCCCAGGCCGCTCCGGGATTTCCTATAGAATACCGCTTTGCTATATAGCATTGAAATCGCATGATTGCGCTTACTGCCAGCACGCTGTTCACGCCTGTGGACCGGATCGAGAGTGCGCTGCTCCTGGTGGAAGACGGGGCCATCGTTGAAGTGACCTCGCGGGCGCACCGCGAAGTTCCAAAGAATAGCCGACTGGTGGATTTTGCCGACGGCATACTGGCGCCCGGATTTGTTGACATCCATATTCACGGCGGCGCCGGCCATGATGTGATGGAAGCCGGGGCTGGAGCGCTGCCTCCGGTGGAACGGCTGCTGGCGTCCCACGGGGTGAGCAGTTATTTTCCGACGACCGTCACGGCGCCGCTGGATGCAACCCTGTCTGCTTTGGCGCGGCTGGCGGATGCGATCGAAGCCGCGGAGCAAAATCCACAACTCGAACCGCACAACGGGGAGTTGCGGGCGCGGCCGCTGGGGATTCATCTCGAAGGTCCGTTTATCAGTCACAAGCGGCGCGGGGTCCATCCTCCGGAGAGTCTGCTGGCGCCGTCTCCGGCGGCGTTTGACCGCTTCTGGCAGGCGGCGCGGGGACACATTCGCGTGCTCACGATTGCGCCTGAGTTGCCGGGCGCCCTCGAAGTCATTACGCTGGCGGCCGGGCGCAGAGTTTGTGTGAGCCTGGGCCACTCCAATGCTGACCTGGATGCGGCCCGCGCTGGTTTCGCCGCAGGCGCCCGCCATGCCACGCACACATTTAACGCCATGCGCCCGCTGGACCATCGCGATCCCGGAATTCTGGGCGAGGTGCTGACCGATTCCCGGCTCTCCGCCGAAATCATCGCAGACGGGATTCACGTCGATCCCGTAATCGTACAACTTTTCCTGAAAGCCAAAGGACCGGAAGCCGCGGTGCTGATCACTGACGCCACTGCCGCCACGGGCATGCCTGACGGCCGCTATCACCTGGGTTCGCTCGAAGTCGAAGTCAAAGACGGCAGGTGCATGGTGGGAGAATCATTGGCGGGTAGTGTCCTGACCATGGACCGGGCTGTGCGCAACGTCATGCAGTTCGCACAATGGGACTTGCAACAGGCAGTGCGCCTGGCGACCCTGAATCCGGCGCGGGTAGCAGGAGTGAAGGACGGAGGCTCGGTCCGGGCCGGCGCGCCTGCCGATCTGGTGGTGTTGAGCCCGAGCGGTGAAGTGAGGAAGATAATTATTCGCGGAGCGGGAATTTAGTAGCGCTGGCTTTGACCAAAGGTAGCGCCGCCGTCCCGGCGGCTGTCCGGTGGGCGCTACGTGTCGGACGAAGATCTGTCAGGAGAACCGAATGGCTGACAAAGGGGGATTCCCCCACTACATGCTCAAGGAAATCTTCGAGCAGCCGCAGGGCCTGCGGGATACGATCGCGCCCCGGGTATCGCTTGAGGAAGCCGTGGTGCGACTCGATGAAGTCCGCATCAGCACCGACGAACTTCGGGCGCTGCGGCGGATCAACATCGTGGCGTCGGGTACCAGTAGGCATGCGGGCATGGCCGGGCAGTACATGATTCAGGACCTGGTCAACATCCCGGTGGATGTGGACTACGCCAGCGAGTTCGAATATCGCAATCCTCTGATCGGGCCCGGCGAACTCACCATCGTGATTACGCAGTCCGGGGAGACCGCCGACACCACGGCCGCCCAGCGCGAAGCCAAGGCCAAAGGCTCGCGCACGATTGCCATCTCGAACGTCGTCGATTCCACCATCGCACGCGAGGCGGATGGTGTGCTCTACACCCACGCTGGGCCGGAGATCAGCATTGCCTCCACCAAGGCTTTCACTGCGCAAATGGCCGTGCTCTATTTATTTGCGCTCTATCTGGGACAAGTGCGCGGCAAGTTTGCCAAGGAACAACGGCGCCAGTACATCCGCGAACTGCTCGACTTGCCGGGCAAGATGGAGGCATTGCTGAAGACTGCGCCATCAGCCTGTGAGCAACTGGCCGAAAAGTATTACAAGGTGCAAGATTTTCTCTTTATGGGCCGCGCCATTCACTATCCCGTGGCCATGGATGGCGCGCTCAAACTCAAAGAAGTTTCCTACATCCACGCCGAGGGCTATCCCACCGGTGAAACCAAACACGGCCCGAATGCGATGATTGACGAGAACCTGCCGCTGGTAATCATCGCGACCTGCGACCGCGAGGACTCGGAATCGGTGCTGCGTTATGAGAAGAACCTGGCCAACATCCGGGGATTCAAGCAGCAGTCGGCGCGGGTGATCGCGATCGCGTCAGAAGGGGATGAAGAGCTTCCCCGCCTGGCAGACCACACCATTTTTGTTCCGCGGGCAACCGAACTGCTGCTGCCAATTCTGGAAATTGTGCCGCTGCAGTTGTTCGCTTACTACATGACGGTGAAAAAGGGCTTGGATGTTGACCGGCCGCGAAACCTGGTGAAGTCAGTGACGCTGGAGTAGCGCTGGACTGTCGCCGAGAAGCTTAACGCCACCTGAACACACCGAGTGACTTGGGCTTTCTTGGTCGATGCAGACGGTCCAACTCGCCCTGCTTAAGGTTCGCTTAATATAGCGGACTTCTCTCAACAATAAATCTTCGCATCTGGATTCTTTTTCTGTTCCTCGGCGCATCACACGAGCTGTGTTGCTTTCGTCGAGGAGAGAAAGATAATGCGGAAATTCGGGATCTTAATGTCTGTCGTTTTATGTTTGCCATTAGCGCTCGTCGCCCAAATCGGCGGAGCCATGCCGGCTGGCAGCGAGAACGGAACGCGTGCGACAGTGTTTGGCGGATATTCGTATCTCCGTAATGGCAGCAACGGTTTTAATGGGTGGGAAGGACAGGGCACTTTCAATTTCAACCGCTACCTTGGTGTCACAGCTGATGTGAGCGGCGCCAGCCTTAACCCGTTTTCTTTTTCGACATCGGGTTTTTCGGCGTCCACCTACCAGCACGTTACCAATTACTTGTTTGGCCCGACGGTAACTGCTGAATTTGGCAGAAGCGCCGTCTTCGCACACGCATTGTTCGGCGCGGCGCATTCCAGCTTGGGTGCAGGTGTAAGCGTTCCGATCATCGGCGGTATCTCCACAGGCCTTACCAGCGCGAATGCATTCGCCATGGCCTTCGGTGGCGGTGTCGATATCGGTCTGACTCGACATTTCGCAATCCGGGCCGTGCAGGTGGATTATCTCCGCACGCAGTTCAACGCGACCGACGCATTAATGACCGGACTTTCCAGCAGCCTAGGTAATCGGCAGAACAGCTTCCGCTACTCATCAGGAATTGTGTTTCGATTCTGACGGGGGTAAGCGACCGATATCGACGATCGTGTTCGTAAAAGAGTGACGCGTTGATGCGAGGCGGAGGATGGTCTAACGACCGAGATTAGAGTCCGACGACTGCCTAGTTCGGCTTCCTGTGTTTGCCGTCCGAAAGATAGCGCAGCAGCGCCGTGTCCGATGCATTCTTGAATTTTTCCAGGAAGGACGCCTCCGGGCTGAGCATTGCATCGGCCGAAACTTTTTGGCGGATGCTCTGCCTCAGTCTCTCGCCGGATTCGGATTCGTTGGTCATGACCTGCATGTAGAACCAGAGGAAGTGACGCATCTGGTCGAGGGACGATTTCAGCATTTGGAGCGCGTCCATCTCCGGCAACTGGCTGAGGGCTTCCATGAGTTCCGGATCGCTGGGAGCTTCCATGGCGGCACAATTGAGCTGTCGTTGAATGGCGCGCAGATCCTCGGTCACGCGCAGGATCCGGACGTGAATTTCTTCGAGGTAGTCTTCTCTTCCCATGGGCTCCGGCTTCTTTCGACGTCTAGACACCATCTCATTCGCAAACGACAGCGGCCAGATGTCCCATGTGCATGCGCTTTCGTAATTCAAGTCATTACTTTGGTCTCGCGTAGTTCTCGAACGACAAAATCTGTCATCCCGAGCGCAGTATCGAGCCGCGCTAGCGCGGTGAGAGCAAGTCGAGGGACCCCTACTCTTCCACCGAATGATCAGCTTATAGGCATCCCCTCGACTTCGCTCGGGGCAGGCTCTTCGACTCCGAAAGACGTTTCGCGAGCGAAACGTCTTTCTGCGCTCAGGATGACACGGAGGTTATCGCGGTTGTACGAATCTGCGGGACCTCCACGATTCGAACCCCCTGAGGAGGAGTTTCGATTGCGTGCACCAGGGCCGCAACCATCTGTTGCAGGGTAACCAGTCCCAGGCGCGTAGCGCCTTCGCGGGTGGACGGTAACACTTCCATCAGCTTGTACACCGGCAGCAGCAGGTAGGGCCATCGGTGTCCTGGACCAAGGACGTACCAGGGACGAAGGATCGTGGCGTTCATCCCACTCTGCCTGATCATGGCTTCACATTGCGATCTGACCTCGATGTAGGCTTTCATCACCGGCGCGGGGTGGGCCACGCTGATGTAAACAAAGTGTTGCACGCCAGCCTGCTGGGCGGCCTCGACTGCGCTCCGGCTGGAGGCCAGATCCACCTTGCGGAATTCCGCCGCCTTCGACGGACTCGGATGTGAGACCCCAACCAGCTGCATGAAGGTGTCGGCCGGGCTGATCTTTGAGGCATAGGATTTGCCGTCCAGAGCGTCGCCCGGAATTGCCTGGCTCCCCGCCGGGAGCTTCTTCTCCGAGCCTGGCCGGACCAGCGCCCGAACCTCATGGCCCCTTTCCAGCAGATAAGTGATCAGCGGACCGCCGACGTATCCGGTGCCGCCAGTAACAAAAACGCGATGAGATTGCGCTTTCATGCCGCTCCCTGCACCCTGAAATAGTACGCAGACGGCCGACCGGTGGATTGTCCCTGAACCCACATGCCGGGGGCAAGCACGTGATCGTATCTGGTACACTGTCGCATTCTGCAGCCGGAATCTGAAGACTGCGGAGCTTCCCTGGGCCCTTAAGCTGCATCGAAGCGGAAGCCCTATGAAAGACACACTGGGAGTCTTGTTAGCTGGAGGGGCGGGCGAGCGGCTTTATCCCCTCACTCGCGACCGCGCCAAGCCCGCCGTCACCTTTGGCGGAATTTATCGCATCATCGACGTCACCCTTTCCAACTGCGTCAACTCCGATCTGCGCCGCGTCTATATTCTCACCCAGTACAAAGCGCTTTCTCTGAACCGCCACGTGCGCGAAGGCTGGAACATCATGGGCAGCGAAATGGGAGAGTTCATCGAGGTGCTGCCCCCGATGCAGCGAGTGAGCGATCAGTGGTACCAGGGCACCGCCGACGCGGTATATCAGAACATTTACTCGATCGGCTCAGAGCAGCCCAAGCACGTGCTCATCCTCTCCGGCGACCACATCTACAAGATGAATTACGGCTTGATGCTGGAGCGGCACAATGACACGGGAGCGGACGTGACCCTGGCGACCATCCAGATCGATCCCGGCGAGGTGGCCCGCTTCGGAGTCGTGGATGTTGACCGCGATCACCGGGCGCTGGGCTTCGAGGAGAAACCGAAGGTCACCAAGCTGCGCTCACCCTCGAATCCCGATAAGGTCTGCGCCTCGATGGGGATTTATCTTTTCAACACCGATGTGCTCATCCCCGTCCTCTTGAAGGATGCGGAAGACCCCGCCTCCAGCCACGACTTCGGCAAGAACATCCTGCCCAAAATGGCGGACGAGTACCGGGTTTACACCTACGACTTTGTTGACGAGAACAAGAAGGAAGCCCTGTACTGGCGCGATGTGGGAACACTCGAAGCTTATTACGAAGCCAATATGGACATCGTGGCGGTGTCGCCCGTGTTCAACCTTTACGACTCGGACTGGCCGATCCGCACCCACCAGCGCCAGTACCCGCCGGCCAAGTTCGTTTTCGCCGAGGCGGGACGCACCGGCACCGCGGTCGATTCCATTGTTTCCGCAGGCTGCATCGTTTCCGGCAGCATCGTCAAGGGCAGCGTAGTCTCGCCCGATGTACGGGTGAACTCCTATAGCGAAGTCGAAAGCAGCATTCTTTTTTCCCATGTGAATGTGGGACGCCATTGCCGCATCCGCAAGGCCATCATCGATCGCGACGTGCACATCCCTGAAGGCACCACCATCGGATACGACAGCGAGGCCGACCGCCAGCGCTACTTTGTTACCGAAAGCGGAATCACGGTGGTAACTCGCGACTATTCCCTGTTCGAAAATCCGGTGACCGTGGACTACTTCACCAGCGAGTAGCCGGCACCGTTGGTTTCCCAGCCCTCGGTATTCCAGCTCGCGACCGATGTGTGTCATCTAGTTGCACTCCGTTTGCAACAAAATATCTCGTCTGATCTTGACAGGACGAAAGAGCGCAGTGCACGATGAAGACTAAGCAATACAGATGCAACTGATTTGCAACTGGAAAAGGCTGTTAATTATATGCAACTCGGTGTCATCTAGCCAAGGGAGGTTCCACTCAGATCGAAGGCGTCCAATCAGCCGCTTGGGGAGAGAACCATGAGCCAGACCAGGATCAAGGTCAGAAAGAGCAAGAACAAGAAGGACAACCACCGCGGCGCTAGGTATTGGATGGCCGTAGGGACGGTGGCCGCCTACGCCACCTTCAGCGGCGACGCTGTCTTCAAGGTCTATGCCCAACAGGACCGGCCAGCCCCCGCGGTGAACGCATCCGGCCAGACCCAGGGTTTGACCGTGCGGCGCTACGACATTCCGCCGGGGACCCTGGACTCCGTACTTGCGGCCTTTCAAAAAACCGCGCAGTTGAGTGTGACCGTGCCGCAAGAGTCGATGCGCGGTATCTGGTCTTTGGGCGTGGCCGGCCTGTACACGCCGCAAGCAGCGCTGCAAAAACTCCTTACCGGCACCGGCATCGGCTACCACTTGACCGGACCAGACAAGGTCATTCTCGAGATTCAGGGCATGGCGACCATGGTTGACGTTACCGACACCGGCGTGGAGATCTCGTTACCAAAATTCACTCAGCCCCTGATTGACACGCCGCAGTCCATCGATATCGTTCCCCAGCACGTCATGCAGGACCAGGGCGCGACCACCCTGCGCGACACCTTGCGCAACGTGGCCGGCATCAGTGTCGCCGCGGGAGAGGGCGGCGCGCAGGGCGATAACCTTACGGTCCGAGGCTTCACCGCCCGCAACGACATCTTCCTCGATGGCATGCGCGACTTTGGCAGCTACTATCGCGATCCGTTTGAGCTGCAGGAAGTCGCGGTTCTTCAGGGTCCGTCGTCGGTCACGTTCGGCCGCGGTTCCACGGGCGGTGTCATCAATCAGGAAAGCAAGGCTCCGCAGGCAGTCGCTCTCTTCGCCGGGACCGCAGAATTGGGCACCAACCAGACTAAGCGAATCACCGCCGATCTTGATCGACCTCTACCCTCACTTGGAAGCGGCACCGCGTTCCGGCTGAACTTGATGGGGCACGATTCGAAGTTCGCGGGACGGGATGTTGCCGAGAGCCGCCGTTACGGTATCGCTCCCTCGCTGGCGTTCGGACTCGGCACGCCCACTCGATTCATACTCAGCTATCTGCGAGAAGGCTCCGACGACACGCCCGACTACGGCATCCCCTGGCTGTTCAACGGCCCGGCCCCGGTCGAGCGCCGCAACTACTACGGCTTCAAACATGGCAACTATCTGAAGACCAATGTGGACATGGGAACGGTGAAATTCGAGCACGACGTGAACAGCCACATCACCCTCCGTAACCAGGCTCGCTACGCGCACTACCATCGCGACGTTCGCATCACCGAGGCACAGATTGACGCGACCACGTTGGATATTGACCCGCTCACGACACCGCTCGGCCAGATCGGTGTGATTCGCAACCAAATTACGGTCGATAGTAAGGAAACCTTTCTGCAGGACCAGGCCGATGTGATCATGAAATTCAACACCGGTTCGCTCCGTCATACCGTGGTTGCTGGAGCCGAAGGCGGGCGCGAGACTTCATCTCCGTATCGGCAACGTTTCGATCTCACTACTGTTCCAAGAACCAACTTGCTGCATCCCGACACCAGCCAGCCTTTTGCCGGCATAGTTCCGGGCACCGGCATTACTGACACGCACGTGACCGCCATCAGCGCGAGCGCGTATGCCATCGATACCGTCAACCTGCTTCCCAAACTCGACCTTACCGCCGGGGTTCGTCTGGACTGGTTCGATGCAACGGCCGATCAGTCGTTGCCGGTGACCCCCGATTCACCGTTCAAACGCGTGGATGTCATGCCCAGCTGGCGCGGTGCGCTGGTATTCAAGCCCGTGGCCGGCGGAAGCATTTACTTTGACTACGGCACATCGTTCAACCCTTCCGCCGAGACGCTGGCGCTCAGCGTGGCCACGCAGAACGCGCCGCCCGAGGAGAGCCGGACTTTTGAAGTAGGCACCAAGTGGGATCTGTTCGCGCGCAGGCTGTCGTTGCGGGCGGCGGCGTTCCGCACCGACAAGACCAACGCCAGGGAAACCGTGAATGCCACCACGGTGGTCCTGTCCGGCAGCCAACGGGTCAGCGGGGTGCAGATACAGGCCAATGGATACATCACCAGCCGCTGGGAAATCCTGGCCAGCTACGCCTACCTGGACAGCAAGGTCACGGGGTCACAGGTTTTCCCGCAATCCGTGGGCGCGCAGCTGGCCAACGTTCCCCGGAACACCTTCAGCACCTGGAGCACATTCGACCTGCCCTGGCGCCTTAGCGTAGGCGGGGGCGCGGATTTTGTGGATAGCCGCACCGCCAGTTCGACCACGCCTCTTGATCCAGTCACCGGGCTGGTGAAACAGGTGCCGGGCTACTGGGTGTTTAACGCGATGGCGAAATATCCCTTGAGCGAGCACATCGAGCTTCGGGCCAATGTTTATAACCTGGCCGACGAGTATTACTACGACCAGATCCATCCCGCGCACATCGTGCCTGGGGCAGCTCGTTCTGCACTGCTGGGCGTCACTCTTAAATTCTGAGCGTGAAGGGAACATAGCCAATTGTTACTGCCAATCCCTGAAGTGTTGACCTCCGAACAGGTGGCCGAGGCGCGGCAAATCCTGGAGCAGGCGGAATGGGTGGATGGCCGAGTCACGGCCGGCCATCAATCTGCCCGCACCAAGGACAATATGCAGCTGCCGGAGAACCATCCTGCCGCCGGCCAGTTGGGCGAGACCATTCTCACCGCCCTGGGGCAGAACCCCTTGTTTGTTTCGGCAGCGTTGCCGGCGCGCGTCTTTCCTCCACTCTTCAACCGCTACCAGGGCGGACAATCATTCGGCACCCATGTGGACAATGCCATCCGGCAGGTCAGCGGGACCGGACACAGAATTCGCACTGATCTTTCGGCCACTTTATTTTTCTCGCGGCCGGACGAGTACGACGGGGGCGAACTGATCGTCGAGGACACCTACGGCGTACACCACGTGAAGCTTCCCGCCGGTCACATGATTCTCTATCCCTCGACCAGCTTGCATCACGTGACACCGGTCACGCGAGGATCGCGGTTGTCGTCATTCTTCTGGATACAAAGCATGGTGCGCGACGACGGACAGCGCACGCTGTTGTTCGACCTCGACACCGCTATCCAAAGAATTAACCCGGCCCAGCCCGGCGATGCCGCCGTCGTGCAACTCACGGGCGTTTACCACAACCTGCTGCGGCGATGGGCGGAAGTCTGAGTTCGGAATCCCCTCCATGGCCTTCCGCAGAGTCCTCTTCTGGGTACACCTCACCGCCGGCTGCGTGGCCGGGTTGGTCATTCTGGTGATGTCTGTGACTGGTGCGCTCCTCGCCTACAGGCGTTTCTATCCCTCGCTCTATCTTGTTCGCCTTTTGTTCGTCTTCCAGTTGCGCCCCCTGCTACAATGCCTTGCCTTGTAGAACGCAAGAACTTTTGGGGCCACAAAAACGTATCTGTATTGTGGTGTTAAAACCCGCAGTGTATCGGGTGAAAAGACCAGGAGTTCCAGGGAGTGCGGGTTGGAAGACGCCCAGGTCGTTGCCATGCTGGTCCGTCGCTGCATTGCCGGCGACGTGGTGGCCTGGGAGGAGATTGTGCAACGTTACAACCGGAGAATCTACAACATCTGCTATCGCTTCGCTGGATCGGGCGACGACGCCCAGGACCTCACCCAGGAGGTCTTCATCAAGATGTTCCGCACCCTTAACTCGTACGATGTCGAGCGAGGAGCGTTCATGACCTGGGTCACAACCATCACGCGCAACCTGCTGGTGGACCACTTCCGAAAGAGCAAGCAGGACCGGATGACCGAGTCGCTGGACACGACGTCGTCGGAACACGAAGACGCCATGCCGCTGAGCGAGAAGATCGAAGACAAGGCGCCGGCAGCCGATACCAACGTGCAGAGCCGCGAGACTCAGGAACTGGTACACAACGCCTTGCAGAAACTTTCGCCCGAACTCCGCGAGGCGGTCATCCTGCGCGACCTGCAGGACATGGACTACAAAGACATTGCCACGGTACTAAAGGTTCCGGAGGGCACGGTGAAGTCAAGGATAAATCGCGGTCGAGCGGAACTTGCGCGACTGCTACAACGTACATATAGGCAGGTGATGTGATGGCAGGCGAAACCAAAAACGGCATGCAATGCGCAGAATTCGATGCGCTGCTGAACGAAGCTCTCGACGCCACCCTGACCGGGCCCAAGCTGGAAAGCTTTCAGGCCCACGCTCGGGTGTGCGCGGTCTGTGGGCCGCTGTTCGCGGAGGCCGATGCGGGGCGGCGCTGGCTGAAGTCGCTGCCTGAAGTTGACGCCCCATCTCACTTGGTGCACAACATTCTGCTGGCCACCACGGGATACGAGAGCCAGCGCGTCGCCGTCCGGCCCGGAGCCAAGGCTTCGTGGGTAGATGCAATCACTGGGTGGCTGCGGCCCGTGTTCGCGCCCGTCCTTTCCATGAGCCGCCAGCCCCGCTTCGCCATGTCATTTGGAATGGCGTTCTTCTCTCTATCCATCTCGCTCAGCCTGGCGGGCGTGAAGATGAGCGACGTGCGGCACGTGGATCTGCGGCCCAATGCCATCAAGCGCACTTACTACGAGACCACCGGGCGGGTAGTGAAGTACTACGAAAATATTCGCTTCGTGTATGAAATCGAATCGCGCGTGCGGGAATTCAAACGAGTGACTGCTCCCCCTGCACCGCCGCCACAGGAGCAGAACAAAGAAAAGAAAGACAACAATACCAGTGGACAACCCGAACCAAGACAGGAACGCAACTACAGCCAGGGAGAGAACCAGCCCGTGTTGGCCTCCCTCCCGAATGATCCGCCTGTAGTGAGGATGACCACTTACAGGAGGCTTGTATGAACTGCGCTAACCATCCCGATATTGAGAAAGTCGCATTCTGCCGCACCTGCGGAAAACCGCTGTGTGCCTCCTGCACCCGCTCGGTGCACGGAGTGATCTATTGCGAGACTTGCCTGGCAGCGCGCCTGGAAGGCGTGCAGCCAAACGTGGTGCAACCGGTCGCCGGCTTCGTTCCGGCAAGCCCCATGGCCCCGCCAGGGGCGGGTCCGAATCCCGCTCTGGCTGGCGTTCTCGCTGGCTTCTTTCCCTTCGGCGTGGGTGCGGTTTACACCGGGCAATATGCCAAGGGCCTGGCGCACCTGGTGATCTTTACCCTGCTGATCCTGGGGGCAAGCAGTGGAAGTGACGCCATGGGCACCGTCTTCGGACTGGCCATCGCGGGCTTTTACATCTATCAGATTATCGATTCCGTTCGGACTGCGCGAGCCATACAAATGGGGGCGCCGCCTCCCGACCCGTTTGGGTTAGGAACAACCTTTAGTGCCGGCGAACGGGTAGATGTGAGCAAAGTGCCGGTGGGAGCGCTGGTTCTCATCGGCCTGGGTGTGATCTTTCTGCTGCATACCCTCAACATCTGGGATTTCAGTGCTCACCGCATCTGGCCCCTGGTGCTCATTGGCATCGGCAGCTGGCTGCTGGTGCGCCGCCTGGGCCTGGTCGGCGAAGTTCCGCCCGGATTCGATCGTGTGCGCAGTTGCAAGCGCGGTTTGATGGGGCCGGCCATCCTGTTGACCCTGGGATTTCAGTTCCTGCTCGACAGCATGGGCGTAATCCGGTTCGGCCGCACCCTGCCGCTGCTGCTGGTGGTGATCGGATTGGTGAAGATTTTCCAGAGTACGGCTGGCCCGGACCCGCTCGCGGGAGCGCCACCGTCAAGTGGAGCCCCGCCTTCCGGATTTGCATCCGGCGAGGTGCAGCCCCAGTCTCCGGAGGTGAAAAATGGCTAGCACAGTGCAAGCCCCGCCCCCAATTGAGAATCGGCCGAGACAGCGACGTTCCGTGGCCGGTCCGGTAGTCATGATCCTGCTGGGAGTGGTGCTGCTGCTCACTACCATGCGAGTGCTGCACCCCCAGCCCCTGCTGCACTGGTTCGGCACCTACTGGCCCGCCCTGATCATTCTGTGGGGCGTGATCAAGCTGGTCGAGTACGAGCAGGCGAAGCGGGAAGGTACGCGCCCTGCGGGGATAGGAGCCGGGGGAGTCTTATTGCTGTTTTTCCTGATCGTTTTTGGGTTGTCGGCGACTCAAGCTTCCCGCTTTAACTGGGATGAGATCCGCAATCACATCGAGGTGGGCGACGATGACTTCACCCTGTTCGGTCACAACTACAGTTACGAAGACCAACTGCAGCAGGACTTTCCGGCGGGCAGCAGCCTGCGCATCCTGAACGAGCGGGGCGCGGTGAACCTGACGGTTTCGGAGGACAACCAGATTCACGTGGCCGCGCACAAGCGGATCAACGCGGACAACCAGCAAGAAGCCGACAAATTCAATCCCCCCACCAAGCCGCAGATCAGCGTCAGCGGCAATGTCATCACTTTGAATGCCGATACGCAGGGCGCCGGCGAACACTCGGTCACAACCAACCTGGATGTCAGCGTGCCCCGGAAAGCGCCGGTCGTGATTACCTCTCGGCGCGGTGATGTCAGCGTGGTGGGGCGCGATGGAGACGTTGAGATTGCCAGCCAGCACGGTGATGTCGCCGCCTCCGATATCAATGGCAAGCTGAGTCTCAACCTGTCCGGCGGCTCGGCCCGGATCTCGAATGTTTCTGGTGACGCGTCAGTGCAGGGTCGAGCCGACGACATTTCCCTGGCAGACGTGAAGGGCGCGGCGCGCATTAACGGCGAGTTCGACACCATCAAGCTGGCAAAGATCGCCGGCCTGGTCGGCTTCAAATCGGCCCGCACCGACATGGAGTTTTCCAAGCTGAACGGTGACCTCGATATGGATTCCGGCGATATGCGGGCCAGCGACCTGATGGGCCCATTCCGCCTGCTCACCCGCTCCAAGGACATCCGGCTCACAGGAGTCAATGGCGATGTGCGGCTGGAAAACGAAAACGGCGCAGTGGAAATCCACATGAACAAGCTGGGCAACATGCAACTGAGCAACCGCAACAGCGACGTTCAGATTTACCTTCCGGACAAAGCTAGCTTCCAGGTGGACGCCCGCTCTCGCGGCGGGGAAATTGAATCTGACTTTGCTGCCCTGAAAGTCGACAACGGCGAGGACCAGGCGACCGCCAGCGGCACCGTCGGAACCGGCGGCCCACACCTCGTAATCAACAACGAGCACGGCGGGATCGAACTGCGCAAGGGATCGACTCTGGCCGAGGCGCCAATCCCGCCCAAGCCACCTCGAGTCCCGGCAGTGCCCAAGGTACCGGTGCCCACGGAAAACTAGAAGAAGCCACGACTGGTTTGGGGCGGGCGCCCTCGCCCGCCGCTTTTGACTTGGACTTTGGCTCAAACCTGTTCGCGCCCCCGCTTAGCTCAGAATCTTCGAACTTATTTTTCAAACCAGTCTCGAGTTTCTAGTTCTCTGTTCCCAGTTAGGTTCGCTTACATCCAGAGCCGCGCCCGTGTTATGTTCAATTTCTTTCTGACCCGAACATGATTCGTTCTTACAAAGGCAAAACACCCACCGTCCCTGAATCCTGCTACGTGGACGACTCGGCACAGCTCATCGGCGATGTGATTCTCGGCGAACACGCCAGTATCTGGATGAATGCGGTATTGCGCGGTGACGTCCACTCCATTCGGGTGGGCGCGTATTCGAATGTGCAGGACGGCAGCGTTCTGCACGGCATGAAGGAGCAGTACGGAGTTTTTCTGGGCGGGTACGTGACGGTCGGCCATTCGGTGATCCTGCATGGCTGCACCGTTGAAGACCGATGCCTGATCGGCATGGGCTCGATCATCCTGAATGGGGCCCGGATCGGCGCGGGGTCGATCATCGCGGCGGGCACGCTGATTCCGGAGAAAACGATTGTCGAGCCGGGATCACTGTGGATGGGGTCCCCGGGAAAGTTCAAACGTAAGCTGGAAGCGAAAGATCAGGAAACGATCATGCGCTACGCCAGGAACTATCTCGATTACAAAGAATCGTACCTGCGGGAGAGGTAACGCTTCGTAAGCAACCGGGGCCTCGCGGCCCCGGCTTCAGTTAGTGGTTTGCCCGGATAAAAATCGTTGTTCAATGTGGGCGCGAGCGGCCTCGCTGGTTCCAGCAGTGGCACGAGCGGGACGCTCGCGCCCACATTTTTAGTCTAAGCGCTGCGGCGCGGGCGCATGGTCAAGTCGCGGACCTGCGCCAGAACACTCGATAACTGCATCCCGTTCAGCTGCGACACGAACGGCATCAAGTCCGCGATAAACTGATCTTTCATCAGTTCGCCGATTTCTTCCTGGCGGTTGCGTTCTCCGCCCGAAAGCAGATCGGGCACGGTGACTTCCAGCGCGCGTGCCAGCCGTTCCAGTGAGGAAAGGGTCGGGGTCGCCTTTTCATTTTCGATCTTCGACACGTACGTCCGGGGGACCGACATGCGCGCCGCCAGTTGGCGCTGGCTGAGTCCGCTGCGCAAGCGGAGGGAACGGATCGATGTCGCCAGGTTCAGATGTCCGCGGCCATTGCCGTTCGCCGGCATCATTTGCGGCGGCGGCGGCGCCATTGCCACTTCCGGTTCTTCCTCATCTAACGAGGCATGGCAGCGGCGGCAAAGATCGTTGGTGGTACGGAATTGGACCAGCAGGCAGTGATCGCAACGAACTACTTCCCTTGAATCTACTGGTGCAAGGGTAGTGGCCATCTAGGTGTGGGAGGGCCAGAGCGGGGCTTCTCCTGGAACGAAAAAAACCAACGCGAAAAACTTCGTTCCAACCTGCAGCGTAATCTGCGGTACAACACCTGTGGATGTCAAGAACATTCCGGGGTCAAACCCCGAACAGGTCGTGGGAAAAGCAAAGTTAGCTGGAGAAAAGCCGGAGAAAACAGGTAAGAAACCATGAATGATCGAGAGCAGGCGTGGTGTTTACTAACTGAGTTCACCCAGTCGGAAAGTTTGCGCAAGCACGGCCTCGCGGTCGAGGCTTGCATGCGCGCTTACGCCCGCAAATTTGCTTCGGGTTCTCCAGAGAACGAGGAGTTGTGGGGAGTGGTCGGCCTGCTGCACGACTTCGATTATGAAAAGTATCCCAGCCTCGACGATCATCCCTACAAGGGCAACGAAATATTGAAAGAGCGTGGCTATTCGGATGAAATCCGCCGCGCCATCATGTCCCACGCCGAATATTCCGGCGTAACTCGGGACTCTCAGATGGAAAAGGCCCTCTTCGCCTGCGACGAACTGGCGGGATTCATTACCGCGTGCGCCCTGGTGAAGCCGGGAAAATCCCTGGCCGAAGTCGAGGCCAAGTCGGTCCGAAAGAAGATGAAGGACAAGGCCTTCGCCCGCAACGTAAAGCGCGAAGATATCGTAAACGGCGCGGCGGATCTGGGGGTGGACCTGGAAGAGCACATCGCGTTCTGCATCGATGCGATGAAGGGAATCGCGGATAAGCTGGGGCTCGACGGGAAACTGAGCTAACCCAGGGTGCTCCGTCCTATCGCACGGCCTCTGCCACCTTCCCGCTGGCAATCAAGTCGGCGATCCGGGCGAAATCCTGGTACATCACTCGGTCTTTGTCCATGGTGGCACACACCGAACGAATCGCGGCATGCGCGATCTGTCCCCGCTTCGAAGTCTTGAGCGGGGCCAGAAAATCCAGCGCCTGGGCTGCGGCCATGGCTTCGATCGCCATTGCATTGCGCGAATTTTCCACGATGCGCTTCAGCTTCAGGGCCGCGGTCATTCCCATGGACACGTAATCTTCCTTGTTGCCGGAAGTCGTAATCGAATCCACCGAGGCCGGGTGAGCCAGCACTTTGTTCTCGCTGACCAATGATGCGGCGGCCACCTGCGCCATCATGAATCCGGAGTTCAAGCCAGCGCCGGGAGCCAGAAATGGCGGCAGACCTTCATTCAGAGCCGGGTTTACCAGGCGCTCCAGCCTGCGCTCGGAGATGCCTGCCAGCGCGCTGAGGGCGATGCCCAGGAAATCCAGGACGAAGGCCAGTGGTTGGCCGTGGAAATTGCCGCCGGAGATGACGTCGGCATCGCCATCTTTCGAGTTCTTAAAAAAGACTAGTGGGTTGTCCACTGCCGAGTTGACTTCGATCTCCATCACCTCGCGGCAGTGGGCCAGGGTGTCGCGCACTGCGCCATGTACTTGTGGCATGCAGCGCAGGGAGTAGGCGTCCTGCACCCGGCCGCAGTCGCGATGCGACTCGCGCAGTTGGCTACCTTCGAGCATCTTGCGCAAATTCGCGGCGGTCCGGAGCTGACCAGTGTGCGGACGAGCCTGATGGATGCGTTCGTCGAATGCCACGTCGGTGCCGCGCAACGCGTCGAGTGAGAGCGCGCCGATCACATCCGCCGTATCGGCCAGGATCTCAGCCGCCAGCAGCGTCAGGACTCCCACTGCCAGCATCGCCTGCGTTCCATTGATCAGAGAAACAGACTCTTTGGCTTCAAGCACCAGGGGCTTGATTTGGGCGCTCCGCATCGCTTCTGCGGCGGGAACGCGCATCCCTTTCTCGGTAAAGCACTCGCCTTCGCCGATCAAGGCCAGGGCCAGGTGCGCCAACGGAGCCAGATCGCCGCTGGCTCCCACGCTGCCTTGCGACGGCACCATCGGAGTTACGCCGCGATTCAGCATCTCGCAAATCGTGTCGATGACTGCCCCGCGCACTCCGGAGTGCCCTTTGGAAAGTGAATTCGCGCGCAGCAGCATCATGGCCCGGGTCTCAGCCATGGAGAGTGGTTCGCCCACGCCCGCGGCATGGGAGCGCACCAGGTTGACCTGAAGTTCGCGGATCTGATCGCCGGCAATGTGAACGTCAGCCAATTTGCCCACACCCGTGGTGATGGCGTAAGACACGCGGTTTTCCGCAACCAGCGCATCCACTACTGCCCGAGCGCGATCGACAGTCTCGCGGGCATTGGGATCGAGCAGAACGGGGCGGCGCTCGACCGCCACTTCCCGGACCGCTTCGAGGGTCAGATCTTTTCCGTTGATGTGCAGGGCTTTCAAGAGAGTTTCTGGTTTCCAGTTTCTAGTTTCAAATGCGGCGGCCTTATTTCCCCGCTGCTTCCCGAAATGCTTTCACAATGTTCGCCGGGAGCAGCGCTGGCTTCATCTTCGCGTCAAGAATCATGTGAGTGGTCTCGCCCTCCGCCAGCAGTTCACCATCGCCGGCCCGCAGCAGTTCATAGCCAAAATGAATCAGGGACTCGCGGACGTTCCTGAGATGGGTGCGGACGATGATCTCGTCGTCATAGCGCGCCGGCGCCTTGTAGCGGCAGCGCGCATCCACCACCGGGATAAAGCATCCGTGGTCGCGTTCCATGTCGCGATAGGTAAAGCCCAGCTGCCGCATGAGATCGACGCGTCCGATTTCGAACCAAATGAAGTGATTGGCGTGATAGACCACGCCCATCTGGTCAGTCTCCGCGTAGCGCACCCGCACACGGCTCTCACAGACTACGCTGCCTTTGCTGTTTCGCGCGCTTCCTTGCTGGACACCCGCTTGGTGTTCGGTCACTTCGTACTCCAGCGCGGTTTGCGTTTTTCAAGAAACGACGTGATGCCTTCCCGAAAGTCGGCGGTGGTGCGAATGCGCGCGTTGTCCTCAACCGCTTCGGCGATCTGATGGTCGAGCTGTTCTGCGATGAATCCATTGATCAGGTGCTTGGTCGCTCGCACTGACGAGGGACTGTTTTCCATGAGCTTCGCCGCCAGTTCGCGGGCCCGCGCCATGAGTTGAGAGGGTTCGACCACTTCGTTGACCAGGCCAAAAGCGTGAGCCTCGGCCGCGTCAAATAACCGCGCCGTAAGCAGCAGATCGCGGGCGACCTTGTGTCCCACCTGCCAGACCAGCATGGAAGAAACGATGGCAGGGACAAATCCGATGCGGACTTCGGTGTAGCCGAACTTGGCTTCGGGCACCGCCAGCGTGAAGTCGCACATGGTCGCGAATCCGGTGCCGCCCGCGATGGCAGCACCGTTCACTGCGGCAATAGTAGGCAGGGGAAAATCGTAAATGCGGCGAAAGATGCGCGCCATGCGGGAGGAGTCCTGCACGTTCTCATCATGCGTCCTGCCCAGCAAGGTCTTCAATTCGTCGAGGTCTATGCCGGCGCAAAAAGCCTTGCCGGCACCGGTCAGGATGACGACCTGGACCGGCGATCGCTCGATTTCATCAAAAGCGGCGAGCAGTTCGTCCACCAGCACGTGACTGATGGCATTGCGTTTCTCAGGCCGGTTGAGCGTAATGGTGGCGACGCCTGAATCGACTGCGAGTTGAATGGTCTTAAATTCCATATGGTCGCGCCTCAATCGGCAGCCGCGGACTCGCTGTAGCGGGCCCCTAGCTCCGCCGTAATCCGCAGCAACACATCCAACGGCTTCAAGCCCGGCAACCCCGCGCCTCTTTGTTGCAGTGCTTCCACAACTTTCTCAGTTGCAATATTTCCCACCAAGGCGTCTTGTGCGAAGGGGCACCCGCCCAGTCCGCCCAACACCGAATCAAAGCGGCGGCAACCCGCATCATACGCGGCCAAAATCTTTTCCGCGGTCTGCTCAGGACGACTATGCAGGTGAACACCAATCTCGAGATAGTCGAACTTTGAATTCACCGCTGAAACCAGTTCACGAATCTGCGCCGGCCCGGCCAGGCCCACGGTATCGGCCAGAGAGATAGTGCGGACCCCGAGGGATTCGAGAAGGTCCACCGCGTCCACCACTTCGCCAATATTCCAGGGATCGCCGTAGGGATTACCAAAGGCCATTGAAATGTAAACCACCGTGTCGAGGCCGGCCGCTTCTGCCTTGTTCTTGATCTTCTCCAGTTCGTCGATCGCTTCTTCCAGCGTCTGGCGCTGGTTGCTGCTTAGGAATGTCGGCGAAACCGAATAGGGGAAGCCGAGAGTACTCACCGCCTCGGTAGCGATTGCCCGCTGGGCGCCTTTTTCGTTGACCACGATCCCGATAATTTCAACGTCATCGGGTGGATCCAGTTCCTTCAGAACTTCCTCCGAATCGGCCATCTGTGGAACTGCTTTCGGTGAGACAAACGAAACGGCATCGATGTGCTTGAACCCTGCGCTGATCAACGCCTTCAAGTAGTCGGTCTTGATGTAAGCCGGGATCTGACCTTTCAGCCCTTGCCAGGCATCACGCGGACACTCTACGAGTTTTACCGAATTGGACATCAAAAAACCAGCCACAGATCTTCACGGATCTCACGGATAAAATCTTTTTTAGTTCTTGTATTTATCGGTGTTAATCCGTGAAATCCGTGGCGCCTTTCAAGTTTGCAGCACCCCGACCTTGAACTCGGGCACGTCCGGGTTCAGCGCGGCGGCTTCGAGCGCCAGGGTGATCGCATCGCGCGTTTCGACCGGATCAATGATCTTGTCGATCCACAACCGGGCGGCCCCGTAACGCGGATCAGTTTGTTCGTCATAAGTCTTCTTGACCGACTCAAACAGCTCTTTGCGTTCTTCGTCGCTCAACTTCTTCCCGCTGCGTTCGAGTTGCTTGATCTTGATTTCGACCAGGGTGCCGGCGGCGGAATCTCCGCTCATGACCGCGTAGCGTGCGGTCGGCCAGGCAAACACAAAACGCGGATCGTAGGCCTTGCCGCACATGGCATAGTGTCCGGCGCCGAACGAGCCTCCAACGATCACCGTAATCTTGGGAACGACCGAATTGGATACTGCGTTCACCAGCTTCGCTCCCGCCTTGATGATCCCGCTCCACTCCGCGTCGCGTCCCACCATGAATCCGTTTACGTCATGAAAGAAGACCAGCGGGACCAGGTTCTGATTGCAGTCCATGATGAAGCGGGCGGCTTTTTCAGCCGACTCGGTGTAGATCACGCCTCCGAATTCGAGCCGTTTGTGGCCTTCGTGGTCGGTCTGCTGGGCGTGCAGCTTCTGGTTGGCCACAATTCCGACCGCAAAGCCGCCGATACGTGCGTAGCCGCAGATGATGGTCTTGCCGTATTCAGCCTTGTACTCGTCGAAACGGCTGCCATCCACGATGCGGGCCAGGATTTCCTTGGTGTCGTAGGGACGCGCCGGCGAAGAATCGTAGATGCCGTAAATTTCCTCGGCCGCCAGCGCGGGCGGCTGCGGCTTCCTCCGGTCCCACGGCGACTGCCGACGGTATCCCCACTTTTCGATGATGGCGCGAATACGCGTGAGGCAAGCTTCGTCGTTGGGCTCGCGAAAATCCACCGTGCCGCTGATGGCGGAATGCATGGCGGCGCCGCCCAGTTCATCGGCGGATATCTTCTGGCCGATGGCAGCCTGCACCAGCGCCGGCCCGGCAAGGAAAAGTCCGCTGCCGTCGGTCATCAGCACGTGATCGCACATAACCGGCAGGTAGCCGCCGCCGGCGACGCACATGCCCATGATGGCTGCGATCTGCGAAATCCCCATGGCCGACATCACCGCGTTATTGCGGAAGACGCGGCCGAAGTCGTCGGTGTCCGGGAAGACATCCTCCTGCAGCGGCAGGAAGACTCCCGCGGAATCCACCAGGTAAACCGTCGGCACCCGGTTTTCGATCGAGATGTTCTGGGCGCGAATCACTTTCTTCGCAGTCATGGGGAAGAATGCGCCCGCTTTCACTGTGGCATCGTTGGCGATGATCATCACCAGACGGGTTTGAATGCGCGCCAGTCCCGTGATCACACCCGCCGCCGCTGCGCCGCCCCACTCCTCGTACATGCCCTGGGCCGCATAGGCGCCGAGTTCGAAAAAAGATCCCGGATCAATCAACAGATTGATCCGCTCGCGCGCCGTGAGGCGTCCCTTGTTGTGCTGGCTTTCGATCGCTTTCGGACCGCCACCCTCGCGGATTCTCTCCTCTTCGTTGCGCACCTGCGAAACCAGGTCAGCCAGGAAGCGCATATTGGCTTCAAAACGGGCTGAGGTGGGATCGATGCGCGACTCGAGAACGGTGGAGTTCGAAGGCATTCCGGGATCAACGCGTTCGTTCATGAGTGGAGTCTGAAAGAAGTTACGGTATAACAGCGGAGCAGCACGGCGCAAACGGCGGTTTCCGCTGCGAAGCCGCCGGGGGAGTGAATTGCAGATTGAAGATTCTCGATTTCAGATTTAAGAACCAGAGCGCTATCTCGCCCAAGACATTTTAACTGGTCTTTTCCAGCCATCGTTCCAGGCGGCATCCGTCTTCCTCCAGCAGGAAGCTGCCGGTTCCAAAGCATTCGCCAAAAATACGATGCGACTCTGAATCGCGCGCCGCTCGCGTGATCCATTGCTTTCCCACCTGATATTGACCGGCGGTGAACCATTTCTGCGGCAGGACCTCGACCAGTCCCGCGTTTGGATAGATGACGTAGAGCGCGAAGGCCGGGCCGTCTGGGCTTTTGGCCGGATAGCTGGTTGGGACAATCAGTTCCTCCACCGTTTGCAGGTCGATTGGCACTTCAATCTTGTGCACGCCTGCGGCAAGGCCGAGTGAAACTTCAAACTCCGCGAGCGGCGCCGCTGCCGAGTAGATACGTTCACTCGACGCCTTGAACCAGCCCGCGATCTCGGCCAGGTCGAAGGCCTTGAGTTGGTCCGGATCGAAGCAGGTAACGCGAATACTGCGGCCTTCCGGGCACCACACGCCCAGGTTCGAAGGTGGCACGAAGAACGGGCGGCAATATGTGTTCAGCGCGAGGCGTGGTTTGTCTGCTTCCTGCTCCAGTCCCAGAGTGACCAGATAGCCCAGCGGCCCTTCGCTGCCATGATGGCTCCAGACGAAGCGCTGGCTGGAA
>Ga0326726_10001398_pt1 | contig 22452 bp, 15 predicted proteins | sample MHFenrmetagenome_2_FD_207603 | JGI IMG/M metagenome (GOLD analysis project Ga0326726, IMG submission 207603) | Lab enriched peat soil microbial communities from Michigan Hollow, Ithaca, NY, United States - MHF15MN | ecosystem: Environmental > Terrestrial > Soil > Wetlands > Peat | place: USA... | reverse complement strand
GTGATTGCCTCCGAGCGCCGTGACGCACACGTCGTCCCGGCCGTCGTTGTCGTAGTCCGCGACCGAAGCCCCCATGCCGTAGAACACCCTCTCGAGGCCGGCCTCGCGCGTGACGTTCTTGAAATGGGGGAGCCCGTCGGCGTCGGTGCCCTCGTTCCTGTAGAGCGCGAGCGAGGACTTCTGTCCGGCGGCCCGGGGGTCGCCCGGCCAGTACGATCCCGAAACGAAGAGCAGGTCCGGCCTTCCGTCGCCGTCGTAGTCGAGGACGGCGACGCCGCCCCCCATCGTCTCCGGCATCCACTTTCTGCCCGTCGCGCCCGTGACGTGCGTGAAGTCGATGCCCATGGCGACGGCCTTTTCGATGAAGGCGATCGCGGGCGGGGGAGTCGGCGCGGGCGTCGGCGGCTGCGGGGCGACGGCCGCCTGCTCAGCACGGCGGCAGCCGGCCGTGAGGCAGAGAAGGCCTACGATCCTCAGCAGTCGCCGCACGGCGCGGGAGTTTATCCCCGGGAGGCGGCCGGCCGGCCGAACCGAGGGGAATCCCTCCCGGGGAGAACTCGGGACGGGGGCGGTTTGGTACCTCGTTCGAGGCGTTCCCTCTGCTCGGGCACTCGGCAGCGTCCCTGCCGCCGGCCGTGCTCGGGTCAGCGCTCTTCGAGAAGCGCCCGGTATGCCCAACCCGCCACGGCGGCTCCGGCGATCGGGGCAAGCCAGAAGAGCCAGAGCTGTTCGACGGCCCAGCCGCCGACGAAGATCGCGGGCCCGGTGCTGCGCGCCGGGTTCACGGACGTGTTGGTCACGGGGATGGAGATCAGGTGGATGAGAGTCAGCGCGAGGCCGATCGCGATCCCGGCGAAGCCCGCCGGCGCCCTCTTGTCCGTCGCGCCGAGGATGACGACCAGGAACATGAACGTCATCACGAGCTCGGCCACGAGGCACGCCACGAGCGAGTACCCGCCGGGCGAGTGCGCGCCGTAACCGTTCGAGGCGAAGCCGCCGGCAAGATCGAAGCCCGCCTTGCCGCTCGCGATGACGTAGAGAACGCCGGCCCCGGCGATGCCGCCCGCGGTCTGCGCCAGGACGTAGGGGACCAGGCTCGAGGCGGGGAATCGGCCACCGGCCCAGAGGCCGACCGAGACGGCCGGATTGATGTGGCACCCGGAGACGGGTCCGATCGTGTAGACCATCGTCAGGAGGGTCAGTCCGAAGGCGAGAGAGACGCCCGTCAGCCCGATGCCCACGTTCGGGAAGGCCGCGGCGAGCACCGCGCTGCCGCAGCCGCCGAGGACCAGCCAGAAGGTGCCCAGGAATTCCGCCGTCAGTTTCTTGCCCATGCTCCTGCCTCCACGATTCGGGCGGCGCGACGCGCGGCCCGGCAATTTGCGGGGAGTCTTTCACAGTTCTCGGGAAGGGCGTGCTTGCGTCGGGAGCCGGCGGTCGGGGCGGGGCCGCGGCTCGGGTCACCTTGCGCCCGCCGCCCCTTGCGAAGGCCCGGATCAGGGCGCCGACGGCGCGTGTGGGGCGCCCGAGGGGCGAGCCGCCGACGCGGTCGCGTACGACCACTGCGCCGCCTCGGGAGGCACGGGCGGGTGCGGCTTCGTCAGATAGCCGCGGTCGGTCTCGTAGCCTTTGGGGCCGATCCCGGCCACCCACGGCGCCGGGGCCGCCGGCGGCGGCTCGGCTTCCGCATGGACGTGGATGGGGAGCGACTCGCGGTTGTCCCATGGATTGTCGCGTCGGAAGTCCGCTGCGATCGCGCGGACCGATTCGTCGTCCTTGTACTTGCGGTACTCCGCGTCGTGCAGATCGGCGTTCTTGCGATCGCCCGCGGCGCGATAAACGCGCATCAGGTTGTAGTGCGCGTTCAGGTCCTCGGGGTCGATGTCGAGGGTCTTCCCGTAGGCGGCGATCGCGTCGGGGAAGCGGCCGGCCAGCCAGTAGACCAGTCCGAGGTTGTTCCAGGCGACGCGGTCGAGCGGAAACGTCTCGAGGACGGCCTTCAGGTCTCTCTCGGCGTCGTCGAGGCGGCCCTCGTCCTTGGCGACCGTGGCGCGGAAGAAGGCGGTCTTCCCCCAGCCGGGCCGGCGTTTCTCAGCCTCGGCGAGCGAGGCCTTCGCGTCGAAGAGGCGACCCTCGGCGATCTCGGCGCGGGCGCGGTTCAGGGGGCCGTCCGGCTTGTCCGGCGCGAGCTCGGCGACCTTCGTCCACGCTCTCGCGGCGCCCTTCAAGTCGCCCTGGAGGAAGAGGCCGATGCCGTAGTCGTTCCAGCGCAGCCAGAGAGGGTCGCCATTTCCGCGAGGAGCGGCGTCCCTCAGCCCCTGCTCCCCCCGCGGGGAGGAGAGGGCCGGGGTGAGGGGGGCGACCGGCAATGTCACGGCGTCTCTGGCGAGAGTCGTCACGGGCAGCGACGGGTGCGCAGCGCCGAGAGAAAACGTCGTGAAGTCGCGCGAGAACTTGCGGTAGTGCGTGCCCGCCGAGAGCGTGATCGGGCCCTTCGCGTCCTCGGGGACCTTGATGCGGTAGTGCACCACGCGCGCGGCTCCCGGGCCGATGCCGTTGTTGTAGAGGGGCACGCGGATGTCCTGGGGCTGGCGGCGGTCCATGTGTTCGCCGTACTCGTCGATTACGAGGGTCGAGAGCCGGTCCGCGGCCGCGTCGAGCCGCCCGTCCTCTCCGAGGACGCCGCTCGCGAAGAATCGCTTCCCGCCGCTCTCGGCCTCGAGCGACACCCAGATCTCGTTGGAATCGGCGGTGCCGTTCGTGTACGGGTGTCCAATTCCGCGCGTGCGCACGACGACCTCCACGTCGAGGGTTTCGCCGGGGCGGACGGCGACAGGCCGGTCGTCGAGGACGTGGAGCTCGTCGCCCCGCCGGATCGCGAAGGCGTCCACCGTGAGGACCTTGTTCTGCAGGAACTCCTCGATCTTCTTCCGGGTCTCGCGGTCGCCGCGGATGAAGGGCAGCGCGGTGTTCGCCGCCGGAAAGACGTGGTCGTGGAGGAAGCCCTTCTTGTTGCCGAACTCGTCGGAGCGATAGTCCGGCAGGTGGCAGTCGCGGCAGGCCTTCGCCTTCGGCGGGTCGTAGAACGAGCGCACGGCGCGACCCGAGACACCCGAGTCGTACCAGCCGTCGTAGTGGTTCTGGCCGCGCATCCACCGGTAGCCGTTCAGGGCCGGGATGAGGCTCACCTTGTGACAGGTCGAGCAGAACTCGGGGCTGCGCATGACCGGTTTCATGAAGGTCTTTCGGTGGAGCGACGGCTCCATGCGGATGAGAAGGCGATTGACCGCGCGCAGGGCCGGGACGCTCGAGAAGGCGAAGGGATACTGCCTGGCCTCCTCGATGACGTACGCCCCGTTGCCCCTGACGTCCTTGACCTCGGTGATCGAGTGGCACGACATGCAGGTCAAGCCCTGCTGCGCCTCCCAGGAGTCGTACGAGAAGGACGCCTGCGTCGCCTTGCCCATCTGGCCCGTGAAGAGCACGACCGGATCGTGGCAGCCCGAACACCACTTCGTGCGCTCGCGGCCGACACGGTCGGCCATGAGCTCGACGCTCTTGCGGTAGAACGGATTGTTGAAGGACGAGAACCGGTGCGCCGAGCGCTCCCACTGGTGGAAGGAGTCGGGATGGCATTCCTGGCAGTAGGCGTTGGACGCGAGCTTCTTCGCGTCGAGGAGGCCCTGGTCGAACGTCTCGCTCGAGGACGGGTAAAAGACGGTGTCGCCGTTCACGTTGACGATCCGCTTGGGCGGCTTCTCGAGTTTCCCGACGAGGGTCATCGCGGCGAGGAAGACGGCGACGGCGCCGCCCCAGGCGAAGAGGCGCCGGAACTGCAGCTTGTGAACGTGCGAGCGGCGGTGGAGGATGAACGCCACGAGGGCGAGCGGCACGGCGCAGATGTGGGCCAGCCACACGGCCCGGTTGTTGAGTGTCGCGCCCTTGAACGTCATGAAGAGCCCGGTCGAAACGCACACGACCGCCAGCGTCACGATCGCCAGCCCCGCGGCCTTGGCCCGCTTGTTCCACATCCGGATCATCCGTCTGGCGTGCGTCAGGGCGAAGACGAAGAACGGAACCGCGATGAGGAGCCCGAGGGCCAGGTGCAGGAGCAGCATCGCGTAGAAGAAGCTGCTGTCACGGGTGAAGGCGGCGAGGTAGATGGAGTTGGCCGCCATCAGCCCGAGCGGAACGAGCAGGATCCGGTAGAGGCGCCGCTGCCAGGGCTGCAGGACGCCGGCCGGACGGGCCGTCGGAGGCACGGGCGCGCTCATGGGCGCCCATTTTAGTCAATCGGCTATCTTTGGGCGCGATGCGCGCGGTCATTGCCGACAGCCACGTGGGGCGAAAGCCTGGAGACGAGGAGCCGTTCCTGGAGGCCCTCGAGACGGCCCGGCGGCGCGGGGCGACGGCCATCACGCTGCTGGGGGACATCTTCCACTTCTTCATCGCCCACCGGAAGTTCGAGACGCCAGCCATCGCCCGCTTCCTCGAGGCCGCGCGGCGCCTTGAGGCGGCGGGCGTGCCGGTGACCTACATCGAGGGCAATCGCGACTTCTTCCTGCGCGGGTCCTACGCGGAGCCGGCATTTCACGCGGTGTGCGACGAAGAGACCTTCGAGGCGGGCGGGCGGCGGTTTCTCGCGACCCACGGTGATCTCCTGAACGACCGGGACCGCTCGTACCGGTTCTGGCGGTTTCTCTCGAAGAACCGCTTCTCGCGCGCGGCGGTCGGCTTCGTGCCGAAGGAGCTGGGAAATCGGTTCGTCTGGAAGGTCGAGGGGCGCCTGTACCGCTCGAACTTCAAGCACAAGTCGAAGCTGCCGGAAGAGGTCATCCGGACATACGCCGCCCGGCGGTTTCGCGAGGGCATCGACGTCCTGCTGCTCGGGCATTTTCACAAGCCGTGGGTGGACGAGTCCGCCGGCGGCCGCATAGAAATCCTTCCCGCCTTCGTCGAGGAGCGGCGGTGGATGGAGGTGGCCGACGACGGCACGACCTCGCTCGTGTCCCTGTAACCGGGTGTCCGAGTAACGCGGTGTCCGACTTCCTCGCGTTCCCGCCCGCGCGGTCCCTGCGGGGAACCGTACGCGTCCCGCCGTCGAAGAGCGCAACCAACCGGGCGCTGCTGGTCGCGGCGCTGACCGAGGCGCCCGTCGAGATCGTGGGGCCGCTCGAGAGCGAGGACACGCTTTCGCTGCGCCGGTGTCTCGAGGCGATGGGCGCGACCATCGCGCCGACGGCCGGTGGCCTCAGGGTTTCGGGACCGTTGCGCGGGGCGCCCGGGATCGAGACCGCGCTCGACGCGGGCGACTCGGGAACGGCCGCGCGGTTTCTGGCCGCGGCGGCGGCGACGACGCCGGGGCGTTTCCTCCTTTCGGGGTCGCCGCGGCTGTGCGAGCGGCCGGTCGGAGAGCTCGTCGCGGCGCTGCGCGAGGCCGGCGCCCGCATCGAGTACCGGGGCCGCGAGGGATGCCTGCCGCTCGCGATCGACGGCGGCGGGCTGCGTTCGGAGGAGATTGCGGTGGACGCCTCGCGGTCGAGCCAGTTCGTGTCGGCGCTGCTTCTCTGCGCAGTGGCGGTCGAAGGCGGATTGCGCGTGAGGGCGGCGGGTCGGGTGGCCTCGGGCCCGTACATCGCAACGACTCTCGAGGTGCTGCGCGATTTCGGGCACGAGGCCGACTCCGGCCCGCTCTTCGGCGCGCGGCGCGGCTCGCGGACGCCCGAACGCTACACGGTGCCCGGAGACTATTCGTCGGCCGTGCCGCTCGCGGCCGCCGTCGGCGCCACGGGAGGGGAGGTCGCGCTCTCGGGCCTGCGCTGGCCGTCCGCCGACGCGGATGCCGGCGCGCTGCCGGTTCTCGAGAAGATGGGTGTTGCGATCGCCGCCGGGCCGGGCGGCTTGACGGTTTCGGCGGGCTGTGGCGTTCGTCCCGTGTCCGCCGAGGCGACGGACTTTCCCGACGCCGTTCCCGCGCTGGCGGCTCTCGCTATGCTCGCCCCCGGCGAAAGCGTCTTCTCCGGCGTCGGGCACCTGCGGCTGAAGGAGAGCGATCGGCTGGCCTCGCTCGTCGCCCTCGCGACGGCCGTCGGTGCTCGCGCGGTCGCTTCGGAAGGTGCGCTCGCGATCACGGGGCCCGCGCGGCCGCCGGCGGGCGGCGTGGCGCGTGTCGAGACCTTCCGGGATCACCGCATCGCCATGGCGGCCGGCCTTCTCAGCCTTCGCCTGCCGGGGCTTCTCATCGAGGACCCGGACTGCGTTGCCAAGTCGTATCCCCGCTTCTTCCGGGATCTCGACGCTCTCGTCCTGCGCTGACCGGACCTCTCGCGACAATACAGACGCAGAGACTTCTGCGATGAATTCCCGAAGGCAGGGGCCGGAGGCTCGAGCCCCCGAGCGCTTTGCGGCCGCGTCGCGCCCGGACCGATTGCTCGAGTTCCTGGAGCTCGAGCACGAGGTCCTGGCTCCCGCCGTGGCCTTCGAGCGCGAGAACGGCAACCTCGTTCTGCGCCGGGAGCCCGTTGGCGGGCGCCGCATCGGCGACGGACGGATTCCCCGGCCGCAGGCCGCCGCTCTGCTTCTTCAGGCCGCCGCGGCCGGCGCGTTCTTCGCCGCTCGCGGATTTGCGCTGACGCCGCGTGATCTCGACGACGCTCTCGGGGAGGTGAGCTGCGCAACCGCGCGCCTCTGGCTCGTGAAGACTCCGGAAAGCGTGTCGGCGCCTTCCGAGCCGCCGACGCCGGTCTCTCGAATGCTCCATGCGCTGCTCGACCGGCTCTTCGGCAGGGGAGGCCGGATCGGTCCCGGTGCCGCGCGCGGTCTGGCGCAGATGCTGTCGTCCCCGGACGCCGCGTCCCGCCGGCCGGAGTCCTGGGTCGCCGCCGTCTTCCGGGCATTCCCGGATCTTGCGGGTCCGGCCGCCGCCCTCGCGCGGCAACGTTGTCTCGGGATGGCCGGTCCGGCGTTGCGCTCGACCCGGGCGCGGGCAATTCTGGAGGCGGCGCGCGCGATCCTGCGCGGCGGACAGCCCCGGCTTTTCGAGGTCGAGGGTTCGGCGGTCGCTCCGGGCTCGGCCCTCGGCCTCGACCCGCCGCCGAACGGCTCGGCGGAGGCAAGTCGCCGGCTGCGCGCCGAGGCCGTTACGCCCGGGGCGACGCGCCCGGTCTGGATCGCCGTGGCGAAGGAGGACTGGGATGCGCTCTCCCGCACCGCTTTCGACGCCGCGGCGCTCGGCCTCGGAGATCGCGTCGAGGTCTCGATCGTCCCGGAGCGCCTGCCGCCACCAGAGGGTCCCGACGGATGGCGCCGCGCGCTGTGGATCCCATGCGGGACGCTGGCGGCGTCGGTCGGGTTCTACGAGCGCTTTTCCGGGCTCGGGATCGCGTCCGCGGCGACCGCCCGCGAGCGGGCATTCGAATTTCTCGCCTCGGCGGGTTTTGCCCGGTTCGTCGCCGATCCCACGGGAGACGCTCCACTGCCTCTTCCACTCCCCGCTGCTTCGCGTTCCGCGGCCGTCGCGAGCGGGGGCAAGCGAATTCGGATCGACGATCCCGGCCGGCGCGTCGAGTGCGCGCTCGCGTCGGGGCAGCGGGATCTCGCCCTCGAACAGGCGCGACGCTGGATCGCAAGCCTCCCCGGAACGCGCGCGGAGGCGTGGTTCTCCCTGTCCGCGTTGCTGGCGTCCCACCTCGGTGAGCGGTTCGTCCCCTGGGTCGAGATGCTCGAGGCGGAGCGCGAGATTGCCGGTGGGCGGCCCGAGGCGGCGCGGGCGCGCCTCGAACGGATCGCGCGGCACGACGAAACCGCCGCCGACGAGCGGCGCCGCGCGAAGCTGCGGGCTGCCGAGGTGGCCGTGATGCTCGGGGAGGCGGTCGAGGCGGCGCGCCGCGCGGCGGGGTGGCGGCGCGAACATCCTGGAGCTGCGCCGGACGAGTGCGTTCGCGCGCTGCGGCTCGGGGCGGGGGGCCTCGCCCGGGAGGGGCGCTCCGACTGCGCGCTGGCCCTCCTCGACGAGGCGGACCGGATCGGGACGGAGCTGGACGCCTCCGAGAGGCTCGAGACGGCGCTCGCGCGCGCCCGAGTCCTCGCCCTCGCCGGCCGTTTCGCCGAGGAGGATGCTCTCTATGCGACCCTGCGACCCGGGGTCCTCGGCGGCGGCGACGAGCGCCTTGCCGCGCGTTTCCTGGCTCAGGAGGCGCGGGCGCTCCTCGACCGGCGGGACTACGGGCGCGCCGCCCTGCGGCTCGAGGAGGCGATCTCCGCCAGCGTCGACGACCCGGCCGAGCGCGCCGCGCTCTCGATCGACCTGGCGGCGACGCTGTACCACGCCGGCGACCGGGCGCGCAGCGCCGAGGCGCTCGAGGCGGCGATCGCGAGCGCGGCGGCCGCGGGCCGGGAGGATCTTGCGCGCATCGCTCGCGGCAATCGGATCGAGTTGCTCGTCGACCGCTGCGATTTCGCGGCGGCACGGCGGGAGATCGCGGCCGAGGAGCAGTCCGCCCGCGCGGACCGCGACGATCGCCGGGTTCTCGTGGCGCTCCACCAGCGCGCCCGGCTCGCGCTGCGGCGGGGTGAGTTCGAGGCGGCCGCGCGCGACAACGCCGCCGCGCGGCGCCTTGCGGAGTCGCTCCACGACCGCCTCGAGATCGGCGAACTCTGGCTCGAGGAGGGCGACCGGCGCGCCTGCGAAGGCGACCGCGACGGCGCGCGGCGCGCCTGGGAAGAGGCCGCGGCGGATCCGCCCGACCGCTGCGACTCCGATCGCATCGCGCGCGGGCGCCTCGCGGAGCTCGCCTGGGACCCGGAGGCCGGCCCTCCCGCCGACGCGGCGGCCGAGCTCGAAGTCCTCTTCCGGGACGACCCCTTTCGGGCGGCAGAGACGGTTGCGCGGTGGTCGGGCCTGCTGGGCGCCGAGCGCGTCGCGGCCGGCCAGCGGGAGCGCGCCGCGGCGGTTCTGCGCGCGGCGGGAGCCGGCGCGCTGGCCGACCTGGTGGACGGCGACGCGGGGCCCCGGTGGCCCGACGACGCTCTGCGCGCCTTGCGCGCGGCGGTGGCCGGGACGCTCGCGGGCGACGGCGCGGGCGGGCAGCGCGCGCTCGAGCGACTGGGCCTCGAGGGCCTGGCCGTGCGCGAGGCCGGCGGGCGCGAGATCGTGCGACTGGAAGTCGGCACACCCGCGGGCGCAAGCGAGCGCTGGCGGCCGCTCGAGGCGGGCGCCGCGCGCTTCGAGCTGGCGCTGCGGCCGGACGTGCCCGAGAAAGCCGCGGCGCCGGTCGCGCTTCTGCTCGAAACGCTCCTGTACCGGGCGGCGGTCGACACGGGCTCCGGCGCGGACTGGTCGGAGGGCTGGAGGCGACTTGGTCTCGTCACGGCAGACCCGGCGATGGAGCAACCCTACCGGCGGCTCGTTCGCTTCGCGCCGCAGCCGGTCACCGTCCTCGTCCTGGGCGAGTCGGGGTCCGGAAAGGAAGCGGTCGCGCGGGCGGTCCACCGGCTTTCGCCGCGCGCGACCGGTCCCTTCGTTCCGGTCAACATTCCGGCGATTCCGGCGGCGCTTGCCGAAAGCGAGCTCTTCGGGCACGCGCGCGGCGCTTTCACGGGCGCCGACCGCGACCGGCGGGGGTTGCTCGAGGAGGCAAGCGGCGGCACGATCTTTCTCGACGAGATCGGCGATCTCGCGGCCCCGCTCCAGTCCAAGCTCCTGCGGGCGCTGCAGGAGGCCGAGGTGCGCCGCGTCGGCGAGAACCGGGCGCGGCCCGTTGACGTCCGCGTCGTGTCCGCGACGTCGCGAGACCTCGTCCGCGAAGTCGAGGGGGGCCGCTTCCGCGAGGATCTCTTCTATCGGCTCCACGTGGCGGTCATCCGGCTGCCGGCGCTGCGCGAGCGGGGCCGCGACGCGCTTCTCTTGGCCCGCCACTTCCTCGAGCGCTACGCCCGCGAGTACGGGCGAGGGGCGCTGCGTCTGACCGCCGAGGCGGGCGCGGCGCTGGCCCGCTACGCCTGGCCCGGCAACGTGCGCGAGCTGCAGAATGCCATGGCCCAGGCGGCGGCGCTCTGCGACGGCGGCGGGCCGGTCGGCACGGAGCTGCTGCCCGAGTCCCTGCGTCTCGCGCGCGAACCCCGGGCCGTCGAGGCGGGCGACTACCGCTCCCGCGTGGACGCGCACCGGAGGGACCTGATCGCCGATGCGCTCGATCGCACGGGAGGAAACCGCAGCCGCGCGGCCCGCGAGCTCGGCCTCTCGCGCCAGGCGCTGCTGTACCTGATCCGGGAGCTCAAGGTGCCCGTCAGGCAGGCGCGCCAGGAATAGGCAGGCGACAGCTCCCTCTATACTCCCCCCGTGATTTCGCTGCTCGATATCGTCGGTCCGGTCATGGTCGGCCCCTCGTCCTCGCACACGGCGGGCGCCTGCCGGCTGTCGCACGTGGCCCTCGCCCTGCTCGAAGAGGAGCCCGTCGAGGCGCGGTTCGAGCTCCATTCCGCGTTCGCCAGGACGATGCGGGGCCACGGCACCGACCGCGCCCTCGTGGCCGGCGCGCTCGGCATGGAGGTCGACGACGCCAACCTGAAGAACGCCCTGGAACTGGCGAAGGCGCGCGGCCTGGCGTACGCGCTCAAACCGAAGAACATGGGGCCGGAGGCTCACCCGAACAGCGTCGCGATCCACTTGAGGGGCCGGACGCGATCGATCTCGATCCTCGGCGCCTCGATCGGCGGCGGGATGATCGAGATTCGCGAGGTCGATGGGTTCCCGGTCTCGCTCTCGGCCAGGGAGCCCTGCATCCTCCTCTTCTACGAGGACCGTCCCGGGATGGTGATGCGCGCTTCCGAGATCATCGGCCGGCGCGGCATCAACATCGCCTCGATGGAGGTCCTGCGGCGGGGCAAGGGGGACCAGGCGTTCATGCGGATCGACCTCGACCACCCCCTGCCGCACGAGGACGTGGCCGCCCTGAAGCAGCTTCCCGGCGTGCACCGCGTCCACGTGCTCGACCGCGTCGCCGGCGGAGCGCCCATCACCTGATCCGGAGGAGAACCGATGTCGCAGCTGAACAGTTTCGCGGACCTGCTCGTCCTCGCACGGGAAACCGGCCTGCCTCTCGACGCCCTCTTTCTCGCCGAGGAGGCCGCCGAGCGCGAGATCCCGGCCGAGCGCGTCTTCCGGACTTTCCTCGACCGCTGGGCGGTCATGAAGGACTCGGTGCGCCGCGGGCTCGCGGGCGGCAAGTCCTTCTCGGGCCTCGTCGGAGGCGACGCGAAGAGGGTCATGGATTACACCCGCGGCGGCGACATCGCCGGCGGCCGGCTCGTCGCCAAGTGCATCGCCTATTCGATCGCCGTGCTCGAGGAGAACTCCCGGATGGGGATCATCGTCGCCGCGCCCACCGCGGGCGCCGCGGGCATGGTGCCGGGAACCCTGCTCGCGCTGTCCGAGGAGCGCGGCTTCGACGACGCCTTCACGGCGCGCGGCCTCGTCGTCGCCGGCGGATTCGGAGCGCTCGTCGCCGGCAAGGCCGAGCTCTCCGGCGCCGCCGGCGGCTGCCAGGCCGAGCAGGGTGTCGGGGCGGCGATGGCGGCGGGCGCCCTGGCGTTCCTGCTCGGCGGCGGCCCGGACGTGTCCGTGCACGCGGCCGCGCTGACGCTCCAGAACACGCTGGGACTGGCGTGCGACCCGGTGGCGGGCCTCGTCGAAGTGCCGTGCGTCGTCCGCAACGGCTTCACCGCGATGCTCGCGCTGACCGGCGCGCAAACGGCGCTGGCCGGAGTGCAGAGCGTGATCCCGATGGACGAGGTCGTCGAGGCGATGGTCAAGATCGGGGAGGCGATGCCGCGTTCCCTGAAGGAGACGGCCGATGGCGGGTTGGCGATGACGCCCACGGGGTGCCGCATCCGCAACGAGCTCTACCAGATCCGGTGACCTCGGAACGTCTCCGGCTCCCGGCGGCGCTCGTCCTCGCCGGCGCTTGCCTGCTGTCCTACGCCAACGGGCTGACGGGAGCGTTCACGTACGACGACAAGGCGATCGTCCGCGACAACCCGAGGATTCGCGTCCCCGCCCGCGTGGACGAGATCTTCACGACCCAGTACTTCGGAGGCCGCCAGGGCACGGGGACCGCGTACCGTCCGGTCCTGCTGCTTTCGTTCGCGGTCCAGTGGTGGATCCACGGCGCAGCGGTCGTGCCGTACCACGCCGTCAACGTTCTGCTCCATGTCCTGGTGACGCTGCTGCTGGCCCGGCTTTTCCTGCGGATTGGACTGGCGCCGCCCGTTTCGTTCGCGGCGGCGCTTCTTTTCGCCATGCATCCGATTCATGTCGAGGCGGTCACGAGCGTCGTCGGCCGCGGCGAGACGCTGGCGGCGGCGCTCGCCCTGGGCGCGATCTGCCTCGCCCTCGACGCTGCCGAGGGCCGCGGCCGGCGCTGGCTCGGGCTCGCGCTGGCGCTCGTCTTCTACGCCCTGGCGAATCTCACGAAGGAGAGCGCCTCGGTTGCGGCGGCGATTGTTTTCCTGCTGCTCGCGTGGCGCGCGGAGGGCGGCCTGCCTGCCCGCCTCCAGGCGGCGCTCGTTCGGGGCCTGCCGTTCTACGCCGGCTGCGCCGCGGTCCTCTGGGGCGTGTTCCGACTGCGCACGGCGGTGCTCGGCGGCGCCTTTCGAGCGACGGCGACGGGAATCTTCGAAGTGGAGAACCCGCTCGCGCCGCTGCCGCCGCTCGTCCGGGCGGCCAACGCGTGCGCCGTGTTCTTCCGCTACCTCTGGCGGATGATCCTGCCCGTGCGCCTGTCGGCCGACGAGTCCGCGTGGTCCATCCGTCCCCTTGGCCCGCACGATCCCGGCTTCTGGGCGGCGCCGGCCGCGCTCGGCGCGCTGGCAGTGCTCGCCCTCGCCCGCTTCAGGACGCGCTCGCCGGCGGCCCTCGGCTTCCTCCTCGTATGCCTCGCGGCGCTGCCGACCTCGAACCTGCTCTTCCCGACCGGAACGATCTTCGCGGAGCGGCTCGCGTACCTGCCGTCGGCGGGCCTCTGCCTGATCGCGGCGTCCTGGATCGTGGGCCCGGCGCGCGAGATCTCCGAAGTCTCGCGCGGGCGCGCCCTCCTGCTCGCGGCCGTCGCCCTCGCGCTGGCGGGACGGGCGATCGCGCGCAACCCGGTCTGGGCGAGCGACGAAGCGCTCTTCACCGACCTCGTGCGCGTCTCGCCACGCAGCGCCAAGGCCCACTACGACTTCGCCTACATGTCGCTCGAGGAGGGCCGTCCGGGCCCGGCGTTCGAGCACTACGTCCACGCGACCGAGATCTATCCGGGTTACTGGGACGCCTGGGCCGGCAAAGGGCGGGCCGAGCGCGCGCTCGGCCGTTTGAGCGACTCGGCAAAGTCGTACGCGGAGTCGATCCGGCTCGTTCCGACGTACGAGAACGGATTCTTCGGCCTCGGCCTCGCGCGCGAGGAGCAGGGCAACCGGGCCGGCGCCGAAGAGGCCTACCGGACGGGACTGCGCCACAATCCTCAGTCCCTCCCGCTCGCGTACCGAATGGCGCTCCTGCTCTCGGCCGAGAATCGCCCCGCGGCGCTTTACGCGTGGCGGCGCGCCCTCGCGATCGAGCCCGGGTCGTTGCCCGCGCGGCTCGGCTACTCGGACTGGCTTCTCGCCAACGGCCACCCCGACGACGCCCGGCGGGAAGTCCGGGAGGTCCTGCGTCTGGCGCCGCGATACAAGCCCGCCCTCGAAAAGCTCAAGAACCTCGAAGTGGGGTCAGGTCTGCAAATTCCACATCAAGAGAGGTAAGTGTCGTCAAATCTGCAATTTGCGACTGGCGCCGAATCTGCAAAATGCAGACCTGACCCCTCAGTGGACGCGGTCGTCGGGCCGGACCTCGATTTCAGAAGGCGGCGGAAGGGTTGCGGTCGCGATCTCGCGGCGCCGCGCGGCGCGGGCGGCGATGCGGGGATGTCTCCGGTGGTAGAGATCGAGGACCCCGCGGGCGGCGAGGTACGTCGCGAGCCCGGCGGCCGCGGCGAGCAGCGTCGTGCCCACCAGGAAGGACGCGAGGCGCGGGGAAAGGCCCGGGCCGCGGAACGAAACCCAGAAATCGTGGTGCAGGATCCGCTGCCACTGCAGCGGCGGCACGCGCGCCGGCGCGTATCCGAGGATTGCGCGGCCGAGCCGGTAGCCCAATGCGTAGAGGGGCGGCAGCGTCCACGGGTTGCCGGCGAAAGAGCCGAGGACGGCGTCGAGCTTGTTCAGCCGGAAGACGAAGGCGAGCACGACGGCGAGGATGAAGTGAAAGCCGATGAACGGCGAGAGGCCGACGCCGACGCCGAGCGCCACCGCAGCGGCGACCCGCTCCGGCCTCTCCGCCCGGCCCATGAGCTCCACGAGCAGCAGGACCCAGCGGCGCTTGAGCGACCGCCGGCGCTTCTGCGTCGTGCTCTCCCCGGGGCGCCGGTGCTCCTGGCTCACGACGCCTGCTCGAGATGGTCGTGGCCGAGATCCGTGACGTCGCGCTCGGACCGGCTGCCGGCGAGGGCCGCGCCGCTGCCGCGCTCGACGCGGCCGACACGCGTGACCGGGACGTCGAAAACCGAGGTGCGCTCGGACAGGCGCGCGGCCTGCTCCGCGGACGCGGTGAAGAGCAACTCGTAGTCGTCCCCGCCCGAGAGCAGGAGCTCGAGGGGGTCGAGCTCGTCCATGGCCCCGAAGGAGAGCAGCGCGGCCGAGATCGGCAGGGCGTTCTGTTCGAGAACCAGGCGGACCCCCGAGGCCCGGGCCAGACGTCCCGCGTCCACGCCGACGCCGTCGGAGACGTCGATGGCCGCGCTCGCGAGCCCCTCGCGGGAGAGCGCCGTCCCGAGTGCGATGCGCGGCGTCGGGTCGCGGTACGCGTTGAGCAGGCGCCGCTCGCTCTCGAGCGAGAGCTCGGGGAAGCGGGGCGTCGGGCGCGAGCCCTGCGCCGCAAACGCGGCAATCCGCTGAGCGAGGCGCAGGCCGGCCGCGGCCTCGCCCGGGTGGCCCGAGAGGAAGACGAGATCGCCCGCCGCGGCGCCCGAGCGGGTCAGGGGCACTCCGGCGGGCCGGCCCCAGAGGGCTATCGAGACGACCGTTTCCCGCGCGCTCGAGAGGTCCCCTCCCACCAGGCGCGCCCCGAAGGCGCCCGCGCCCGCGATCGCGCCGCGCGCGATGGCGAGGGGATACCCAGGCCCTTTGCGGCGGTCGAAGCCGATCGAGAGCAAAAAGAACTCGGGCTCGGCGCCCATCGCCGCGAGGTCCGAGAGGTTGACCGCGGCCGCGCGGCGGCCGAGGCGCTCCGGGTCCTCGTCGGGCAGGAAGTCCACACCTTCGACGAGCAGGTCCGTCGTCGCCGCGAGCAGCCCCGCCTCCCGGTCGATCAGCGCGGCGTCGTCGCCGGGACCGAGGCGGACGGGAGCCCCGGGCGGCAGGAGCGCGTTGAGCGCGTCGACGAACCGGTCCTCGGCCTTCACGCGCGGGGCGCGGGCGGCGCTTTCCGGCGGTGGGGGGCCGTGACCGGGATCTCGCGGGCCGGGGGCTCGGGCCCGGGGGCGGGGGAGGGCGGCGGCTCGGGCGCGGGGGCCGTGTCGAGCGGAAGCAGGGCGATCGCGAGGACCTCGTCCATGCGGTCCACGTAGCGGAACGTCAGCCCGTGCAGGATGCGCGGCGAGATCTGGCCGACGTCGCGCTTGTTCATCTTCGGGAGCACGATCGTCGTGATTCTGGCCGCCCGGGCGGCGAGCACCTTCTCCTTGACGCCGCCGATCGGAAGCACCTCGCCGCGCAGCGTGATCTCGCCCGTCATCGCGACGTCGCGCCGCGCCTTGCGCTGGGTGAAGGCGGAGATCATCGCGGCCGCGATGGTGATGCCCGCCGACGGCCCGTCTTTCGGGATCGCGCCCTCGGGGACGTGGACGTGGACGTCGTGGGTCTCGAAGTAGTCCAGGGGGATCTGGAGCTCGGCGGCATGAGCGCGCGCGTACGACATCGCGGCCTGCGCCGACTCCTTCATCACGTCGCCGAGCTGCCCCGTCAGCCGCAGGCCGCCCTTGCCGCGCACCGCGAGCGCCTCGACGAAGAGAATGTCTCCGCCGACGGAGGTCCAGGCAAGGCCCGTCGAAACGCCCACCTCGTCCTTCTTCAACTGTTCGTCGCGGAAGTGCTTCACGGGGCCCAGCATCTTCTCGACCGACGTGGCGCTGACGCGATAGCGGCGCGACTTGCCCTTGGCGACCGAGACGGCCACCTTGCGGCAGAGCGCGCCGATCTCGCGCTCGAGGTTGCGCAGGCCGGCCTCGCGCGTGTACGCCTCGATGACCTTCTCGATGCCGCTGTCGGTGAACTCGACGTTCGCCTCGGTGATCCCGTTCTCTTCCATCTGCTTCGGGATCAGGTGGCGCCGGGCGATCGCCTTCTTCTCCTCGGCCGTATACCCCGACAGCCGGATGACCTCCATGCGATCGAGGAACGCCGGCTGGATCGGGTCGAGCACGTTGGCCGTCGCGATGAAGAGGACCTTCGAGAGGTCGTATGGGACCGAGAGGTAATGGTCGCGGAACGAGAAGTTCTGTTCGGGGTCGAGGACCTCGAGAAGCGCCGCCGACGGGTCGCCCCGGTAGTCGGCGCCGATCTTGTCGATCTCGTCGAGCATGAAGACGGGGTTGGAGGTCCCCGCCTGGTGGATGCCCTGGATGATGCGGCCGGGCATCGCCCCGACGTAGGTTCGGCGGTGGCCGCGGATCTCGGCCTCGTCGCGCACGCCGCCGAGCGAAAGCCGGACGAACTTGCGGTCGAGGGCCCGCGCGATCGAGCGCCCGAGCGAGGTCTTGCCGACGCCGGGCGGGCCGACGAAGCAGAGGATGGGCCCCTTCAGGCTCTGCTTGAGGGCGTGGACGGCGAGAAACTCGAGGATGCGTTCCTTGACCTTCTCGATGTCGTAGTGGTCCTCGTCGAGGATCACGCGGGCCCGCTCGATGTCCTTCGAGTCTTCGGAGGCGAGGCTCCAGGGCAGGCCCGTCATCCAGTCGAGGTACGTGCGGATGATCGCCGTCTCGGCCGAATCGGGGTGACTGCGCTCGAGCCGCTTGATCTGCTTCTCGATCTCGGTCGCGGCCTCCGCCGGGATCTTCCGGTCCGAGATGATCTTCCGGTAGGCGTCGAGCTCCTCCGAGATCTCCTCGCCCTCGCCGAGCTCCTGCTGGATGGCGCGCAGCTGCTGGCGCAGGTAGTACTCGCGCTGGGACTTGTCCATCTCGCCACGCGCCTGCGTCGAGATTTCCTGCTGCATCGTCAGGACCGTGATCTCCTTGGCGAGGCTGTCGTTGACGAGGCGCAGCCGCTCGATCGCGTCGGTGGATTCCAGGACCTTCTGGGCGTCCTCGAGCTTCAACTCGAGGTTGGAGGCGGCGAGGTCGGCCAGACGCGCCGGATCGTCGAGGTTGCCGGCGATGACCATGACCTCGGGGGAGATGTTCTTGCCGAGCGAGACCGACTTCTCGAGGTTCTGCTTGACGCTGCGCAGCAGGGCCTCGTGCTCCGGCGGGAGCTCCTCGGGCGTCTCCGACTCCTCGAGGCGCGTGATCTTGGCCTTGAGGTAGGGCTCCTCGGCGAGGACCGAGTCGATGCGGGCGCGCGAGAGGCCCTGGACGAGCAGGCGGATGCGCCCGTCCGGCAGCTTCAGCATCCGCATGATCGCGGCGACGGTTCCGACCGTGTAGAGCTCGTCGGGCCGCGGCGTGTCGTTCTGGCCGTCCTTCTGCGCGACGAGCATGATGATGCGCTGCTCGGCGAGCGCGGCGTCCACCGCGTTGATCGACTTTTCCCGGGAGACCGAGAGCGGCAGGATGATGTACGGGAAGACGACCACGTCCTTGAGCGGCAGCACCGCCAGAATGTCGGGGATCGGCAGGTCCGTGTCGCGGTCGGTCGCGAGGTCCTTTTCGTCCAGTTCCGCCATCGTCGTCTACTCTTCCGCCTCGGCCTGAACCGGGATTTCGATCTCCTTCTCCCTCAGGTCCGGAACGCGCGGCAGGATGATCTCGAGCAGGCCGTTCTTCATGCGCGTCCTGGCGTGGTGCGAGTTGACCGGCCGGGGCAAAGGGATCGACTTCACGAACGAGCCGAAGTACCGCTCCATGCAGAAGAAGCGCATGCCCTCCTTGGCGCGGATGCGTCCCTTCTTGGCGCCGCGCACCATCACCACCTTGCCGCGGATGGACACCCGGACGTCCTCCGCCTCGACGCCGGGCAGCTCGACGAGGATCCGGATCGCCTCGCCGTCGTCCACGACGTCGACGTTCGGATCCCACGAGGACGCCGGTGTCGCGCCCTTGTCGTTGGACTCGACGAAGGCCGCGAAGAGGCGATTGAGCTCGCCCTGGAGGCGCGAGAGCTCGACGATGGGCCCGTAGAAGCGGGCGGTGCGCTTCACCACTGTTCAGTCCTCCCGGGCGGCCGCGCCGTCATCCCGAGCGCGTGGCGCGTGATCCCGAGCGCGTGGCGCGTGATCCCGGGCGCGTGGCGCGTCATCCCGAGCGCATGGCGCGTCATCCCGAGCGAAGCGAGGGATCCCGTCCTCGACGAGTTCGAGGTCCCTCCGCCCTTCACGAAGTCACCTTGACATCCCCGCGCCCGATCAGGTTCTTCAGCTCGTGCAGAAACTCGTCCACGTCCTCGAACTTGCGGTACACGGAGGCGAAGCGGACGTAGGCGACCTTGTCGAGCTCCCGCAGGCGCTCCATCACGAGGGCTCCGATTCGCGAAGTCGCGATTTCGCGCTCCTCGGAATCGTGCAGCAGCGACTCGATTTCGTCCACGATCCGGTCGAGCTCGATGGGCGGCACGGGCCGCTTTTCGCAGGCCTTGGCCAGGCCCGAGCGCAGCTTGTTGCGGTCGAAGCGCTCCCGGCGGCCGTCGTTCTTGACCGCCATGTAGGGGATCTCCTCGATCGTCTCGTAGGACGTGAACCGTCGGCCGCAGGCGGTGCATTCGCGGCGGCGGCGGATCACCTCGCCCTCGCGGCTCTCGCGCGAGTCCACCACCCGGTCGTCCACGGCGGCGCAAAACGGGCATTTCATCCCGACAGGAAGCTTATCCGAAGAACGATCGCTCAGGGGGAGGGGGCGGCGAGGTCCTTGAGGCCGGCGCGGCGCGCGCGGCTGGTGGCAAAGAGGGTGAAGCCGATGAGGGAAATCGGCACGAACGAAATGGCGTGGGCGATGAGCGCGACGCCGGTCGCGGTGGCCAGCGGAACGTGGAAGATGTCGGTGAGCGCGAACTGCACCGCCGCGTGGTATCCGCCCACACCCCCAGGGGTCGGCACGGCGAGGCCGAGGACGGCGGCGGTCGTGACGACGAAGGCGGCCGTGAGCGGGAGGTCGACGCCGAATGCCCGCATCGTGCAATAGACCTGGACGTTGATCACCAGCCACATGAGCAGGGACCCCCCGGCGACGAGGGCGGCGAGGCGGGGGGTCTTGAGGGAAGCGAAGCCGTCGAGGAACGTGTGGGCGATGCGGCGCGCGACCGGGCGCAGCCGCGCGGGCAGGATGCCGAAGACGCGGTCGAGGAATCCCTCGGTGGTCTCGCGCCACAGGACCGCGAAGAGCGCCACGCCGATCGCGACGGCCGCGATCCCCGCGACGACCCAGCGCACGCGGCCCGAGGAAAACGACCCGGTGACTCCGCCGCCCGCCAGGGCGATCGCGAGAAAGGTCAGCTGCGCCAGGGCGTCGAGGATGCGCTCGAAGACGATCGAGGCGAGAAGGGCCGGGAAGGGGAGGTCCCGCTCGCGCGCGAGCACGGCCGGCCGAATGATCTCGCCGGCCCGCGCCGGCAGCACGGTGTTGGCGGCGAAGCCGATGGCAGTCGCCCGGAACGCCGGGAAGATCGGAACCCGGCCGACGGGTCTCAGGATCCAGACCCAGCGCTGCGCCCGCAGCACGAACGTGATGATCGAGATCCCGAGGCTCATCGCGAGCCATCCGGGGGAGGCCGAGGCGATGCGCGCCCCGATCTCGGACAGGGGTACGCGCGACAGGAAGAAGGCGAACAGGCCGATCGCGAGGACCCCCGAGGCGATGGCCTGAAACCGCCGCGAGCCGAGGAGGGCCTTCATGGGGTGACCGGGGTCACCCGGCTCGCCGCGGAACCCTCGAGGCAGACCCGGGCCGAGCGGGGGGCGTCGAGATCCGAGAAACTCACTGCCAGTATTTAACATTTCGCAGGGCCGTTTTGCCTAAAAAAATGAGGCCAAGACTCTAAACCGCTTGACATTTCGGCCCAGTTTTCACATTCTTTGCTTAATTTTTCGGGGGAGAAATGCGCATGGACAGGAAGGCGCTTCGGATTCTGGCGCTCGTTGCGACGGCGGCTTTGTTCGTGGCTGGTGGCGCCGTCGCCCAGCCGTTCGGAGCGATCGACAGTCCGACCGAGGGACAAACGGTCTCCGGAGTCGTGCGGGTCTCGGGCTTCGTGCTCGACATGCGCGCGCTGGACAAGATCGAGGTTCTCGTCGACGGCGCGCCCGTGAACGTGGCCGAGATGAATTACCCCCGGATCGACCTGCTCGAGCTCTTCCCGGCGTACGCGGGCAGCCCGACGGCCCAGCCCGGGTTCATCACCTCGTTCCTCGCGGGCAACTATGCCGACGGAGGCCACAGCGTTTCGGTCCGCGTCACCGAGTCGGAAAGCCAGGCGCAGACGATCATCGCGACGGTCGACGTCATCGTGGACAACACGATCAACCAGGCCCCGTTCGGCTACATCGACGTGCCCGGTCCGGCGGGGCTGACGGGCGCCAACGGGTCGTTCCAGGTCATCGGATGGGCCCTCGACGACGTTGCGATCGACCACATCGACTTTCTCATCGACGGCCAGATCGTCTCCGGAGCGGTCGGATACGGCCAGCCGTCGACGGCGATCTACGGCGACACGCGGCCCGACGTCCAGGCGGCCTTTCCGGACGTGCCGAATTCGCTCAACTCGGGCTTCCACGCGAACCTCGACATGACGGCCTTCGTCAACGGAATTCACATCCTTTCGGTCCGCGCGTGGGACACCGCCGGGGTTTCGCGGGACCTTGGCGAGCGGAGCCTCCAGGTCGACAACAACGGCCAGAACCTCGGTCCCTTCGGAGCCATCGACTTCCCGCTCGACAAGGCCTCCCTCCTGTGCGTCTCGAGGGACTTGAGCGGCGGATTCCCCTCGCCCTGCACGCCCGAGCTGTGCGGACCGGACCTGCTCGGCAACCCCGTCAACGGCTGGACCCTGGACGTCGGAGCCCGGATCGACGCGGGGCAGGTTTCGTACGTGGAGCTGCTCCTCGACGGACAGATCGTCGCCAACACGCGAACCGACTGCGTCCAGCTCGGACAGTCGCTCCAGAATTGCTACGGCCTGAACCGGCCGGACGTGGCGCGCGAATACTCGGGCTACGTCAACACGGACAACTCCGGCTTCAACTTCACGTTCATTCTCCTGCGTGACGCCAGCAACCCGTCGGGCCTGATCGCGATCTACCTGCCGACGTCGGTCCCGGACCAGCCGGTCCCGGTCGGATTCACCACCATCGGCAAGCACACGATCGCGATCCGCGCCGGCGACGAGGAAGAGACCGTTTCCCAGTTCGGCGCCATGTCGGTCGACATCCTGTGCGACCAGGTCGACGGCGATCAGCCGGCGTTCGGCTACATCGACTCGCCCACGAACTACCAGGCCATCAACGGCGCCTTCCAGCTCTTCGGCTGGGCCTACGACCTCCAGGGCGTGGATTCGGTCGAGGTCGACGTGGACGGCCAGGTCGTCGGCGAGGCGATCTACGGACTCTTCCGCCCCGACGTGCCGAGCAAGGACTCCCGGGTTCCGACCAACAACTCGGGCCTGTCCTTCGTCCTCGACACGACCAAGTTGTCGAACTCGGCGCACGACATCGTGATCTACGTGATCGACCGGGTGGGCAACCGGACCGAAATCGGCCGCCGCAAGGTCGTCGTGAACAACAACGTTTCGACGCACCGGCGCGGCTTGCTCGACGAAGAGTAGGGAACACGCGGGGGTACCACCCCGAGAAACCGTCGCCCCGCCGCAAGGCGGGGCGTTTTTTTTGCCTGCGCCCTTTTGGAGCACCGCTCGTTCCATAGCGAGGGTGTGGCCTTCCAGGATCCCCTCCGCCCCCGCCAGGGGAGAGGGTCAGGTGAGGGGGAGCGCCACCCCCGGGCGTCGAGCCGGGGTATCTAATGGCGCGGTGATTGAGAGGGTGGATCATCTGGTTTATGCGGCGCCGGATCTGGGAGCGGCGGTGGCGAAGCTTGCGGGATTACTGGAGGTCGAGGCGGCTCCCGGGGGCCGGCATCCGGACGAGGGCACGCATAACGCGTTGATCGGGCTCGGGCCGGACTGCTACCTCGAGATCGTCGGGCCAGACGGCGGTCCTCTGCCGGACAGGCCGCG
>Ga0326726_10001397_pt1 | contig 22455 bp, 17 predicted proteins | sample MHFenrmetagenome_2_FD_207603 | JGI IMG/M metagenome (GOLD analysis project Ga0326726, IMG submission 207603) | Lab enriched peat soil microbial communities from Michigan Hollow, Ithaca, NY, United States - MHF15MN | ecosystem: Environmental > Terrestrial > Soil > Wetlands > Peat | place: USA... | reverse complement strand
TTCTCATACTCTCTGATCCCGGACTATGGCCACCAAGGACGAGTTCGGATGACGGTGAGCGCGGCGGGCGATCTCCACGTCGGCGTAAGTGCCTACGGCCTTGAAGCAACAATCTTGGCACTCAGAATCCATTAAGACATCGTTCTTAGGCATTCCTAATTGTCATCTGTCGAAAATACAAGACTCAAGCGCGAGCATGGACATGACAATAAGTAACTAGATTCCCCCTTGCATTCGCCCGGAGCGTCTGATAGCGTGCTTCGCCGCCGCTGATACCGTCCTTTCGGTTGTGTTCTTCGACGAAGAAGCTCCTTCGCCCAGATCTGCAGTGCTGGTAATTTGTAGGCACCGTGCGTGCCTACGATGCTGTGCTTAATCCTTGAGACAAACTACCATCCACAACATTTCGGCTGGGTGAGTAGGTCATTCACCAGCCAAACCCGGAGAAGATAGGTTCTGTCTTCTATTGGGACGATGAGGCGCTGGGCGAGACGACGCCTCTCATGAGCTTTCACATGACCGGGCGAGCCTGCCAAAACTTCATTGCTGTCGTGATCACCTAAGAGCCTGTAACATTTGTTCTTCGCGGCGGCATCCCGTGGGAAATGCTGCCGCAGAAACCGGGCTGTGGCTCGGGTGATCCTGAAGCCGCGGGCGCCGGGAGGGCTGCTAGAGGTTCAACGCCCACACCCCGCTCCTGCTACCCGGCCGGTGCGGCTTCCTGTCAGTTCCCTTTTGCCACTCAATGTTTGATCTGGCGGCGCAGCAAGCCACTCACGATGAGCAGGCCCGTGCCGAACAGGGCCATGCTGCTCGGTTCCGGCACTTGGCCGCCACCGCCATGGCCGCTACCGCCACGGCCGCCATCGAGGTCTTCTGAAACGGCCAACACCTTGCCGCCTCCCTTTTGTGTCCCGGGCTGATTGTCGTATGCGGTCGCCTGCACGTGGAGATCACCATTCACAACTCCACCGGCGATAGTTGCTGTGAACGTGCTCGAACCACCACCCAGTTTGATGGTCAAAGGTGTTGAGGTACTCCAACATAGTGCGTTCCCTGGTTGCGAACCGTTGCAACCTCCGCCGTTCCCAACGCCTTTGTTATTTTGACCGCCGTCCTCCAAGGTGTAGCCCGACGGCGCGGAGCCGAGGATCGGGGTTCCCGTGAAAGAGAATCCTTTCAAGGTAACGTCGCCAAGATACCAATCACTACAGCTCGCGGTGAGGCATTGAATCTGCAATGTGACAGTCGTGCTAGTCACCGACGCGGTGAATTGAACATTGTCGATGGTAATCGTATCCGCATACACAGGCACGCTCAGCAATGCGAGCGCGATCACCGCGAGTGCAACCAATTTTGTGGGCTTCATAGCAATGCCTCTCTTGTCCCTGGGGTGGCGACTGTTCGGGGGTTGAACTCAGGAGCGGACTTGAAAGGCACGAGCACAATCGCGCTCGCGCGTACGACAAGCCTTGGGTGACTGGCTTTGACCGCTTTCATAGCGCCCCCCTCGGGGGTAAGGTGAAACGCTTTGATGGGTTGCGGAAAACTGGGCCGACGGGTGTGTGCAACCTCGCATGCATCTTGTATGCAAGGTGAGTTCCACTGATATGTCCCTGAAATCAGCAACCAGGCAGTTCCCAGGTGCAAACATTTGCATTTGAAGTGGAATACATTTCGTGTCCGGAAATGGAAACACGTGATCGGATTCGCGACGACTGGGACGAGTTGTGGTGGGACATCTGCTGGAGTCGGCTACCAGATTCCCTTGTCGCTGCCGGTCAGCTTATAGGCGACGGCGGCAACGGAAGCCAACGGCGGTAACAGCGAGAGGCGGAAGGTGGCGGGAACGTCGCCGCGCAGCGCGGTGCGCGTCACTTGGCGGGTGTAAAGCTTGGCGCCGTGCGGGATGACCGGCACGCGAATGAATCCGTCGCGCACGAACAGCGCCTTGCCGCCGAACAGAGCCGCGTCGCGCACGAAGGCGGGCAATTCAGGGGCGACGTCGCGGTAGCGGCGCACGTAATCACAGACCAGGCGCAGATAGGTGGCCACGCCGGGCCAGATACCACCCAGTTCAGCGGCGGTGCGCAACTCGTCGAAGTTGACGGCGCCGACGTCGATCAGCGCGGCGGTATTGAGGATGTCGGACAGGCGGAAATAAAAATGGCGATACATGCGCTGCAGGGTGGCGACGATGATCCGTTCCTCGGGCGCGGGCACGGGAAAGCTGTGGCCCTGGACGGCGCGAAAGACTCGGCGGATGACGAATCGTTCGGCCAGGGCGGTGTGCTCGCCGGTTTGGCCGAGGCGTTGGCAGTGGACTTCGATGGACTCCGGCAGACCGGCGATGGTGAAATTCCATTTTTGCGCGAGCCGGTCCCCCCAGCTTCGCGGCTCGACGCGCGCCTTGAATCTGGCGCGCATGATTCGCACCACACTGCGCTCCTCGGCAGTGGTATAGAGATCGAGGTCGCTGCCCAGGTCGGGCCAGTGGTCGAGCGACTTGATGATGGTGGTGGCGCAGCCGGCCGAATTCAGCTCGTTGCAGACGGAGTCGAGAAACGGCAGGGCGTGATCAATGCGTGCGCGCTCGCGGGCGATGACGTCTCCCGCCCAGGTGACGACCGAGCCCTGGGCCGCCAGCGCCGCGTCCTGCTGGAGCCGGCTGAAGGCGCGGATGATCACGTGGTGCGAGCTCGCGATCTCGAGCAGAACGGCTCGTTGATCCTGGTTGAGGCCGGCGACGAGGGAGACCGGATCGAGGGTCGACAGGGGCTGCGTTTGGCGGCCCAGCGTGAGCAGCGAGAGTAGGTGGACGCAGTCTTGGTCCGAAGGAACTGAAAGCGACACGACGGCCTCGGAAAAACGGTGCTTGCTGGCCAGACTTGAATGGCCGGTCAAGTAATTGGATGAGAGCTGCGGGTGAGGAGTTAGCTGTCAGCTCAGCTTATGAGGGGCGGCCTGTTGGCGGAGGAAGTCGAGATAGCGTTGTTCACAAGGCTTGTCGTTTTTCACCCGCACGTGCCGCGCACTATGTCCGGTCACGATATGACAGATTTCCTCGCCCAGATTGACCGCATGGTCCCCCGCGCGTTCCAGGGCATTGGCGATGAACAGCACGTGCACCGCATTGCGCGTCGCCGTCGATACGCCATCCAACAGGCGCAAGAACAGCAGATTGCGATGGCGGTCGATTTCACCGTCGGCGCGAGTGATCTCCAGGGCGAGGTCCACGTCGCGCTTGGTCAGCCCGGTGTGCGCGTTGCGTAACATCGCCTCCAGCACCGCGGCCATTTCGATCAGGTCCTTGAGATCGGCCATATCGACGCTGTTATCCATCATCTGGATCCGCGAGGCCACCGAACACAGCAGATCGCCGATGCGCTCCAGGTCGATCATGAATTTCATGCAGACCAGAAGTTCGCGGGCCTCACCGACCTCCACCAGCGTGACCGCGTACGCGACGCGCTCATCGAGCTCGCGGTCGAGCAGGTCGAGCTTGCGCTCATACTCGGCAATTGCGGCCAGTGCGGCCGGGGATTTGGCCGCCAGTGCGTCGGAGGTCGCAGCCGCGGACTGCCGCGCCAACTCGCAGGCGAGCAGGGTCATCTGGAGTAATTCCGTGTAGATGGCGGCGGACGATGCTAGGTTTTCAGCGGCGGCCATACGGACATTCAATAGTCCGCATGTGTCAGCGACATGAATGAAACATTAAAGGTGTGTAAAATTGCAGCTCGGCATCCCACCGGACCACGGTTGAAGCCAATCTGCATTCGTGTACGGAGATGCGGTCCACCCCCTGAAAGCTGACAGCCGAGAGCTGATAGCCTTCTATAATTATCCGTCAACTTAAGGACTGCCCAATGGCCTACGACGATCTGCGCGAGTGGATTGCGGCGCTGGAGCGCGCCGGCGAACTGAAGCGCGTGCGCGCCGAGGTGGATCCGGTGCTGGAGATCACCGAGATTACGGATCGGGTTTCGAAGATGAAAGCCGCGGGCCAGAGCTCCCGCGCTATATCGCAGGCAGGTGGGCCGGCGCTGCTGTTCGAAAACCTGAAAGGCTATGCGGGGTCGAAGGTGTTGATCAACCAGTTTGGATCGGCGCGGCGGATGAACCTGGCGCTGGGAGTGGAGTCGCTGGAGGAGATCGCCGAGCGTCTGCGCGTGTTCATGGACGTGAAATCGCCGCAGGGTCTGCTGGACAAGATCAAGATGCTGCCCAGGCTCGCCGACCTGGGCAAATTTTTCCCCAAGACGGTGGCCAGTGGGCCCTGCAAGGAAGTGATCAAGAGGGACAAATTCTCCTTGCTGGATTTTCCCATCCTGCAATGCTGGCCTCAGGACGCCGGGCGCTTCATCACCTTGCCGTGCGTGATCAGCCGCGATCCGCGCACCGGCAAGCGCAACGTCGGTATGTACCGCATGCAGATCTACGACGAGCGCACCACCGGCATGCACTGGCAGCGGCAAAAAGTCGGCGCGGAACATTATCGCGAAGCATTACGCAGGGCCGCGAGGGCCACAACCAGCTCGCCGTCGACCGTCGACCGCCAACCGTCGACCGCTGTTGACATTATGGCGCGTTCTTCCGGCGGAGCACGCGTGCCCGAGGGCGAGCGGCCCAAGGGAAAGATGGATGTCGCGGTGGCGATCGGAACCGATCCGGCAATCACCTTTGCCGCCATCGTGCCCGCGCCGCCGGACGTAGAAGAATTCATGATCGCCGGATTCCTGCGCCAGAAGCCGCTGGAGCTGGTGAAATGCGAAACCGTGGACCTGGAAGTGCCGGCCACATCGGAGATTGTGCTCGAGGGCTACGTCAACCTGGACGAACTGCGCACCGAGGGGCCATTTGGCGATCACACCGGGTTCTATTCCCTCGAGGACCTCTACCCGGTCTTCCATGTCACCTGCATCACGCATCGCAAGAACCCGATCTACGCCACCACCATCGTCGGCAAACCGCCGATGGAGGATGCGTGGATGGGCAAGGCGGTGGAGCGCATTTTCCTGCCGCTGATGAAACTCACCATTCCCGAGCTCGTCGATGTGAACCTGCCGGTCGAGGGCATATTCCACAACTTGATGATCCTCTCCATACGGAAATCGTATCCGGGCCAGGCGCGCAAGGTGATGAACGCCATCTGGTCGCTGGGCCAGGCCATGTTCACCAAGTGCATCGTGGTGGTGGATGAGGATTGCGACGTCCAGAACCTGCGCGAAGTAGTGTTGCGGGCCTTCAACCATATTGACCCGGAGCGCGACATCCAGTTCACGCTCGGCCCGGTGGATTCGCTCGATCACGCCTCGCGGTTGCCCGATTTCGGCTCCAAGATGGGCGTGGACGCCACCCGCAAGTGGCCCAGCGAAGGCTTCACCCGGCCCTGGCCCGATGCGATCACCATGGATCAGCAGACGAAAGAGAAGGTGAATCGGATCTGGAAAAGTCTGGGAATTGAGTGATCTGGTGATTCGGTGATGGAACACCATTGCGATTCCCGATTGGCGGTGGCACTTCTTTACTAAGAATTCACTTGGGCGCCCGCACTTCGGCACGTAAAATCCGCCGATGGCAAGGGTGAGGATTTTCCAGGTGGCCTATGACACTTCCCTGCTGGACGTGCGTACTGAAATGCTAAAGCACGCCGGCTTCCAGGTGTCCTCCGCCTTGGGCAATACCCAAGCGCGGCGCGAACTGGAAGACAAAGCCGACTACGACCTGGTGGTCATCGGCTGGTCGGGGAGCGACACCGAAAGGGGCGACATCGTACGCTGGGTTAAAGAACACGCGCCGGCGCTGCGCATCATAGCGCTCTACGGCGCCGGTGGACACGAGATCACCGAAGCCGACTTCAATTCCCGCAGCGAAAATCCCGCGGAGTGGTTCGCCGCCGTGAAGCGGGCAGCGGCGGGTTGAAGGCCGCCCCCGTTAGCTCCGCTCCGTAATGACAGCCAAGTAACTAAAGGTTAGGCATTGCTCCGGCGGCGGCGCGCGCTGCGCGTCACCTGGCTCTCATGCGGCGACTTGTGGGAAATAAAGTCCAGCGTGGTCTGCTCCAGGAATTCCAGGTAGCTGTCGCGGACCTTGCCCCAGTGGTCGTGGGCGGCGCAGGAGTTTTTCGAACTGCACTCGCGGCTGCCGCGCAAAAGGCAGTGTGGCCGGGTGGAAGGGCCATCAAAGAGGCTGACGACGTCCATCAGGTGCACGGCATCGGCGGGCCGCAGCAGCATGTAGCCGCCGCCGGTGCCGCGCGTGGCCACCACCAGACCGGCATTGCGCAGGGCAAGCATGATCTTGGCCAGGTATTGCTGGGGGACGCCCGCATCGCGGGCCAGATCACGCCCCAGAATGGCCTCGCCGCGGGTGAGTTGGGCAAGCCGGGTCAGGGCGCGCAGGGCGTATTCGGAGGTAGTCGAGAGCATTGTCGACCTCTTGATACAGAAGTCTTTTTTACGCGGACGGGGGCGGGCCGCGCTGTGACGGCCATCACTTTTTGCAGTGATAGATTAGTCGCGAGACGATAAAGTTGACCGGAGCAGTCATCGAACGGGAGCGCCAGGGACGTCGGAAGAAATCCTGCGCCACCATGAGCATCGTCCGTGGCCGCTGCCCACCGGGCCGTGGATCAAGCGCCAGCCGATTGTGCATCCGCTAATCGCTTTCGACACAATGACGAAGAGGACTTTTGCAGACTTGCTGCAATTCGGCGCCCACTCAGAATAGTGGGGCCATCCCAACCGGGAAAGTCACTCAAGTCGGTGTTCTGTGAGCCGATGAATCGCACCTCGGTCGAAAACCTTACATGGCAGCCATGTACTTTCGAGTGGATGTAATTTCCCGCTCGGCAGAGAAGATCTTACGTAGCACCTGAAAAGCCCCTTATCATCCGAAAAATCGCTCGCCAAGCTGGCGTCCCGAGAGCAAAGGTGAACGCGTGTCCGATGAAACTGCTGTCCTTCTGATCTACTGCCGCGACCAGAAAGGCCTGGTCGCCAGTGTTTCCGATTTCGTGTTCCGCAACGGCGGCAACATTGTCCACGCCGAGCAGCACATTGATGCCCAGCAGGGGATCTTCTTTCATCGCGTGGAATGGGAAATGAAAGGGTTTGCGCTCGCGCATCCACAGATCGTTCCCGCCTTCAGGCCGATCGCCGAACGCTTTCAGATGCAGTTCCAGGTGCGCTTCTCCAGCGAGCGCGTACGGTTGGCGATTTTTGTGTCCAAGTACGACCACTGTCTGCTGGAAGTCCTGTACCGGCACCGGACCGGGGAACTGCCCTGCGAAATCGTCGCGGTGGTGAGCAATCATCCGGATCTTGGCTCGCATGTCGCTTCGTTCAATATCCCGTTCCACGTCTTCCCCATCACACCGGAGACGAAGCGCGACCAGGAGAACCAGGAGTTGTCCCTGCTCGGTTCGCTCGACGTCGAATTGATCGTGCTGGCGCGCTACATGCAAGTGCTGACCGGCGCGTTCGTGAATTGCTATCCCAACCGGATCATCAATATCCACCACTCATTCCTTCCCGCGTTTGTAGGAAAGAAGCCATACGAGCAGGCGCACGAGCGGGGCGTCAAGCTGATCGGGGCCACGAGCCACTATGTGACCGAGGGATTGGACGACGGACCCATCATCGACCAGGACGTCTGCCGGGTGACCCACCGCGACTCCGTGGAAGAACTGGTCCGCAAGGGGCGTGAACTGGAAAGACATGTGCTGGGACGATCTGTAAGACTCCACTTGTTGCATCGCGTGCTGCCCTACGGACGCAAGACGGTGGTGTTTGACTGAGAACAGGCTTTTTGCATGGAACCGTTGTTAGAATCGAGCTATGCACTACCTGCTGAAAACGGAACCTTCCGAATACTCCTTCGCCGATTTGCAGCGAGACAAGACCACGATCTGGGATGGCGTGACGAACCCGGTGGCTCTGAAGAACCTGCGCGCCATGAAGCCAGGAGACCACTTGGTCATTTATCACACCGGCGACGAGCGGCGCACCGTGGGCACAGCTTCCGTGGAGAGCGTGGATGTAACGGATCCCAAGACGCCAGCGGTGAAAATCAAAGCTGGGCGGGAGTTGCTCACCCCGACCTCGCTGGCGGAGATCAAGGCGAATCCTGCATTCCAGGATTCGCCGCTGCTGAAGCAGGGCAGGCTGTCCGTCGTTCCCCTAACGGAAACGCAGTACCGCATTCTCACCGGCGGCTAGCGCCCTTACTCCGTCGAGAAAGCCCGGCGCATATCGCTATTTTTAGCCCTACGAAACAGGGGAGCCCACAGGCTCCCCTCCCCAAACATCCGATTGTCTAAAACGTGAGACGCAGCGCCATCTGGATAAAGCGCCGCTCGTTGGGAACACCGAACGCAGGATTCACGCCCTTCTTGCCGAGAATCTGGAAGGGTACACCCGTGCCGAAGAAGCCCGCATCCGCCTGACTCGTCTGAACGTAATAGTTCGAGTGATTCAGGGCGTTGTAGAACTCGGCTCGGTACTGCAGTTTGAAGCGTTCATTAATCGGGAAGTATTTCCCGATGGAGAAGTTGATGTTGTACCACCCGGGCTGACGGAAGGTGTTGCGCCCGCTCATGTTTGACGGGTAGTGGCAGTTCTGGCCGGTGGACACCAGGTGACCGGCGGCATTGGTAACCATGTCGCAGGTGGGCAATTCACCCGATCCCACCAGCGGATCCGTGTAGGTGTTCGACCCCGGCAGATTGCTGTACACGAACGTATTGGCCGCAGTCGGATTGGCCGTGCTGGAGCTGCCACCCAACTCGAATGCACCGCTGGGTATATAACGCGATGCAATCGTGTCCGTCCCGAGAAAGCCGTTGCTGTCAAACACAGTGAACGGATTTCCCGTCCGGGCAACCAGGATCGGCGCGAACTCCCAACCATCCAACACTTGCCGTGCGACACCATGGGTTCCTTTGGCAAAGGGCACAGTCCACACCGCACTGATAGCGACCCGATGGCGCGTGTCGTAATCGGAGCTACCCTTGTCCACAGCCGGATTGAAGGGATCCAGCAGACCGAGGAATCCCTCCGCCTGCGGAGTTTCGCTGAAGGTTGAACTGATGTTGTCAATGGCATGGGACCACGTGTAGTTCATCGTGATGTCCAAACCCGCGTGAAACAGGTTGCTGGAGGTAAAGCGTGTGTTCAACCCGTGGTAGTACCCGAAGCCGTTGGCGCCTCGGGTGTTCATGTTGCCGAACTGCCGGTTGAGTCGGTCGAGCGGATTTTGCGCGACCGGGTCGGTGCCCAGGTACACCACGCCAGATCCAGCCTGGTTCGTGTTCTCAATACTGTACAAATGGATCGAGCGTGTTCCGGTGTACTCCAGCGCCAGAACGGAATTGCTCATCACTCGCCGCTGCACGGACAAGTTCCACATCTGGGTATACGCCGTGGGTACGTCCTGCCGGACATAGCGCAGGCTCGCATTGGGTAGCGCCTTGGTTCCGGTTCCGGCAAACGGCCCCTCATTGCTGGTGGTAGTCCCCGCCGGGTTGGGATTGAAGATGGAATTGAACTGCCCTGGAGGGTTCTGGATCACGTTGAAGGTCACGTTGCCGAAGTTCCGTTCATAGGCGATTCCGTAGCCCCCGCGGAGCGCGGTCTTGCCGTCGCCGAAAACGTCCCAAGCGAAACCGACGCGCGGACCGAAGTTGTGGTACTGCGGACTCCACAGGCCACCCACCGGGCTGGCGGGGCTGAACGCAGTCGCGGCGGCCGTGTACACTCGCCCGTTGCGGAGCTGCTCGAATATGTTGGATCCGGTGCCAAAGACGAAGTTCGAATCCAGACGCGGGTCCTTGTTGTGCTGCACACCGTAGTACTCCCAACGCAGGCCCAGGTTGAGGGTGAGCCTAGGCGTGATCTTCCAGGTGTCTTGCCCGTAGAAGGCCATATCGTTGTAGCGGTTGCTGCGGCTGAACGACGGCTGTCCGACGGGCAAGGTGATGGTGCAATCCGGGGTGGCGATGGTCGCTCCCGAAGCGTCTTTGCTGCACGGGAACTTGCCCTGAGGATCCACCACGACTTGGAACCAGTTCGCTTGTCCTTGCAGCAGCAGTTCCAACCCGCCGGAGATCAGGCTCGGCGCATTCAGGGCCTCCACCGCATTCTGGTAGGCGCCAAAGGAGTGGTTGTCGCGGGTGTACACGTATTCGCCGCCAAAATGGAACTCGTGCTTACCTCTGAGCCAGGTGAAGGCGTGCGAGATTTCGCCGACGTTCTGCGGCCCGCCGGACGGGATGGCATTACCCGGAGTGAATTCCGAGTACCCGGGCAGGGCGATGAAGTCGCCATTCACCTTGGCCGCCGTGCTCGAACTGAAATACAGCGTCGGTTGCACCGGCTGGTTCGGCGAGAGCGGTTGCAGGTTGTTGAGGCGGTTGAACAGGAATTTCGTGTCACTCACCAGCCGCGGACTCCAGACGTGGGTGACCGACAGCATGGCGTTGTTGTTGTAGTTGGTCTGGCCGGTGTCGTATCCATCGTACGGACTGTTGTTGAGGAACCCGGCAAATTCATTCTGGCTGAGCAGCGCGTAGCGGCCGAAGATCGTGGTGTTATCCGACAGGTGGTAGTCGATCCGGTGGATCATGTTGCGTTGGTTCTGCGGAGCGCCGCCACCGGAATCCGCTGGTACGGTGTAGGCGACCTTGTCAAAAATCGGTGCGCTATTGCCATACGCGGCCAGCCTGGGATTGGTGGCGGCGAATCCGGCAGCCGAGAAGTCCAGCCCGGCGTCGGCGCCGCTCAGTCGGCTGAGCGTTGTCAGCCCCGAACGAAAAGGCTTGTTGAAGAAAGCCTGGGTGGCCGGCGAAGCCGCCGCCAGAAACGCCGGGTCCATGACCACGGCGATGGCGGTTGCGGCGCTGCGCACCCGCTGCCATTCCGTGCTGCTGAAGAAGAACAGCTTGTTCTTGACGATCGGGCCGCCCAGCGAATAGCCGAACTGGTTGCGGGCGTAGCGCTGCTTGGCAATCCCGTTGGCGTTGGAGTCGTAGTCGTTGGAGGTCAGCGCCGACACGCGGTTGAAGTCATAGGCAGAGCCATGGAATGAGTTCGTCCCCGACTTGGTCACCACGTTGATGACGCCACCGGTGGCTCGGCCGTATTCCGCGGTGAAATTGCTGCTGGTAACCGAGAACTCCTGCACCGCATCCAGCGGCACGGATTGGCCTACCTTGGTGGTGAACAGGTCCACGTTCTCGCCACCGTCCAGCAGAATGTCAACCCCGGACGAGCGCTGTCCATTGATCGCGACGCCGGCGCCGCGCGTAATCTGGTCCTTGCCGCCGCCACCGGAGGACGAATCCTGGGCGACGTTGCCCAGGGTCTGCACGAAGTCATAGGGATCGCGGGTGAGCGAGGGCAACTGGGAGACGCGCTTGCTGTCCACGACTTGCGTGATCGCCGAACTCTCCGTGTCCACCTGGGTCGCAGGCTGGCCAACCACCTCGACCGTTGTTGATCCTCCGGCTGCGCGCAACTTGACGTCCAAGACGGCGCGCACGCCGGACGACACCTGGAGCTGCTGCTTAGTCTCGCCAAATCCTGATTGTGAAACTTTCAGTTCGTAGGCTCCCGGGGACAGACTGGTAATGGTGTAGCTTCCAGTACCGTCGGTAGTGGCAGTTCGGACCGCGTTGGTCCCTACGCCGGTCGCCGTCACCGTGGCGCCGACAACCACCGCGCCAGATTCATCGGTTACGGTGCCGGCGATAACCCCTTTCTCAAACTGGGCCAGTGCCGCCGATGAAAACAGCAGCAAAACAGCCAGCGCCGCCGCCAGGCTGGCAATGCCTCGTGTTGTTGTTCGCCGCTTTGTGAGCAGGTTCGTCATCTTGTTCCTCCGTATCCTTCAGCTGATTTTTTCCTCTTGAATGTTCAAGCGGTGCGGACACGCACTGCCCGCGGTCGAACAATGCAATGCGGCTTCCAGCGCCGACCTTGACGGGGGCTAAAGGTGCGAATGGGCGTTCCGGAGGGACGAGCGCGCCGCAGTCAGGGCTGAGGCGTGCTATTCACTCGAGCGCGGCGGCAGCAGCCTTGCCGCAACCCGATACAAATGGCGCTTGCTCGTCCCGTGACCAAACCACGGGAAGCGTTCGTCACAGGACGAAATGTGAATAGCATGCTGAAAACCGGCATCAGATAGCGCTTTTCAGGATGGCAGCGAGGTTTTCGCGATAGCCGCGGCTGGAAGGAAGCTCCTTGCCGTTCTGCAGGCGCACCAAGTATTCACCGCTGTTGCAGGGTTGCACGCCGCGGATCTTGGACAGGTTCACGATGAACGAACGATGAATGCGCAGGAATTGTTTCGAGTTAAGCTTTTTCTCCAGTTCATTCATGGTGTGGCGCACCAGATAGGATTGCGAACCGGTGTGGATTTCCACGTAGTTCGACGCGGCTTCGATCCAGTCGATCTCCCCGGCCTCGAAGAACAGGATCCTCCCATCGGATTTGACCAGGAAGCGATCGATGGTATCCGGAGCTTTTGCCAGGGTTCCCCCGGCGGCAGCGGCGGGGGCTGCCGGGTGCAACAGGCGACTCTTGATCCGCCGTGTACAGCGTGCCAGCCGTTCCTCGTCAAAGGGCTTCAGCAGGTAATCCAGGACCTCGGCCTCAAAAGCCTGGACGGCGTAGTCCGAGTAGGCGGTGGTGAGCACGACCAGCGGACGCGCCATGGGGTCAATCGAGTCCAGCGCCGCGAAGCCGTCCAGATCCGGCATCTGCACGTCGAGAAAGACCACCTGCGGTTTGTGCGCATACACCGCCCGGATCGCCTCCCGGCCGGTGGCGCACTCCTGCACGATCCTGAACATCGGATCCCGCGCCAACAGGATGCGCAGTTTTTCCCGCGCCAGCGGTTCGTCGTCGACAATGAGGGTCGTGATCTCGTTCATGACGCCGATCCGTACTTCATCGTCCGCGACGCCTCGAATAACGCCGAAACATCGTCCACCGGGATGAACAACTCCTGGCGGGCGCCATGGGGTTCCAGGTTCTTCAGAGTCAGCCGCGCGCGCCAGGCGTACAGCCGCTGCAATCGTTCGCGAACATTGCGCGTTCCCACCCCGCCCGGCGCGCCGTTTTTCGTAAAACCGGGGCCGTTGTCTTCCACCGCGATGATCAACCCACCACGTTCCTTGTGGACCTTGATTTCAATTCGGCCGGCGCCGGCTTGCTTCGACGTCCCATGCTTGATGGCGTTCTCCACCAGCGGCTGCAGTATCAAGTTCGGAACATCCACGGAGAGCGTTCCCGGATCGATGGAGAACTTCGTTTCCAGGCGGTCCGAGAAACGAACGCGCTCGATTTCCAGATACTTGGTCAGATACTGCAGTTCCTCGCGCAGCGGCACCATGACGACGTCGTGGGTCTCCAACGAGACCCGCAGCAAGTCGCTGAGCAGCGCAATCATGCGATCGGCCCTCGCTGGGTCGGTGTAGGTCAGGGAAGAGATCGAGTGCAGCGCGTTGAAAAGAAAATGCGGATGCAACTGCATCCGCAGCAGGCGGAATTGCGATTCCGACAGTTGCTGTTTCAGTTCTGACGCTTTGAGTTCCTCTTCCCGCATGCCGCGATAGTAAGCGTAAAGAAAACCACCCAGGAGAATCGGCAGGTAGTACTTGAGCGCGCTGTTCACCATGATGCCGCCGTAGGTTTTCTTCTGCAGGAAGGAGCTCCATTTAAAGGTGCGTTCGTACATCGGCCACAGCACCACATTGGTGAGCGCGATGAACCAGTAGAAAACGCTTCCCAGCACGGCATAGAGCGCTACATGCACGGCAAGCGCTTTCAGCCGGTTGAGGCCGCGGCGGCGTATCCAATCCATGGCATGCAGAACCGCCGGCGTCACCAGCGCCCAGTACATGAACAAAGTGAGTTGCGCAGCCAGGGACCAAAGCCACATCTCAACCTGCTCGTTCATGAACGCCATGTCGCGAAGAGCCGTGAAAAATGCCAGCACCAGCGCGAACAGCACGCCCCATTTCATCTGCTCTTCGACGGTTGCGAGGGTTTGCTTCCAGGCTGCCATACGCTGTCTCTTGGGCGCGGCGTACACTTGTGCTCTGGTTGGACGGTCCGGCCGGCCCTTTGTCACCACAACATTTGTACGACCGGGAGCGGACGTGATATTGGCGTGCCGGCCGGCATCGGCGCCGCTCGCGCCTTTCTGTCTACTGCATTGGAACACTAAAGGCCAGGAAGCAACTCCCCTCGAAGGGTGGATTCACGGCGGAAATCGTGTGGCCCGTCCCAACCGGCGCGACTAAATGCCTTCGTCGTCATAGTCAGAACAGGCCACGGGGAGGATCAACATGCCAGGCATGTGCGAACAACTGCCTTGCTCGACGCAACGCCGCTCAGCGATGCGCGCCGTTATCGTCGATTGCGACGCGTCGCGGCGCGAGTTTCTGCGCCGCATGGTGATCAGGGACTCTGCTTACAACCTGGTGGGGGAGGCCGAGTCGGGTGAAGAATGCGCCGCCATCGTGGCCCGCGAACTTCCGGAATTGGCGATCTGCAACAGCGTGTCCGCACCGCCGATCCTGGATGCCCAACAACCGTTCCCGCTGCTGATTTCAATTGCCTCCGGCATATCCGTGCTGTCGGACCGCGTGTTGTGCGAGCTTGCCGTTCCCCTCCGTGAATCTTCCCTGGCGGAAGCGCTGGCTCTGGCGGCTTCGCGCATATTGCAGCTCAAACTCGACGGTCTGTCGCACCTGATTCGCGCTTACCTGGTGCACGACGAACCTCTGTGCTCAGCGCTCGAGCGGATCGAGGTCGAGGATGACGCCGGGCGGCGCCTCAGCCTTAGCACGGACGAAATTCTCTGGATCAAGGCGGCCGGGAACTACGTGCAAATTTATGCCCGGGCCGGAACATTCGAGTTACGCGAGACCATCAGCAACATGGCTAACCGGCTACAGGGCTCGGGATTCATTCGGATTCACCGTTCCATGGTGGTGAACGACCGGGCGGTCAAGCACCGCATGGCCACCGACGACGGAAGAGTAGATTCCCTTGTGCTCTGGGACGGTACGGAACTGTTTGTCGGCCCCAACTTCCGCGACCATATTCCCCCAGGCCCGGGGCAGTTCTCACCCCTTCCGCGACAGGCCTAGCCCTGCGACTTCGCGCCATCGTGCTCGTCCGAGAGCAGACTAAGTCGGCGTAATGCTCATTGCTTGGTCGCCGTCCACGTTCCGTAGTCTCCCGCTGTGCACCCACCTGACGGAGCTTGGTATGTCCCCGAAGCATACGTGTAGCTCGCGTTGATAGTGCCGGAGAAGTTCACGAGTTGCGATCCTTCCATCACAGAGAATGTGAACGTTGTCCCCGTCAAGGTTCCATTCAGCGTCACATAGCTACCACAAGGAGTGCCATACAGTGTAAATTGGCCGGTAACCGTTGTGCCGTTCTGCTGAAGCGTGCCGGAGCCGGAGGACGAATACATAGGGTATGGAGTAGACGAAGCGGCAAAATTCCAATTGCCGGTCACGGTTGGCGGGGGACCCGGAGGATTGAACGCAGCCGTCACTGAAGTGGCGGTGGAAAGCCCGCAGATGCAACTTCCGGTGCCGCTGCAGCCTCCGCCCGACCAGCCCGCGAAGCTCGATCCCCCAGTCGGCGAAGCTGTCAAGGTAACGGAACTCCCGCTTACATACGACACGGCGCAAAACGCCCCGCAATTCATCCTGCCATCGGCGCTGGTGACCGTCCCAGTGCCGGTGCCGGAATGTAGTACCGTGAGAACATAGGTTTCTGGCGCGGGGTCCGTGCCACTAGCAAAGTAGCCGGTTGTGTCCAGCACCAGTTGCGTAGGCTGGCTTCCGTAGGCTTTGATGACCGCGCTCTGGGTAGGCACAATCGCCATGTTCGCCGTGATGAATCCATCGGAGGCGTTCAGAGTGGACGCGTTCGGCTGCGTCTGCCCGTTCGGCCACAATGTCAGGAACCCTAACCCTGGCGGCGTCGGCACCACCGTCGCGTTCACCACGATCGCCTGTGCACTTGGTAAGATCGCGCACGGACTGGCACTGGTGTCGATGGGGAGAGGAGTGGTGGAGAACAGACCGGTGTTGTCTCTTGTGTCGCGTACGCGACAGGGAGGAACCGTGTAGAACGACAGGTCGCTGGGCGAAGTCGAGAGTGCGAAGTAGCCGTTGATGTCAATCACGATGTCGGAGCCGCTGGTCGCCAAAACGCTGATCGCCCCATTCTGCCCGGCGGGGACGATGGCGGCATTGGCCGTCACCGCCCCGGTGGGCACGTTCAGCGTCGACACCCAGGGCACGGGCATGGCATCCGGCGCCGTTGTCGGCCACGTGCTCAGAAAGCCAATCGGTACTCCAAACTTGGGCACCGCCGTGTAGTTCAGCGAGTAGGCCTGCGCCGTCGTCGGGATGTTGCAACTGCTGGCCAGGATCGGGAAGGAGCGCAAATTCCAGGCCACCATCGAGGGTGGGCCCAGGCTGCCGCCGGCATAACGCGTATCGACCACTCGGCAAGGCGGCAAGGTGAAGAAAGCCAGCGCGGAAGGATGGCTGGCTGCGTCCACGAAGTAGCCGTTAATATCCAGCACGATGTCGGTGGGGTCGGTGGCGAACACGCTGATGGCGCCTCCGCCGGTGGCGGCGGCCGGGACAATGGCTGCCCCCGCCTTGACCCGACCGTCGGTCGAATTCAGCATCGAGACCCACGGCTGCGGCTGATCGCTCGGCCACACCGTGATGTAGCCCAGAAAATTGGTCTTCGGCACCACCGTGACGTTCAGCGAATACGCCTTGGCCGTGGACGGCACGTTACAGGAGCTTTGCGGAATGGGAATGCTCCGCGAACTCTGTGCGGCAATCGACGGTCCCCCGAAGGGACCGGCGGGATTCCGCGTATCCGCAATACGACAGGGCGCCAGGGGAATGAACCGCAGAGCGGGTTGTTGGGCATGTGCCGCACTGACAGTGCCGATAATAATTGCGATAAGTGAAGGGAGTAACAGCTTTAAAGGTGTCCTCGTTATCATGGGACCTCCAAGTGGGGATACTGAACCGAGTGCTACGCTCGCCAGATCGTGAATCTTCCTCTTGGGTTCACTCGACTGGGAGCCGGGGTCGTTCCTCAGAAGGTCGGCACTGTAATTGCTATTCAGAGAGGCTGATGCGGCGCATTATGACTCCGGTCTATACGAAGTCAAGAAGGAAAGATAGGCGGGTGGCGCACTCTTCACCCCTAACCGAATGTGGGTTGGGCGGGAGGCACACCCTTTTCGTCGCTACCAAAATGTGGGTGCCCTACCCTCCGTGGTTTTCGAAGGGTGGGAAGAGCGAATCTCGACTTCCCCCGGTTCCAAAATGAAAGGCGGGCGGCTGTCCACCCCTTCGCCCCGGGGAGCCTGCCCTGAGCGGAGTCGAAGGGGCGAACGGTGAGGCGGTTCGGCTGCGACAATCGAAAAATCGGCTATGGTTTTCACTCGCAACTCGCAACTGGCAACTGGCAACTAGCAACTGGATTCTCCTTGACACCCCTTAACTAACTACTTACAATGTCAGGAGCTGGATAATCCGGCGTCACATCTGGGCCAGCAGGGAGGGCGACCACCTTGCGGCCCTGTATATTGTGGTCAAATGTGACTTTCTGCCTTGGACGACGCTATATCTCCGAGATTCCAGGAAAACGGTATCGTAACCTATTGATTGCATTATGACTGTACTTTCACAGCCCCGTGATTCCACAGCGCTAGCTGCTGAAAACAATATGACACCCGTGATAAACGGGGGAGGGGGTCGCATGCCGCCTAAGGTTTATCGACTAGTAATAAGCGTCGCCCCCTCCGAGTCGCCCCGACAGGTGTCGCTTTACAGTTCCCGCAGGGCGACGGCGACGCGGGCGCGGGCGGCGCGCACCGCCGGAGGTACTCCGCCAACGATGCCCATCAGCAGCGCAAAAATAACGCCGCCGGCCAGCAGCGCGGGCGTAATGCGAAAAGCAAAGGCCAGGTGGGAGAAGGTCTGCCAGTTCATGGTGCCGGTGGTGAAACCGTTCAGCGGCAGCACGGCGACGCAGCCCAGCACGCCCCCAACCAGGGCGATGCACAGCGCTTCGAAAACGAAGGACGACACCACGCTGGTGGCCCCGAATCCAACCGCACGCATGGTGGCAATTTCCCGGTTGCGCTCCGCCACCGCCGAGTACATGGTGTTGAGCGCGCCGAAAACCGCGCCGATTCCCATCACCGCGCCCACCATCGTTCCCAGCACCAGGATCAGGCGGGTGAGCGCGCGCGACTGCTTGTCGTAATACTCGATCTCGCGATCAACTTGCGGGGTGAGGCGTGGGTCCGAGGTGAGCGCGTCCTTGAAAGTGGTGAGCGCCTCCGGCGAGGTGAGGCGCGCGGTGACCGAGGAAAAGACGTTCGCGGGGCGCTTATACACGTCTTTCACTACCTTGGCGTCGCCCCAGACCTCGGAGTCGAAGGCGCTGCCGCCGGCGTCGAATACGCCCACCACGGTCCATGTGCCACCGCCGAACTTGACGGTGTTGCCGAGGTCAAGGCCGGCGTAAGTACGGGCGACGTAGCGGCCGACCACCAGTTCGTTGAGTCCGGGCTGGAGCATGCGTCCGGAGGTGATTTTGACGTTGTTGCGCACGTCCAGGGCTTTGGCGGAGACGCCGCGCACCTGCACATTGGCGTCGGTGCCGGTGGCTTTGAGCGGGAAGGCGGCGATCACCACCACTTCGGGGCTGACCAGCGGCCCCGCCGGCCCGCGCTCCACGCCGGGAGCATCCTCGACGATCTTCACGGTCTCGATGGAGACGGCGCCATCCATTTCCGAGGTTGCGCCGGCCCGGCGCACGATGGCATTGCGCGGCGAGCCGGAGGAGACCAGGGTGGATTTGAATCCCTTGGCCAGCGACAGCATGGCCACGAATACGCCGACGGTTCCGGCGATGCCCAGCACCGCGACCACGGTGGAGGTCCAGCGCACGCGCAAGCTCCGGAGGTTGTAGGTCAGTGGGATCGGCATCGTCAGACTCTCCGCAAGGCGTCCACAACTCTCAGCCGCATGGCCGAAAATGCGGGCAGTATGCCTCCGAGCACGCCGACGGCAAGCGCCAGCCCGATGCCGGCAATCGCCGCGCTGGTAGGCAGATAAAAGAAGGGCAGCAGGCCGCGAGTGGGATCGCCACCCAAGGTGAGAAGCTTCGCCAACAGGATTCCCACTCCTCCGCCCACCAGCGCCAGGATCAACGATTCGCCCAACACCAGCGCGAGAACAAATCTGTCCGAGTACCCGACCGCCTTCAGAATCGCCAGTTCCCGAACGCGGTCGCGCACCGCGATGGCCATGGTGTTCCCCGTGACCAGGAGAAGAGTGAAGAAAACAACGCCGCCAATGCTGAGCATCAGGAACTGAATGTTGCCGGCCTGCTTGACGAAGGATGCGGCGAACGCTTTTTCAGTGTCCGTCTTGGTCTCCCACGGCGAGTTGGCGAAGCTTTCGTCAATCGCTTTGGCGACCGGCACGGCGTGATCGGGATTGTCGATGCGCACGGTGTACCAGCCGACCAGCCCACGCCAGTACTGGTTCTGGCGCTCCTCCAGCAGCTTGTAGTGAAACCAGAATTGCGTGGTGTCGTCGGCCTGGCGCGTGCCGTGGTAGATGCCGCGGATGTTGAACTCCCAAGTTCCGGGGAAAATGGTGCCTTTGATCGGTACTCGGTCGCCGACCTTCCAATGAAAACGCTTCACCAGGTCATCGCCGACGATAGCGCCCTCGCGGTCGGCGACGAACGCCTTCCACTGGTCCTCCGGCATGGCGAACTCCGGAAACATGGCGCGGTAGGTCTCGGTGTCGATGGCAAACTGTGGGAAGAAATTGCGCTCGTCCTGGTAAACGCCGCCGAACCAGTTGGCGTGCGTCACCGCCTTTACGCCCCCGATTTGCAGCAGCCGCTCCTTGTAGGCTATCGGCAGCGGCTGAATGATGGAGACCCTGTTGACAATTACCAACCGGTCGGCGCCCGCGACCTCTAGGCCCTGATTGAAAGCGCCGCGCACCACCGCCAGCAGCCCAAACAGGAACAGCGCCACCGCGAAAGAGCCGACCGTCAGCGTGGTCCGGATTTTCTTCCGGAACAAGTTCGAGAAGATCAGGTGGCGGTATTTCATCTTGCTGCCTCCGCCTTTCTGCCCTCCTCCAGGACGCCCTTGTTGAGGTGGAGGACGACCTGGGCGCGTTCGGCGGCGACGGGATCGTGCGTGACCAGCAGCACGGTCTTTCCGTGCTCGCGCACCAGGCGGCCGAGCAGGTCCATGACTTCGTCGGCGCTCTTGCGATCGAGGTCGCCGGTGGGTTCGTCGCACAGCAGGAAGGTCGGATCGGCGACGATGGCGCGCGCGATGCCGACGCGCTGCTCCTGCCCGCCCGAGAGTTGGCGCGGGAAGTGGTCCATGCGGTCACCCAGTCCCACGACTCCGAGCGCGGTTTCGACGTGTTTGCGGCGCTCTGCCTTCGACAGCTTGGTCAGCAGCAGCGGCAACTCGACGTTCTGGAACGCGGTCAGCACCGGGATGAGGTTGTACATCTGGAAAATGAACCCGACATGACGGGCGCGCCAGGCCGTCAGCTTGCCGGCGGACATGTGGGTGATCTCATCGCCGGCGACGGTGATGCTGCCGGCGGTCGGCAGGTCGATCCCGCCCAGCAGGTTCAGCAGCGTGGTCTTACCGGAGCCGCTGGGCCCCATGAAGGCCACGAAGTCGCCGGCGTCCACGTCGAGGTTCAGTCCCTGCAGGACGTGGATCTCCTCGCTGCCACGCTGATACTTTTTGTCGAGCCCGCGCACGCGGACCAGGCTGGCGCCATCGCCGCGACCGTCTACCCTAACCATAATTTCTCCAGTCCCGAGACGCGAGTCCCGAGTGAAATCCCTCGCAACTCGGGACTCGCAACTCGGGACTATTTCTTGATCCCCACGCGGCTGCCGCCTTGCAGTCCCTCAGCATTCTATTTCTTGATGCTGACGCGGCTGCCATCCTGCAGCCCTTCAGCCCCGCCTACCACTACCTGGTCTCCCTCCGACACGCCGGCCAGCACGACCAGATCCTCACCCCGCGCGCCGCCCACGCGGATGGCGCGGTGCTCGATGTGTCCATCCTTGTAAATAAAAACCGCCTGCTGCCCGCCTTCCTCGCGCACCGCGGACTTCGGGATGAGCACTTGCGGGCCCGCGGGCTGTTTCTGTGCGGGCGCATCGCTCAGGAAGGCAACTTTCACCCCCATATCGGGCAAAATCCGTGGATCGAGCTTATCAAAAGAAATGCGTACTTTCACCGTAGCCTTCTGACGATCGGCGGTGGGAATGACGGTGCGGACCTTGCAGGGTATTTTCCAATCGGGATAAGCGTCCAGGGTGGCAGTGACCGGTTGGCCAGGTAGAACCCGGGCGATATAGGACTCGTTGACGTCCACCTCGATCTCATTGGAGTTCATGTCCACGACCGTGGCGATGCCGGTGCGCGTGAAACCGCCGCCGGCTGAGACCGGCGACACCATTTCTCCCACCTGCGCGTCCTTGGAAACCACGATGCCGCTGAATGGCGAGCGTACGGTGCAGTTGTCCAGGTCCTGCTGCGCGACGCGAATGCGGGCGTCGGCGGCGCGGATTTGTTCCTGCGCCTGCGCGATACGCGCGCGATAGCTGTCGGCGGTGGTACGGGCCAAATCGAGCGCCTGTTGGCTGGTCACGCCTCCGGTCTTCAGTTCCTGGGTGCGGTGCAATTCGCGGTCGGCATTGGCGAGGTTGACCTCCAGATCGCGGAGCGCGGCGGAAGTGGCATCGCGATCGGCGGTGGCGGAATTCAGGCGGACACGGGAATCGGCCTCGTCCAGCAGGGCAAGCACCTGGCCTTGGTGCACTCGCATGCCTTCCTCGGCGTTCATGCGCGTCACGCGGGCGGTGATTTTGGCAGCGACGGTGGCGCGCCGGCGCGGCGTAACGTAGCCGCTGGCATTGAGCAGCGCGACCCGGTCGTCGCCGCCAGCGGTGCGGTGTGCGGCGGCCACTTCCACCCGTGGCGTCTTTCGCTGCAGGGCAAGAACCAGCGCGGAAACCAGGAGGAGCACGCCCACGGCTGCCCAAAACCAGCGCAGCCAACGCCGGCCGGTGGCGACACGGGCGCGGTCGTCAATCTTCAGCGGGGACAGGTCTGGAAGTGTGGACCCTGGGCGCGGGGCCATGTAGCAGGTCTCCTCTCCGCGGCGCGGTCGAACTTAAGAACTTACACGCAGGCTTCCGTTGTTGCAACCGGCACAAAGATTGGGTGACGTCAAGCTGCTTGTGTAAATAGCTTGAGGGTACGGTTTTTCCATTCCAGGTTAAAGCGCTGGAAGATGGAGAAGATGATGCGTCCACACTGGCT
>Ga0326726_10001396_pt1 | contig 22457 bp, 18 predicted proteins | sample MHFenrmetagenome_2_FD_207603 | JGI IMG/M metagenome (GOLD analysis project Ga0326726, IMG submission 207603) | Lab enriched peat soil microbial communities from Michigan Hollow, Ithaca, NY, United States - MHF15MN | ecosystem: Environmental > Terrestrial > Soil > Wetlands > Peat | place: USA... | reverse complement strand
GCAAGACCCTCAGCGTCGTAGGGGCGACCACATCGCCGCAATGCAGCACCGCCTCGGCGCCGCGTGCCCTGGCATCTTCAACCGCGGCACCCAGCAGGCGGCGGTTGTCATGGGAATCGGAAAGAATGCAGATTTTCATAGTTCAGGGGCTAGGATTCAGGAAACAGGATTCAGGGGATGAGCAGCCTCAAGGCTGCACTCTTTTCTGGTTGACGCGGGCTACGCCCGCACATTCCCTGACCCCTGAATCCTGACCCCTACTCCCTTAAAAAGCCGGTTTGTCTTCCGCGTTGCGATAGCGTTCCACGCCGGCCAGGATTTCCGCGCGTGCATCATCCCCCCCACCCCAGCCTTCAACCTTGACCCATTTGTTGGGCTCCAGGTCCTTGTAGTGTTCGAAGAAGTGAGCAATCTGCCTGAGCGTCAACTCAGGCAGGTCTTCCGGTTTTTGCATCCTGCAATACAGGCCGCACAGCTTGTCGACCGGCACGGCGATCAGCTTGGCATCCACGCCCGCTTCGTCGGTCATCTTGAGCATGCCCAGCGGACGGCAGCGAACCACCACGCCCGTCATCAGCGGCACCGGGGTAATCACCAGCACGTCAACCGGGTCGCCGTCTTCCGACAGGGTATGCGGGATATAGCCATAGTTGCAGGGATAGTGCATCGCCGTGGACATGAAACGGTCGACGAACATGGCACCCGTCTCCTTGTCCACTTCGTACTTGATCGGCTCACCGTGGGCGGGGATTTCGATAATGACATTGAAGTCGTCCGGCAGGTTTTTGCCGGAACTGACGCGGTCGAGGTTCATGACGGGCTCTGTATAACAATTAAAGCGCAAATTATACCTGCACCCGCCTAGCGTTCCCTCAAGCTCTCATGACCATATTGCAAGAGCGGGCTGAGGAAATACTCGATCACACGCCGTTTGCCGGTTTTTACCTCGGCGGACACGGCCATGCCGGGACTGAGATTGACCTCACTCCCATCTACATTGATTGTCGAGCGATCCATCTTGACCCGCGCCGAGTAGATCAGCCCGCTCTTTTCATCATTGATCGCATCGTGGGAAACTGAGATGACTTTCGCATGGATGGTGCCGTATTTGGTGTACTGGAAGGTCTCGATTTTGACTTCGGCCTCCTGCCCAGCCTTGACGAAGCCGATATCCTTGTTTTCCACAAAGGCCTCGACTTCCACCGTGTTGTCGCGCGGCACGATGATCATCAGGGGTTGTGCCGGGGTGACGACTCCGCCCACGGTGTGCACGGCAAGCTGCTGCACCGTGCCGTCGACCGGCGCGGTCAGTTTCAGCAACTGGCCACGCTGACGTGCCTTGATGATCTCCTGCGTGGCCGCCGCGATTTTCTGTTCACTCTCATCCAGGCGGCTCAGGATGGTGCGCCGGGTCTCGGCGATCAGAGCAGCTTTCTGTGTGTCCACTTCCCGCATCGAGGTACGGATTTCCTGTAGCTTTTCGGTCTGGGTTGCCAGTTCGCCTTCCTGCTCGAATTGCGCTTGTTCACGCTCCATGTAGCCATGCTTGGATATAAAGTTCTGCGCCAGCAGTTTTTTGTAATCCTCGGCCCGCTGCCGGGCAATGGGGGCGGTATGGGCCAGCTGGTCCACCATGGTCTGGGTGGTTCGCAGGCTGGCGGCCCGGCTGGCCTTATCCGCATCCAGACGTTCCAGCTTGCTACGGTATTCCAGCCATTCGCTGTCCAGCAGGCGCTGTTCGTCGGAGAGTCGATCGGCCGGGAGGCCTGGTGGCAAGGACAGCACGGGCTTTCTACCCTGCATTCCCTGCAAGAACGCCTTGTCCCGCGCCGCCAGCAATTGCGCATCGTGCAAATCGTTTTCCAGATGGCGGATATCGGCATTGGCGACGGTCGCATCCAGTTCGATCAATACCTCGCCCGCTTTGACCGCCTGCCCGTCGCTGACAGGTATGGCCTTGACCGTAGCCGTTTCCATTGGCTGGATAGTCTTGATCCGATCATTCGGTACGATCTTGCCGTGCGCGGTGACGACCACGTCGATCCGGCCAAAGACCGTCCAGACCAAGGCAATGAGGGCAAAGGCGATCAGGAGCCACATCGCCACACGGGGGGCGGGCGAGACCGGGGTTTCCTGCAAGGCCAGTGCGGCCGGCAAGAACTGGGCTTCGTGTGGCTGGCGCGGCATGGAATCCAGTTCCACGCGACGCGACCAGACATAGCGGAATATGCTGGCGTAACGCTTGAACAGATCGCCAAAGGCTTGTAGTTTCATCATGTTTTTTGGGTTGCGCTTAAGTTATTTCGTGCATACAATATGACCATGCTCATCGAATTCGATCCGACTAAAAATGCACGGAACATCCGGGGGCGCGATCTGTCGTTTGAGCGTGCAGTCGAATTTGATTTCGATACAGCGCTGTATACCGTGGACAACCGTCATGATTATGGTGAAACCCGAATTCGCGCCCTGGGCTATCTGGATCAGCGCTTGCATGCATTGGTCTTTGTCGAAACCCTTCAAGGCATTCGCATTATCAGTTTTCGTAAAGCCAACCCACGCGAGGTAAAACGCCATGAATCGCAAACCCAAACCTGAACTGCTCGACGAGGACAATCCGGAATGGACTGAAGAGGATTTCAAGCGCGCCGTCCCCTTTTCCGGCCTGCCTAAATCCCTGCAAGCCAAGCTGGGACGCACGCCACGCGGTCCGCAAAAAGCGCCGGTCAAGGAGCGCATCACCATCCGCCTGTCACCCGAAGTGGTGGCGCCTTTTCGCGCCACCGGCGATGGCTGGCAAACTCGCTTGGATGCCGCGCTTAAGGACTGGCTCAAGACCCACACTCCGACCTGACGGGGATGGCGATCCACGCCGCCCGGATCATGATCGTCGCGGATCGCCATCCCCGTTCCCTCACCCCGGCCCTCTCCCGCCCGCAGGCGAGGGGGTCTTTCGTGTCGCTTCGCGACGTTCACGTTAAAGCTCAACCCATCTGCAAACGATGCAGGCGCGAATAATGCCCGGCCTCATGGTTTAGCAGTTCAGTGTGGCTGCCTGCTTCCACGATCTGCCCGCGATCCAGCACGATTATTCGGTTGGCATCGCGCACCGCGGATAGCCGGTGGGCGATGATGATGACGGTGCGCCCCTGACAAATGGCTTTCATATTGTTCTGGATAATGCGTTCGGACTCGTAATCCAGCGCGCTGGTCGCTTCGTCCAGGATCAGGATGCGTGGATTGGCCATCAATGCACGGGCAATGGCGATGCGCTGGCGTTGCCCGCCGGAGAGGGTCGATCCATGTTCGCCCACCAGGGTATCGTAGGCTTCCGGCAGCTCCAGAATAAACTCGTGTGCGCCGGACAGCTTGGCTGCCGCGATGACGGCTCCAATCGGCGCGCCGGGATCGACCAGGGCAATGTTCTCGCGGATCGTGCGGTTAAACAGCACGTTCTCCTGCAACACCACGCCGATCTGGCGGCGTAGCGACGACACATCGGCCAACGCCAAATCCATGCCGTCGATCATGACCCGGCCGCGCTCGGGAACATATAGCCGCTGCACCAGTTTGGCGAGTGTGCTCTTGCCCGAACCGGAGCGCCCGACGATGCCGATGACTTCGCCCGGCGCAATGACGAGGTTGATCCCACGCAGCACCTCCGAGCCGTCCGGGCGGTAACGGAACACAACCTGGTCGAACTCGATTCGGCCCTGGATCGGCGGCAGGGTGCTCTTGTTGCCTGCGGCTTCGGTGTGGGTGTTGAGAATATCGCCCAGGCGCTGCATGGAAATGCCGGTCTGTTGGAAATCCGTCCACAGTTGCGCCAGCCGCATTACCGGCTGCGCCACTTGTCCGGCCAGCATGTTGAAAGCGATCAGCTGGCCGACGGTCATCTTGCCGTCGATCACCAGACGGGCGCCCAGCCACATGGTGGCCACCGTCACCAGCTTGCTCACCAGGGTGACGCCGCCGTTGGCAAAGACGCCGATGGTGGCGGTGCGAAAGCTGGCCGAGACATAGGCCGCGAGTTGTTTGTCCCAGTGGCGGGTGAGCTGCGGTTCCACTGCCATGGCTTTGACGGTGCCGATGCCGGAGACGGCTTCGACCAGGAAAGCCTGATTCTCTGCGCCGCGATTGAATTTCTCGTGCAAACGACTGCGTAGCGCGGGGGTGTAGAGCGCAGACAGAATGCCATACAGGGGCAGCGACACCACCACGATCACGGTCAGCCACACGCTGTAATAGAGCATGACGGCGAGGAAGACGACGGAGAACAGCAGATCGAGCACCACCGTCAGGGCATTGCCGGTGAGGAAGGCGCGGATGTTTTCCAGTTCGCGCACACGTGCGACCGAATCCCCCACGCGCCGTGCCTCGAAATAGGCCATGGGCAGATTGAGCAGATGGCGGAACAGGCGCGCACCCAGTTCCACGTCGATGCGGCTGGTGGTATGGGCAAAGACGTAACTGCGCAAGGCCGTCAGCATGACTTCAAACACGACCACCACAAAGAATCCCGCCGCGATGACATCCAGGGTGGAGAAGCCGCGATGCACCAGCACCTTGTCCATCACCACCTGAAAGAACAAGGGCGTGACCAGGGCAAACAACTGGATCACAAACGAAACCAGCAACACTTCCAGCAGCAGCTTGCGGTATTTGACCACCGCCGGGATGAACCAGGTGAAGTCGAACTTGCCCATTTCGCTGGCGAGCGATGCGCGGGAGGTGAAGAGAATCAGTTCACCATTCCAGCGCAGTTCCAGCTCGGCCAGGGAAAGCGTTTGCGGGCGGCCCGCAGCGGGATCGTGGATCAGCGCGTGTTCCTCGCTCACCTTGGCCAGAACAAAGAACTGGCCTTGCTTATCTATGGCCATCGCGGGCAAGGGCGTTTTATCCAGTCGAGCCAAGTTCGTCTTGACCACCTTGGCCTGCAAGCCCAGCTTCTTTGCCGCCAGCAGGATTTCGGTCTTGCTGAAGGGCTTGCCGCCGGTGTGATACTCATGCGCGAGTTGATCGGGATCAGCCGCCACCCCATGCAGACGCGCCAGCATAACGAGACAAGTCAGGCCGGTATCGAGAGGTGGCGAAGCAAGGGACGGGAAGGGTTGTGGGTCCGTCATGTGTAAATCACCTATGCGTCAAACAGCCTCTCTAAGTGAAGCTCCCTCGCCCCTCCTGCGGGGAGAGGGTTGGAGTGAGGGGCAGGGCTTGATCTGAATGGCTGTACGTTCGGCACTACTGCCAGTTCGCCGCAATCACCGGCGCGAGGCTGGTCTGGTAGGTCGCCGGCAAGGTGGTCTGCCCGGCAGCCGGCGGTGCAAAGCTGGCCATCGCGTTCACCAGGTTTTGCACATTGCTGTCGAGCAGGGTCTTTGCGCCATCGGTAGTCTTGAACTGTTCGACATGGTTGGCCGTGCCTGTGTACCAATTCTGGATCACCAGCTTGTCGGAGGTGCCGATGATGCTGGCTTCCAGGTTGTTGCCGACATGCTGGAACCAGATTTGGTCAATGGCAACGCCAGACAGGAACTGCGCGATATCGGTGTTGCCCGCCGTGGTATCGTTCTCGACCACCGTGTCGGCGGCGTAACCACGACCCAGGACGTAGGTGTCATTGCCGGTGCCACCGGTCAGGGTATCGGCTGCCGCGCCGCCATCCAGGGTATCGTTGCCTGCCGCGCCGGAAAGGCTGTTGACTGCACTGTTGCCTTTGAGCACATTGTTCACCGTGTTGCCGGTGCCGTTGATGGCAGTGGTGCCGGTGAGGGTGAGATTCTCTAGGTTGGTGCCCAAGGTATAGGTGAGGCCGGTCTCAACGGTATCGGTGCCTTCATTGGCGTTCTCGGTGATGACATCGGTCGAGACGTCCATGACGTAGGTGTCATCCCCGGTTCCGCCCAGCATCTTGTCGGCGCCTGCTCCGCCGTCGAGACGGTCATTGCCAGCGCCGCCCGTCAAGGTGTTTACTGCACTGTTGCCGGTAAGGACGTTATCGAGCGCATTGCCGGTACCGTTGATCGCCGTGGTGCCGGTCAGCAACAGGTTTTCGACGTTGGCGCCCAGGGTATAGGTGAGGCCGGACTCGACAGTGTCGGTGCCTTCGTTGAGGTTCTCGGTAACGATGTCGGTGGTCACATCCACCACGTAGGTGTCGTTGCCCGTTCCGCCCTGCATATTGTCTGTGCCTGCACCACCGACCAGGCGGTCATTGCCTGCCCCGCCCACCAAGGTGTTAGCGGCGCTGTTGCCGGTGAGGACGTTGTCCAGCGTATTGCCGGTGCCGTTGATCGCCGTGGTGCCGGTCAAGGTCAGGTTCTCGACGTTGGCAGCCAGAGTATAGGTCACGCCGGACTGCACGGTGTCGATCTCGGTGGCTAGCGTAGAGGTCTCCTGCACCACATCACCGGTGTTGTCGACCACATAGGTGTCATTACCCGTGCCCCCGATCATCGTGTCCGCGCCGGTACCGCCGGACAGGGTGTTGGCGGCGCTGTTGCCAGTGATGACGTTGTTGAGGGTGTTGCCGGTTCCGTTGGTGGCAGCGGTGCCGGTGAGGGTCAGGTTCTCGACGTTAGTGGCCAGCGTCAGGGTAACGCTGGACTCAACCGTGTCAGTGCCTTCGTTGGCATTCTCGGTAATGACATCGGTGGTGGCGTCAACCACGTAAGTGTCATTGCCGGTGCCACCCACCATGGTGTCGTTGCCGGTGCCACCGTCAAGCCGGTCGTTACCGGCGCCGCCAATCAGTGTGTTCACCGCGCTGTTGCCAATGAGAATGTTGTCCAGCGCATTGCCGGTGGCGTTAATCGCCGTGGTGCCGGTCAAGGTCAGGTTCTCGACGTTGGTCGCCAATGTATACGTCACGCTGGACTGCACACTGTCGATGCCTTCGTTGGTATTCTCGGTGACGACGTCGGTGGCGCTGTCCACGATGTAGGTGTCATCACCGGTTCCCCCTGCCGTGGTGTCGTTACCAGTGCCGCCATCAAGTCGATCATCACCTGCATTGCCATTGAGGACATCGTTGCCGGCCAGACCGTTGAGGGTGTCATCCCCCGCGTTGCCGGTCAGCGTGTTGACACCCGAATTACCTGTAATCACATTATTCAGTTCATTGCCCGTACCCGAGATGGCCCCAGTCCCGGTCAAAGTCAGATTTTCTATTTCGGCGTCCAGCGCCCAGGAAATTCCTGATTGGATGGTATCGATGCCTTCGCCAGCATACTCAATAACCGTGTCGCCCGTGCCAACGATATAGGTGTCGTTACCAGCGCCACCTTCCAGCCAGTTCGCGGCACTGTTGCCGGTCAACACATTATCCAGCGCATTGCCGTAACCACTGATCCATTGTGTTCCCGTCAAGGTCAGGTTTTCTACGTTATTGCCAAGCCAATAGTCCACTGAACTCTTGACCAAATCTGTTCCCTCATTGGCAAGTTCAACAATTTCATCACCATAGTTGTCGACCACATACGTGTCATTCCCCGCACCACCCGTCAAGAGGTCTGCATTCGAACCACCATCAAGTGTATCGTTGCCAGCCAGACCAAATAGGGCATCACGCTGGCTGGTTCCTGTCAGGGTATCGTTTCCTGAACTGCCATTGATCAGGTGGAACACATCAACATTGAAATCACTGGATCGGCTTAATCCTGTTGAGTCCGTTGCAGTGATCCTTAAAGGTAAGGATCCGATGGCGCCATTGGGTGGGGTGCCAGTGAGAGTTCGAGTTGATGTGTTGAAGCTAAGCCATGACTGCAAGGGATCGCCCGTTTGCAGTCCAACAGAAAGAGTGAACGTGTCACCTGCATCAATATCCTGAAATGTATCGGCAGGTATCTGGTAGACAAAAGACTGGGTTTCAAACGCACGCTGATCCTGTATGGGATTCATCAGGATAGGTGCATGATGGGTCGACATATACAGCAAATCTGCTTCGTTCCAGATCGTGCCATCCGCGAACTCTACGTGCTCAATCCCCACCCCATTAGCCGGGTCCCAGCGAATCGTGACTTGATCAGAACCACTGGGCAACAGTGAAAGATAATAGTTAGCGCTATCGCTCGTGACAGTGACCTCCCCAGGTATCACGCCCGCCATCGCCAACGTGTCGATCCCGCCAGAACCGCCATCCACATCATTAATTACATCTTTGCCATAGCCCAACCCATAGTAATCATAGCGATCGCTCCCGGCTCCTCCAACAAGGGTGTCATTGCCCATCCCGCCACCAAGCCAGTCATCTCCTTCCACACCAATTAAGACATTGTCCCCGTCATTTCCGGTTAAGGTGTTGTTAGAAGAATTTCCCGTCCCATTGAGACTGTCCGTTCCATCCAAGTACAGGCCTTCCACATAGTCCGGCAGGGCGTAGCTGACCGTAGATCCAACGACGTCCCAATCCCCGCCATCTGCTGTCTCAATAATCTGATCGTCAGGATTGTCTACTAGATAGCCGTCTGAACCTAGCCCGCCAATCAGCACATCTGCGCCAAGCCCCCCATTAAGGTAGTTATTTCCATCATCGCCTTCAATGCGGTTATTCAGTTCATTGCCCGAGATGCCGACATTGTTGCCCATTACAGCGCCTGCCTCGACATTCGCGGGCATGATGTTTTGATACCATTGTCCACTGGAGAAGATGACCTTGTCGTAACCCTCGCCTGGGTTTTCAATAATGGTTGTAGAAATACCTGTGTACGTTGATGCCGCGTAATAGACATCATCTCCCGCCCCCCCAACCAGCGTGGCGTAATAGCTACCAGTCAGAGTGTCATTGCCCGCGCCACCCATCAAGGTGCCGTTGTATGTCTCAATTACATCGTCCGATGCGCTACCCGTTACCATGCCGCCCACGCCGGACAGAATGACTTTCTCAATGTTCTTGTCTTCCATCGAATAGCTAATAGGTGTGTCGGCAACAATTTCGACCGTGTCGTATCCCTCTCCTGCCAGCTCAATTGCCTCATCACCTGCACCCAAACGATAGTAATCGTCACCCTTACCGCCGATCAGGATATTGGCAGCACTATTATTCGTGCCGTCTAATGTGTTATTAAGAACATTCCCGGTGCCGCTAATCGGGTTGTTTCCATACAGCGTCAGATTATTTGTAGAAAGGCTGCTGTTGTAGCCCCCATACGGATAATACTTTGCCTCAGGAAGCACATAGTCAATGGAACTCCAGATTACGTCAGGCACACCGATGATCTTGTCGCCTGGGTTATCCACATACACCGTCACATGATCCCAACCATTTACCACCATGGTATCCGCGCCAGCCCGGCCATCGAGCACGTTCCCATACGTACCTTTGCCCGGACTTACCAGAATGTTGTCGAGGTCATTACCAATAGCCTGACCTGAATAGGAATACGTATAGGCGTATCCAACGTTGTAGGACCCCCAGCTTGGTCCATAGGCGCCCATGAAAAGATTCTCGACATTGTCGGGCAGCGTGCCGCCCCATGGGCTGAACCAGGTGTCGACTCCCTCATTGGCATACTCGACGAAGTTCTCAATGTTTCTGTAGATGTCATTTCCTGGACCGCCATAGGCCGTATCGTTACCACCCTGGCCGTCCAGTAGATTGTCACCGGAATTGCCAATCAGGATATTGTCCAGATCGTTGCCGATTGCAAAGATATTGAGTGGTCCGGTCAGGGTGATGTTTTCGACATTGGATGGCAACGTAAAACTGCGCGAAGCCTGCACGGTATCCACTCCGCCCCCAACCGCTTCAGAAATAGTGTCGCCCGAATTATCAACAATAAAGGTGTCATTACCCGTCGTGCCCGTCATGGCATTGGCGGTAGTTGTCTCCGTATGCGCCGCGATGTCGGCCGCCAGCCAAACCGGCCCGGCGCCGTTGTCGAATACAATGCGCTCGATGCCGCCAAAACTAACTTGGGTATCACTGCCGTCGATCACCAGCGTCGAACCGTAAATCGCCACATCTTGAGGCAGCACGCCCACACCAAGGCGCAAAGTATCGACACTGCCATCTGTGCCACTGTCAGAGATGGAATCGCTGCCATCGCCACTGCCAAACAGATAGGTATCCGCGCCATTTCCGCCGAACATGATGTCATTGCCTGTGCCGCCGTACAGCACATCATTGCCTGCATCGTTCTGCGCATCGCTCAGGTCGTTAAGCCAGGTGCCATAGCCCAGCAGCCGGTCGTTGCCCGCCCCGCCTTCCAGGGTATCGTTGCCCAGCCCACCTTGAAGATCATCATCTCCAGCGCCGCCTCTGATTACATCGTTCCCTGCCTTGCCATTGATCGAATCACTTCCACCCAGGCCGTCAATCACATCGTCACCGGCAAACCCGGTCATACCGGAATCGTCGTCTTCAGTCGGTTTCAGGGTCATGGCCTGGACATCACCATAGGTCCAAACCGTGCCATCAGCGAATTCAATTCGATCTATACGGTTGGTGCTGTCTGCCAACAGGAAGTAATTCTGGATTTGCACGTAACCAACCAAGCCGCGATCCTCGCTAAGGAGTTCCAGCCTTAGACCATCTTCCCCACTGCCAGACCATGTGCGAACCAGATTGATTTGGCCGGGAAGAATGCCCTCGCCAAAGCGCAGCACGTCGCTAGCGCCACCAGCATCTATGATGGTATCTTCACCGAAATAATAATCCGAGCTATTTTCATCTTCCAGGTTGTACTCATACACATCGTTGCCCAAACCGCCGATTAGCGTGTCGGAACCCAGATGCCCCGCCAGCGTGTCATTGCCCGTGCCGCCATATAACGTATCCGCTCCCGCCCCGCCATACACCCGTCCCCCGACATTATCGAGTTGCAGGGTAACCGGGGTGGTCAGTGTCGTGCCCACCCAGCTTTCCAGATCAACCACGCTGCCATCACCCCCTTGCAGCGTGGCGCTAGTGCCGAACAGGCCGTTCTGGATGTTGAGCGTGCGGCCGCTGGTCAGGGTGACGGTCATTCCGGTTCCGTCCGCATCCAGCGCCAGACCGGCATTGTCCAGGCTGTCGGTCGCGGACAGGACAACGGTGTTGTCGCCTTCGTTGTCATAAATATTGACGCCCCCCTGGCCATCCAGTTGGTACAGGTCATCCCCCGCCCCGCCTGCTAGGTTGGTCATCTCGCCCAGCGGGCTGTCGTCGATCAGGGTGTCGTTGCCGCCTCCGCCAATCAGCGTATCCAGGCCTGTGCCGCCGATCAGGACATCGTCCCCTTCGCCGCCGTCGAGGTAATCAATACCTTCACCACCGATCAGCACGTCATCCTTGCCGTAGCCATAAAGCGTGTCGTTGCCTTCCCCTCCAACCAGGACATCACTGCCTTCATCCGCGGTGCCATTGCCATTGCCATCCCCCAGCAGCACGTCGTTGCCCGCACCGCCCTCCAGGGTGTCGTTGCCGCCGGTGCCGTACAGCCAGTCGTTGCCGTCGCCGCCGCCGAGGTAGTCATCATCGTAGGGAACCCCAGCGCCATAGCTGTCGCCCACGAGGATGTCGTTGCCGGTGCCGCCCAGAATGACATCCTGACCACCATCGCCAAACACCACATCGGCGCCGTCGCCGCCGTCCACGCTGTCGTTGCCCCCTCCGGCAAACACGATGTCGTCCCCCAGCCCGCCGTCGATGACGTCGTTGCCGCCCGCACCCGCCGCTTCCTGGCTGCCAATGGAAATCTGGTAGCTGTGGATGAGTCCGCCCTGGCCGTCGGGGGTGTGGGTGATGGTAGCGAAAAGGCTGGCGTTCTTGGTGTAGTCGTAGGAGTCGACAGTGGCGAGTACATGGTCGCCCAGCAGGATGTCGTTGCCGTCGCCGCCCTGGAGGGTGTCATCCCCCAGGCCGCCCGCCAGGGCATCGTTGCCGGTGCCGCCTTCGAGGATGTCGTTGCCGTCCCGCCCGTCGAGGTAGTCGGTGCCGGTGAGGCCCTGGATCAAATCGTTGCCGGCGCTGCCATAGAGGATGTCCTGGCGGGCTTCGGTCTGGCCGTAGTTGGTGATGAGGTTGTGGTTGGCGTCGTAGCCGGGCTGGAGGCCGCTCTGCCCGGCATTCTGGTCAATGGCGGGATGGTCGCCGACGAGGGTGAGATTGGTGGCGGGGGGCGGAGTTGTGGCGCCTGTGCCCAGGGCAATGCCCAGTTCGTTTTCAGACCAGCCTTTGATAAGGATGTTGGCGTCGCCTTTGTGGATCAACAATTGCGTTTCGCCATTCACGGCGCTCCTGGTGTAGGTGATGCCGTTCTCGGTATCGGCCCAGGTGTCGGTGTTGGGGGCGTGTATCCATTTTTTTGGGTCAAGGCCAGCGGTTGCGCTGCCTTGAGCTGAGAGGCTGCCAAACTCGATCACGCCCTGGCCATCACTGTCCAAAACGGTGTCGTAGCCGTCGCTCGCGTTGATGACATAGGTGTCGTTACCTTGGCCACCCTCCAGGTAATCGTTGCCTTTGTTGCCGGTGAGGGTGTCGTCGCCTGCCATGCCATAAAGCCGATCCCCTTTGCTGCCGCCCGTAAGCGTGTCGCCTATCCAGTCGCCGAATTTGATTTGGATCATTCCATCAATGGGCTGGGCGGTAACGGTCTTGTCGGCCCCGAGATAAAGTTTGGTCTGGACATAACCACCGTTGTCTTCAAAGTATTGCGGGGCTCCGGCATATTTGAGCCATGGGCTGCCGTTTTCCATCTGGTCGGCATTGCCTGCGGCGATATGATCAACCAGAAACACGGCGCGGTCTTTGAGGTATTGGGAGGAGAGTTGGCCCTGCCCGGTGGCGGGGTCGTAGAGATCGAGTTCGCCTTGGGCATCGATGGCATCGTACAGCGCGCTGGCACCGGTGACGGCAAAGGGGTTGAGTTTGTAGAGCGCATAGCGATACGCGGGATCGGTCTGGGCGAGTTGTACCAGTTGGCTTGAACTCTTGCCCACCAAGCTGTCGATGGTGAAGGCGGAGAAGGGCTGATCCTTGACGGTTTGTTGCAGGGCATAGAGCTTGGTGTAGTAGTCGTCCCGGCTGGCGGCGCTGTCACCATCCATTGTCGGTACAGCATCGTAATGGGCATTGCCGAAGACGTAGTTCTGCTCGAACAGGGTGCGGAATTTATCCAAAGTGATCTCCAGGCTCTTCGATGGATCGGCGCTGGCGGCTTTGAGGATGGCGGTAATCTTGCCGATGCCATCCGCGGAGTTGGTAGTATTAAGCGAGGGGTCGAGGGTGGCGAAGAGGTCGTAGAGGGCGAGGGAGTCGACAATCGGTTCTTTAAGATGCGCATCAAAAATGCCTTGATTTGCACTTTCAGTAAAAATGATGTTCTGAATGCCCGGCGTCAACCCGATGTTATGAACGGCATCACCTTCAACATCCAAGTGCACCATGTTGCCACTCCAACCAGCGCCAATTGCCCCTGTAATGGGGCCTATAGCTACATTGCTCAGCAGGTTAAAGAAACCCGCGCTGGTGAGGGGGAACTGGTTTGTCCGGATCGTGGTATCGAAACCAGGCGCGTTATAGGTATAAACAGTGCTCACAAGACTTGGCGCCAACCTGCTCAGCATCATCGCAAGTTGTCCGCCCAAGGAATGCCCAGCGACCGTCATGGGCACCGCTTGCCCGTACAAACGACCATTCGCAGTCCCCGTCGTCGTGCCTATGGTCCGGGTAAGGGGATCAAAGAAGTATTGCACTACCGCATTCCCGTTGACACCGACAAGCCGCTGGAACCAGTTGAACATGGCAAGGCCCTGCTTGATGGCGATCCCCTCCTGGCCAACATCTTCAGCATTGGTCAGCAGCCAATCTTGAATAGCTGAATTAACGTTGCCCTCGGAACCGCGCATGGCAAGGTACTTGACTCCGCCTTTATCGAAAACCGCGCCGGAAAAACCACTGACGGGGTCAGTGTATTGGTCGATGACGGTGTAGGTGGAGGCAAAGTTAGCGGCTTGGGCGGCGGACATGCCAGCGGCTTCAAGCAAATCGGTATATGGCTTCCCAGCAATTCCTTGTGTAAGGCCTACAGCATATGCAGCGATGGACAGTTGAGCTTGTTCAAAATAATTCGCAATCGTTGTCATGATTCTTCTCCCTTATCGAGTTGATGTTGCGGGTTTGAATAATTGTCCATAAAAATTGCGGCTAAAATTTGGTGCGCTCAAAAATTCACAAGATGCTGCTGTGTTGTTCGGACTGAAATTTCTGCTCACCCAGCCACCCCAGAATCGAAAAGTGGTGACTTCGGCCAGCGCTTTTTGACTGGTTCTTTCTTTTACCGGCGAAGTATCTTTGTCAATAGAAAAAACAGATGAGTAGCGTCCTACATGGCCGCCGGACTCATCAAGTTCTTTCACCCAAAAATCGTGATCAAGATAACCATGCTCATTAAAAAATTTCGGCCTCCCCTTTTCATCCCAATACTCCGAAGGCAACTCCACGGTGTGATACACCTTCACCCCGGCTTCGGTGGCGCAGAGGTGATTGAAGTAAATTCTCCCGGCAATTTCATCCGCAAACGGCACGCAGAAGACAAGAAGAAATATTCCCAAACCAACAGCGAATCGGGTGACGCCTGGCTTGAACCGCCTGACAAGTTTCACCACGATCCAGATACCGACGATCAGGACAAGAAGAATCAACCACAGCGGGCCAGTAAGAACAGCAAAGCCTAACAATTCATTGATTGACTTCATTTAGGCTGTCCTCATCTCTGTTTGAAGGTAAACATGGCTACCGCTTTGTATTCCATTATTCGATTGCCGATTAGCGTTCTGCATTTTTTCTGTCGCCTCGTTCGTTTTTTTGTTGGTACGCAAGAGCCTAACTTCCCATCTCCCGAAGTCAATACAACTAAAGTAATAGGCGTGGAGCGTTGCCTGAGTGTGAAGTTATGTTCCGGTATGTAGCTCAGGCTGCGCGTTGCCAGTGCCAGTCGTTGCCCGCCCCGCCATACACCCTGCCGCCGTTGTTATCCAGCTGCAGGGCGACCGGGGTAGTCAAAGTGGTTCCGACCCAGCTTTCCAGATCAATCTCGCTGCCGTCGCCCCCTTGCAGGTTGGCACTGGTGCCGAACAGGCCGTTCTGGATGTTAAGCTTGCGTCCGTTGGTCAGGGTAATGGTGAGTCCCGTTCCGTACGTATCCAGTGCCAGGCCGGCGCCCGTCATGCTGTCGGTCGCGGACAGGACAACGGTGTTGTCGCCTTCGTTGTCATAGATATTGACGTCACCCTGGCCCTCCAGTTGGTACAGGTCATCCCCCGCGCCGCCCGCCAGGTTGGTGGTTTCACCGGCCGGGCTGTCGTCGATCAGGGTGTCGTTGCCGCCTCCGCCGATGAGGGTGTCCAGGCCTGCGCCACCGATCAGGACGTCGTCGCCTTAGCAACCAAAGGGGTCAGCTTGAGCTGACCCCGGTTTCACGGACACTTCTAAGAGTAGACAATACGACAGGAGGTGTCAGATGGGGAAAGAAGTCCAGAAGATCAACGCGGAACGCAAACGACAGCGTTACAGCAAGGAATTCAAGCTTGCGGCGGTCGGGCTGCTGCAATCCGGCACGAAGCCAGGAACGCTGATTGCGATGGAGTTGGGCATACAACGCAACCTGCTCTACAAATGGGCCGAAACACTTAAGCGGCATAACGGCAATACTGAAACGGCTTTCCAGGGTCCGGGGCGCAACAAGCTCGGGAAGCACCACGACCCGCTTAAAGCCGAGATCGCCAAACTCAAACGCGAACTGGCCCGTGTCACCGAAGAGCGTGACATCCTAAAAAAGGCCGAGGCGTACTTTGCGAAAGCGCGCAAGTGAAGTACGCCTTCATCCAGCGGCATAGATCGCGGTACAGTCTGCAATCGTTGAGCCGCGTACTACACGTCTCGCGCAGCGGCTATTACGACTGGCTCGGGCGTGCACCCAGTCCACGCACGCAAGCGAATAACGCGCTGCTTGGGCACATTCGCATTGCCCATAGGCAACATCGGCAAGCCTACGGTGCGTTCAAGACCTGGCGCTACCTGAATGCGCTCGGCATCCCGTGTGGCAAACACCGGGTGGCCCGGCTACGCAAACAGGCGGGCATCGAAGCTCAGCGCAAACGCCGCTTCAGGTTGACCGTAGAACATCACCACACACCCAAGGCAGCGCCCGACCTGTTGCGGCGTCAATTCAATACCGATGCACCCAACCGGGCCTGGGTGGGCGACATGACCTTTGTCCGTACCCGGCAGGGCTGGCTGCATCTGGTGGTGGCGCTGGATTTGTTCTCACGCAAAGTGGTGGGTTGGTCGATGGGAGAGCACGCGACAACGGCATTGCATCGGTCGGCACTGGCAATGGCGATTGAACATCGCAATCCCGAACCCGGCTTGATACACCATACCGACAGGGGTACGGTGTATAGCGCACCTGCCTATCGTGAGTTACTGGCACAAACCGGGATGCAGCCGAGCATGAATGGCAGGAAGACGGCTTATGACAATGCTGTGGCGGAGAGCTTCTTCTCCAACCTGAAGAACGAGTGGGTGCATCATCATGACTTCAAAACAAGGGGTGAGGCGAAGCTTTCGATCTTCGATTACATCGAGTGCTTTTATAATCGCAACCGCATTCATCAGACGCTCGGTTACCGTACCCCGGACGAGGTGGAGCGGTTGTACTATGGTGTTTAATTTATCTGTCCGTGGAATAAGGGTTAGCTCAAGCTGACCCCTTTGGTTGCGCCTTTGGTTGAAAACCCGGATGCCTTGTCAGGTTGCCAATCAGTAAGAGTCCAACCCCCACTCACCGAAGTTCCAAATGAGTTCTTGTCAGATGAAGCATAGACACCGAGGGAAAACTGCATGTATTGAAGCGGGGTAGGCATTGTCATTCCTCCGAATAATTAGATTTCTTCAACCACGATATATCAACCGCAAACCATGCGATTCGGTCCGATCTGCTTGAGTGCGCGTCTATAGCCGTCCGTATTCCTTGATTTCTTATCCGTCAGGGTAAGCAGTTTCGGTATATCCCGTTGGCTACCGAACCACAGGTTGGTAGTCAATTGCCGGAATTGTTCTGGCAGCGATTCTTCTATCCATGTGTCGTTCTGGTAAACGTACTTTGAATACACTTCACAGACGCTATCTATCGCCAACAGTGTGTATACGGTCGGCTGCCCATTGGCCATATCAAGAAGTAAGGGAACTTCAGGGTAGGTTCGGGGAGATTTTTTTGTCGAGCGCCATTCAATGGTTTTTCCTGATCCATCCGGGCTGGTAAATCGAATGCGCTCTTCGTCGATTTTTTTGCCGCTGCGATTGACCGCCAACTCGTCACCGCCGCCTACGTAGATCGCTTCGCGCTCAACAACGATGACTCGGCCATCGCTTAACTGGACTTGTTCTTTCCATTTGATGGTGGCATTGCCCAAGCATCCACTCAGGATACTTCCCAGGATCATCAGTGATAGTGCCAATAACCAGTTCTTCATCGCCGTTCCCTTGTTCATCCCGCACGCCTCCATGTCGAATTGTTGGTCGTCCACTTTATTTCATTGCCGTATTACTGTTTGCCGTTCTGCATTGTTGCTGTCGCCTCGTTCGTTTTTTTGTTGGGTCTCAGGAGCCTAACTTCCCACCCCTCGAAGTCAATATAACTAAAGTAATAGGCGCGGAGTATTGCCCGAGCGTAAATCTGTGGGTTCTGTATGCAGCTTAGGCGGCGCGCTTCCAGTGCACGTCGTTGGCGGCTTCGCACGCCGCCCGCTCTGCTCATTCATCCTCCGCCCCACCATCCGGCACATCATTGCTGTACCGCATTTCTGTCAGAGTCTGTAAAACCCCGGTTCAGGGGTGCCATCGCCCACGACACGTTCATCGCCGTCGTTGCCACCCAGACCATTGGTGCGACTAGCGGTGTTACCCATGCCGGACTGTTCATGCCGCCCCCTCCGTACCGCTTCATTCGCCGACAATAGACCTACCGCTTGACCAATACATACTTTATATGCATAAATGACGCATGGTTCTTGAATTCGACCCGAAAAAAGCGGCCGCCAATCTGCGCAAGCACGGCGTTTCATTCGCGGAGGCCGAACCGGTGTTTTATGACCCTCTGGCGCTGACACGGGAGGATGCGGATGCAAGCAGCGGGGCGCCGCTTTGTGACAGTCGGTGCGGATGCGCTGGGGCGGATTCTGACGGTGTGCTGGACGGAACGTGACCAGGCTGTCCGTCTGATTCCGGCGCGATTGGCCACTCAAAGTGAAAGGAAAACTTATGAAAGCTGAATACGATATGAAAAAAGCCAAACGCGGCGCGGTGATCGCCCCCGTCGGCAAAACCCGGATCACGATTTATCTGGATGAGGCCATCCTGGCCGCCTTTCGCAAACGCGCCGAAACCGAAGGACGGGGCTATCAAACCCTGATTAACGAGACCTTGAGCGGCTCGCTTGCAGAGAGCAATGCCCCGGTGACGATCGGCACGCTACGCAAGGTGCTGCGTGAGGAGTTGCACGCGGCCTGATGCTTTAGCCGCCTCACCTATGAAGTTGTCATTGCCGTTCTGCCCCATGACGACAAGCTTGCCGCCGTCGCCAAACACCACATCGGCGCCCTCTCCGCCGTCAACATAGTCATCGCCACCCCCGGCAAGTACCAGGTCATGGCCCTGCAAAACAGTTTGCAGAGCCATGTTTTAATTTACGCTGAAAGGCTTAGTTGAGTATGCCTTTGAGCAAGTCCTTCAAGTCCGGTTTGTCCTTCTTGGCTGGTTCGGGCTGCGCAGGTTGAGCCTTGGGCTGTGCTGCAGGTGCAGGCGCAGGTGCGGGCTGAGTCTTGATATTCAGCACCTGTCCATCCGGCCCCAGCTTGAGGCCTTCAACCAGCAGCGTGATCTCGACTTCATTCCCCAACAAACCGCCGCCACTGCTATCGAGAAACTTGGTGATTCCATAGTCGGCGCGGTTGAGGGTGAATTTGCCTTCGAAGGCGGCGCGCTGATTGCCCCAGGGGTCGGCTGCGAAACCGAGTATCTTGTAGGGAATATCCACACTGCGGGTTGCGCCATGCAGGGTCAGCTGGCCGGTCATAACGCCCGCATCCTTACCGGTGGACCTGAAACCAGTGCTGACAAAGTGCATGTTGGGATACTTGTTTCCATCGAGGAAATCGCCGGTCAGCACATGGATATCGCGTTCCCGGTGACCCGAATCGATGGAGAGAACATTGATGGTGACATCCGCAGAACCGGTGTTCGGATTGGCCGGGTCGAGCATCAAGGTGCCCTTGATGTCCGTAAACGTTCCGGTCGTCCGGCCCACAATATGGCGTATGCCCCAGTTGGCGAAACTGTGAGCGTCATCAATCTTGTAGCTTTCCGGGGCTGCCCAGGCGCCTAAGGACGTCGCGACCAGTATCAGACCTGCAAGCGTTTGTTTCTTCATATTCATCTCCTCGTTGATTGCAACACTCTATTTGAATAGCACTGTTTCAAGTCACATGTTACATGAGGTGCTGGTTCAGGCATAAAAACACCGGCCCGCAGGCCGGTGTTTGAGCGAGTCAAACCTGATCAATGCAGCAGAGGCACAATCAACAAGGCGACGATGTTGATGATCTTGATCAACGGGTTCACTGCAGGGCCGGCAGTGTCCTTGTAGGGATCGCCTACAGTGTCGCCGGTCACCGCCGCCTTATGGGCGTCGGAACCCTTGCCGCCGTAGTTTCCTTCCTCGATGTATTTCTTGGCATTGTCCCATGCGCCGCCGCCGGTGGTCATGGAAATGGCCACGAAGATGCCGGTGACGATGGTGCCAAGCAGCACGCCACCGAGAGCCTTGGGACCGAGGATCAGACCCACCAGCACCGGAACCAGCACCGGCAGCAGGGACGGGATCATCATTTCCTTGATCGCGGCCTTGGTCAGCATGTCCACGCAGACGCCGTATTCGGGTTTGCCCGTGCCGTCCATGATGCCGGGAATTTCGCGGAACTGGCGACGCACCTCGACCACCACGGAACCCGCTGCGCGGCCCACCGCTTCCATGCCCATGGCGCCAAACAGATAGGGCACCATGCCGCCGATGAACAGGCCGATGATGACCATGTGATCGGACAAATCAAACGCAGTGGTCACGCCCAGCTTGGCTTGCAGAGCATGGGTGTAGTCCGCGAACAGGACCAGCGCGGCCAGACCCGCGGAACCGATGGCGTAGCCCTTGGTCACTGCCTTGGTGGTGTTGCCCACCGCATCCAGCGGATCGGTAATGTTGCGGATCTCGTCCGGCAGTTCGGCCATTTCGGCGATACCGCCGGCGTTATCGGTGATGGGGCCATAGGCATCCAGCGCCACGATGATGCCGGTCATGGACAACATGGCAGTGGCAGCAATGGCGATGCCGTATAGCCCGCCCAAGGCATAAGCGCCCCAGATCGCCAGGCACACGGCCATGACCGGTGCGGCGGTGGATTTCATCGACACGCCCAGACCGGCGATGATGTTGGTGCCGTGACCAGTAGTGGAAGCCTGGGCGATGTGACGCACCGGCGCATATTCAGTGGCGGTGTAATACTCGGTGATCACCACCATGGCCGCAGTCAAAGCCAAGCCGATCAGCGATGCGAAGAACAGGTTCATGCTGGACACCATCTCGCCTCCCACCATGATGCCTTCGCCAAACATCTGCGTCGTCACAACATAGAAGGCCGGTATGGCGAGCGCGCCTGCGACCATCAGGCCGCGATACAGGGCGTTCATGATCTTGCCGCCCTCACGTGCCTTGACGAAGAAGGTCCCGACGATGGAGGCGATGATGGACACGCCCCCCAGCACCAGCGGATAGACCACGGCGTTGGCCGCGTTTTCGCCCGTCACCATCAGGCCGCCGAGCAGCATGGTGGCGATGATGGTCACTGCATACGTTTCGAACAGGTCAGCGGCCATGCCGGCGCAGTCACCCACGTTGTCGCCGACGTTGTCGGCAATCACCGCGGGGTTGCGCGGATCGTCCTCGGGAATGCCGGCTTCGACCTTGCCCACCAGATCGGCACCCACATCCGCGCCTTTGGTGAAGATGCCGCCACCGAGCCGGGCGAAGATGGAGATCAGCGAGCCGCCGAAGCCCAAACCGACCAGGGAGTGAACCGCATCCGAGGAACTGGTTCCCATCGCGGTTAGCACCGCGTAGTAACCCGCCACTCCCAGCAAACCCAAACCCACCACCAGCATGCCGGTAATGGCGCCGCCCTTGAAGGCGATGTTGAGTGCAGCGTTGAGTCCGTTATAGGCGGCCTGGGCAGTGCGCACGTTGGAGCGCACCGACACGTTCATGCCGATGAACCCTGCCGCGCCGGAAAGTATCGCACCGATAGCGAAGCCGATGGCGGTGGGTACATTGAGGAAAAGGGCGATGACTACAAAAAGCACGACCCCCACGATGCCAATCGTGGTGTACTGACGTTTCAAATAGGCCTGAGCACCCTCCTGAACGGCCGCGGAAATCGCCTGCATGCGCTCGTTGCCCGCAGGCTGCGCAAGAATCCAGCGACTGGATATGATTCCGTACAGGATGGCCACCCCTGCACACAACAGGGCCAGCATAATTGCACTACTCATCGCACTTCCCCTTTCTTCCCCAAATAACAAAACAATTAAAAAAAACGGCAGTATTCCTGCCGTATCTAACTCTTATTCCCTATAGCCAGCCCGCCTTCAAACCGGGTGCCCGGCTCAAAGCCGAAAATTTGTTGCAAGTTAAGCTCGGTTATCAATTGATCCACTATCCCCTGCCCGTGTTCCTTCTGCACTTCCGACAAGATCAGTTTGGCGGAATTGGCGTTATAGAAACCACCAAAATCCGCCTGCACTTTCAGCAATTGCCGGGCGCGGTCCACCGTCATTTAAAGTTTGAATTCGGGCAGCTTTTTGGTTACCGCCACGTTCTTCAATGTCACGTACTTGGGCAGGCCCTTTTCGTATTTCGGGTAGTCCTCACCCTGGATCAGCGGGGTCAGGTAACGCTTGCACTTTTCGGTGATGCCGTAGCCGTCCTTGCTGATGAAATCACGCGGCATGAATTTTTCGACGTTGGCCACCTTGGACAAGGGTGCCATGCCGATCTTGTACTTGTAGGGCGCATCCGAAATGCGATCCACTGTCGGCATGACCGAGTTGTGGCCCTTGACCGCCAGGTCCACTGCCTTCTGGCCTAATTCATACGCCTGCTTAACATCAGTCTTGGAAGCAATGTGGCGCGCAGCACGTTGCAGATAATCGGCCACCGCCCAGTGGAATTTGTGACCCAGGGCGTCCTTGATCATGTTGGCCACCACCGGGGCAGCGCCGCCAAGCTGTGCATGGCCAAATGCGTCACGCGTTCCCTGTTCGGCCAGGAACTTGCCGTCGGGGTAATGGCAGCCTTCGGAAACCACAACCGTGCAGTAGCCGTGTTCCTTCACCAGCTTGTCGACGCGGGCGAGGAATTTCTTCTGAT
>Ga0326726_10001395_pt1 | contig 22460 bp, 22 predicted proteins | sample MHFenrmetagenome_2_FD_207603 | JGI IMG/M metagenome (GOLD analysis project Ga0326726, IMG submission 207603) | Lab enriched peat soil microbial communities from Michigan Hollow, Ithaca, NY, United States - MHF15MN | ecosystem: Environmental > Terrestrial > Soil > Wetlands > Peat | place: USA... | reverse complement strand
TCGAGGAGACGCTTCCAGGCTTCTTTCGCTGACTGCTCCATCAAGGACTATGAATTGGGTGGGACGTATTGCAAGGGCGGGGGGAAACTACGGGCGGGTGTGGAAAAGTCAACCTTGAACGCGCCTCACCCGGCATGTAGGTTTCCCGGCCTTACTTTCGAGGGCAGCATGGGGAAGCCGACATATCGACCGCGCAACCGGCGGCGCATCAATAAGCATGGGTTCCGCGCCCGCATGAAAGACAAATGGGGACGCGCGACACTCGGGCGGCGCCGCAAGAAGGGGCGGAAGCGCCTCACGGTGCAGCTTCCGTCCAAGAACCGGAGCGGTTGACGCGCGAGCGGTACCCGTCCCGCGTGCGGCTGTCGCGCGGGGCCGATCTCGTGCAATGCTGGGAGAGCGGTCGTCGGGTGCGGATGCGCCGTTTGGACGTCGCTTGGCGTCCCAATTCGCAGGGCCACGCGCGGGCGGGGATCGTCGTTCCCCGTTTCGGAGAGACCGCGGTGGCCCGCAATCGTTTGCGGCGACGGGTACGGGAAATCCTGCGTCGCGGGTTGCTGCGGACACTTCCGGCGGTCGATCTCGTAGTGCGAGCCAAGCCCGGCGCGTACACCGCACGATTCGCGGAGCTGCGCGCCGAATTGGCCGAGGCCACGGGACGGATTCTCCCATGAATCCACGCGTCTGGCCGCGGCTGGCAGTGATGGGGCTGATCCGTGGGTACCAGTTGACGTTGTCGCATCTGATGTTCACGCAGTGTCGCTTCACGCCGTCCTGCTCGCGCTACACGTACGAAGCGGTGGAACGGTATGGAGCGCTGCGGGGGAGCTGGCTCGGCGTGAAACGCATCCTGCGGTGCCACCCGTTTCATCCGGGTGGTTACGACCCGGTTCCTTAGGACGAATCCGTGGATCAGCGTCGCGTCATCGTAGCAGTCTTCCTGATGCTCGTCATCGCCATCGTGCCGAGCATCATCTTCAAGCCTAAACCCGTGCCTCGACCCCCTGGGGCGGCGCTGGATTCCGCTCGGGCTGCCGTCGCGCCCGCGGAATCCGCGCCGGCGGCAGCCGTACCAACGCCGACGGTCACTCCGCCGATCCGTCCATCCGCCCAGCTCCCCGCCGAGACGGTCTGGGTGACGAGTCCCCTGTACCGCTTCGGGTTCAGCACGCGCGGGGCGCGTTTGGTCGCCGCCGAGCTCCTGCAATACCAGTCGTTCGCGCGGGGCGATTCGGGCCGCCGCGTCCAGCTGATTCCCGAGGGCGCCGCGCTGCTGGGGCTGCGGCTCGTCATCGGGTCGGACACCGCTTCGCTCGCCGACGTGGCGTTCTCGGCCAGCCGCCCCATGCTGACCGTCGCCGGGGGGGACACGACCCTCACGTTCACGGCGCCGCTCGGTGCTGGGCGCATCACCCTGCGCGACCGGTTCGTCGCGAACGACTATCGGTTTACGGTGGACGGCAGCATCGAAGGGCTGGGCGGCACCGGGGCCATCCTGCTCGTGGATCTGGGGCAGGGCCTGCGCTCGGTCGAGGCCGATCCCCTGACTGACTTCCGCGAGTACGCGGTCGTCACCAAGGCCGACAAGACGCAAAAGACCACCTTCGCCGCTCTCGACCCTGGCGAGCGTGCGGTGCTGGAAGGGCCGTTCGAGTGGGTCGCCCTGAAGTCGAAGTACTTCTTCACAGCCGTCCTGGCCCCGGAGCAGAACGCCCGGCCGTTCGCCGGCGCCATAGCGACCGGGATGGAGCGGACGCCGGTGCCCGTGGCGTCCCTGTTCGGCACCCGCACCTCGGCGCTGGCCACCCGGGCGGCGGTGCTCACCACGCTCTCGCTGCCGCCGGCGGGCAACTTCCGGTTCGACGTCTACGCCGGGCCGTTCGAGCATCAGCGTCTGTCGCAGCTGGGGCACGGTATGGACGACGCGAATCCATACGGCTGGTCGATCTTCCGTCCGATCATCCATCCGGTCTCGCTGGTCGTCGTGAGCATTCTGTTCTGGATGCACGCGCGCCTGCACCTCGCCTACGGGTGGGTGCTGGTGTTCTTCGGGGTGCTGGTGCGGATGCTGCTGTGGCCGCTGCAGCAGAAGGCGATGGAATCGCAGATGCGCATGCAGGCGGTGCAGCCCCTGATGACGGACATCCAGGCGCGGCACAAGAACGAGCCGGAGAAGCTGCAGCGCGAGATGCTGAAGCTGTACAAGGACCACAAGATCAACCCGTTCGGCGGCTGCCTGCCGATGCTTCTGCCGATGCCCGTGCTGCTCGCGTTGTTCTTCGTCTTCTCCAATACGATCGAGTTCCGGGGCGTGCCGTTCCTATGGTTGCCGGATCTCTCCCGCCACGACCCGCTCTACATCATTCCGGTCGTGATGGGGATCTCGATGTTCGCCGTGTCGAAGATCGGCCAGCGCGGCATGCCGCCCAATCCCCAGATGAAGACGATGCTGTACCTGATGCCCGCGATGATGACGTTCATTTTCCTGCGTCTCGCCTCGGGGCTGAATCTGTACTACGCGGTGCAGAACCTGATCAGTCTGCCCCAGCAATGGCAGATCTCCAAGAAGCGCATGGCGGCGCAGCAGCGCTCCTGACGGGGCGTTAGCCCTCCATACCGGGACCAGGGTGCTGTCCGACCCGATCGTCGCCCTCGCGACACCACCCGGCCGCGGCGCACTCGCGCTGATCCGGCTCTCGGGCCGCGGGGTGTTCGACCTCGCCGCGCGCCTCTTGCAGCCGTTTCAGCCGGAGCCCGCGCGCCACGTGGCCCGGGCCCGCCTGCACCACCCCCAGAGCCGCGACCCGATCGACGATGTGCTCGTCGTCTGCTTCCCCGGTCCCGGGTCCTATACCGGGGAGGACGTCCTCGAAATTTCGGCGCATGGCGGGCTGCTCGTGCCGGCCGAGGTCGTCGCCGCCTGCGTGGCGGCGGGGGCCCGCCCGGCGGCCCCCGGGGAATTCACGCGCCGCGCGGTTCAGAACGGCAAGATGGACGTCCTCCAGGCCGAAGCGACCGCCGATCTGATCGACGCGGGCGCGCCGGCCCAGCGCCGCCGCGCGTTGCAGCAGCTCGAGCGCGGCCTCTCGCGCCGGCTCGAAGCGCTGCGCCACGAGATCCTCGAGGTCGAAGCCCTGATCGCCTACGACATCGATTTCCCCGAGGAGGACGAAGGGCCCGTGAGCGCGGATCGCGTCGCGCGCGCCTGGCGCACGACCCATGAGCGGATCGCGCGTCTCCTGGCCACGGCTCCCCACGGCGAACGGCTCCACGCCGGCGCCCTCGTTGTGGTCGCCGGGCCGCCCAACGCCGGGAAGTCGTCGCTGTTCAACGCGTTGCTGGGACGCGACCGCGCCATCGTCACCGATATCCCGGGCACCACCCGCGACGCGATCGAAGCCCAAGCGATCCTCGAGGGGCTGCCGTTTCGCCTGGTGGACACGGCGGGGCTGCGCGACAGCGATGATCGCGTCGAACGGCTGGGGATCGAAGTGAGCCGGCGGTATCTCGGCGCCGCAGACTTGATTCTCTACTGCGAGGAAGGGGACGCGGGACGCGGGACGGGGGACGAGGTGGCGCGCGAGGCGTTCCTGTCGAGCTGCCCGGCACCCGTTGTGTACGTCCGCACCAAATCTGACTTGTCCTCACGGACCGCCCGACCGCCCGGCCGCCCGTCCGTCGCCGTTTCCGTCGTGACCGGTGAGGGGCTAGCCGAGCTGGGCCGGCGGCTCGTGGAAGTGGCGTTCGGGGGCCTCGTCGCCCTGGGTGATGTGGAGCCCGTCGTAACGCGGGAACGGCATCGCCTGGCGCTGGAGCGGGCGCTGCAGGAGCTCGACCTCTTCTGGGCCGCCCGGGCCAGCGGCGTGGATGCGGCGGCGACGGCGACTCACCTGCGGGCTGCCGCGGGGGCGCTGGACGACCTGATCGGCGTCGTCACGCCGGAGGATGTGTTGGACCGTGTCTTCGCGAGCTTCTGCGTCGGGAAGTAGCGTTACGCCCCTTCGCGCTTGAACTTCGCCGCCGCGCGGAACGGCGGTCCCGCCTGCCACAGCGCGTTTCGCTCGATCAACCCGGCCAGCGCGAAATCCTTGTCGGTGATCCCGCCCGCGCTGTGCGTCGCGAGTGACACCTGCACCGAGCCCCACTGCACCAGCAGATCCGGATGGTGATCGGCGGCCTCGGCGTAGAACCCGATCGCGTTCACCAGCATCAGCGTCGTCGGCCATCCGTCCGTCTTGAAGGTGCGCCGGATCATGCCGTTCTCGTAGCGCCACCCCGGGAGGGCGGCGAGGCGCACGCGGATCTCGGCGTCGGACAGGGCGGTCTCTTTCGCCATGTCCTAATCCCAGCTCAGCAGCTCGTGATAGCTGGCCGACTGCCCGAAACTCTCCTCTACTTCGAGCTCCAGACTGGCGACTTGCGCTGCCCCTTTGGTCTTGAGCTCGCTCTTCAGGCGACCCGCCAGATATTCCGCGAGCATCTCCACCGTCGTGTTGGGGATCGGCAGGAGGACGCAGTCGGTGGTGGGGAACACGTAGCGGGGCCGTCCGTCGTAGCTCACGGTGACGCTGTCCCCTTGTGCCTGCACGGCCACCGTGGGGTTCGTCGTGGGGAGCAGGACTCTGTGATCCAGCTCGTTGGTGAGCCGGCGCATGACCTGCTTCAACGCCACGAAGTCATAGACATACCAGGCATCCGCTTCGAGCGTCCCGGTGAGCTCGACGCCGGCGCGGTAGTTGTGACCGTGGAGGGATTCGCAGCGATGACCGGGCAGGGTAATGAAATGCGCGGCGGCGAAGACGAGGTCTTCTTTCCGCACCGACACCTTGAATCCGCGCCCGGAGCCGTGCATGAGTCGGGAAGATAGCGTCCGTCGCCGCGGACGCCGGGGTTACTCGGGAGGGGCCTGCTGTTCCGTCGCGACCCGCCACACCTCGTCCGCCAGCCACTCGAGTCGCTCTTGCGCCCGCTCCAACTCCTCTGGAGTCATGGACTTCGCCCGGCCGGCGACGTCCCGCGCGTGGCCCACCAGCTCCTCCAGGATCTCGCGCAGGGTGTAGTTATGCCGCCGCTCCGGCGCGGCGCCGCGGGGCGTCATGCGGTCTGAATGCCGCTCGCGCGGTCTTCCGACTGTTGGATCTCCTGGGCGGCCGCCCGCACGCTGGCCGCGATGCCGTGCTCGGTCACGTGGCTTTCGACGAGCCGGAGGCCGAGATAGTAGCCGGATCGCTCCGGGAGCACCTTCCCGCCGACAAGTCGCGACGCCGGGCTCATCCCCCCCGACAAGAACCGCAGTCGCAGTCCCAGGCCGCTCCGATCCAGCTCCGGCGCCGCCGCTCGCCGCAGGAACGCGTCGAGCTCTCGGATACGGCGGTATTGCCGGCGGCCATAGCCCAGGTACTCCCAGGGCTCGAAACCCGGACCCACCACCTGTGAGGCCGCGACCGCCAGGCCCTCGTTCACCAGGAGCTCGCGCAGCGTCGCGCGGCTGCCCGTGGTCCAGTAGTCGTAGGTGCCTTCACCTTCGGCGACCAACCGCCGCAGCTCGGCTCTGCTGGTCGGGGAGGTGTAGCGCACGGCGTGCGCTACTTCGTGAGCGATCCACAGCGGCAAGAGATGCGGGGCGAGTCCCAGGCCGTTCGTCTGGGGGTTGGCCCGCCCGGTAAAATGCTCCAGGCAGACGAAGGCCACACCACGGCCGTCCACCACCAGCTCCCCCGCGTTGGCCGCACCGACCCCGACCATGAGGTACAGATCGGTCGGACAGTCCGCCTCGAGCTGGTCGCGCGACCGCGTCAGGGCTTCCTCGGCGATGCGGGCGACTTCGACGTCCTCCAGCAGCCGGTGCAGGTCCGACCGCTCAGCCCGTACCGTTTCTCGAATCACCCGCTCAGCGTGCGGCGACTCGAGATCGAGGACGTAGTTGTGCCAGTAACTGGAGAGGACAGGGGCGTGACGTTCGAGATACGAGTGGTACGCCGCCACCGGGTCCGGCGCGGCGAGACAAGCGAGGAATTCCGGGACGAGATTTACTAGCATGGACCGGGTTGCACCCCAATTTGGGAGCAATGCCCCGGCGGGACAAGTCTCGCTCAGCGGATCGTGATGTCGAGCGCGACGGTCTCCGACTTGACATTTGTCGGAAGGTCGGTCACCGACAACGTGACACGATAGCGTCCGGGTGGGAGCCGGCCCGGCTCGATCACGAGCTGCTCGGCGATCGCCCCGCGCCACTCACTCTCACGCTCGAATTCGAACACCACGGGCGTCGCGCGACCGAACACGCGCGCCACCGGCGAGCGCAGTGGCGCGAAGCTGTAGCGGACCCGGTAGCGCGCGCGCCAGCCGCTGTCGCGAGAGAGTCCGTACAGCTCGGCGTACGCCGCGAGCGCCCGACCGGCCGGGTAGGTGAGGTCGGCCGGCATCCCGGCGAGGACCGCCGCCCGATCGCCCAGGGAATCTCCCGGCGCCAGCACGAGACTCGAGACACCGAGCGTCGCCCAGGAGAATGAAGGCAGCCTCACGCGTCCGCGGATCCGGCCGACCGACCCTGCCGAGTCGACATCCAGCGCAAGCTGATACGGACCCGGCGGAGCGATGAGCTCCAACAGCCCAGCCCCTCGGGCAGCGACGATCTGGCTCTCCAGCAGGGTGTCTCGCAGCACGATCGCCGCCGCGCCAGGGGCCGTCTTCATAAAGAAGGCGGTGTACTCGCCGTCGGCATCCAGGAAGAACGCGCTCCACCCGCGGGCGTGCAGGGAGGCGGGGAGGCTCGTTTCGTCGCTGGTGAGCAACGCCCGGACCGCGCGGGCCTCGTGGGCGTTGGCCGGCGGGGCCACGATGTAATCACCGTGGTGCGAATGAAATGGACCGGGGATCCCTTCGAACGAGATCGTGAGCGGGCCGTCCGCGGTGTTGTAGGTCCAGGTGTGGGTGGCGAAGAACCCGTTCTCCTGGCGCTCCCACACGTCCGGGCGCCCGTGCCGTAGCCACACCAGTCCGCGGGCGCTCAGATTGGCGAGCGCGTACACGGTGGCCTGAGCGGTCGTGTCGGTGTAGTCCCGCAGATCGGGCAAAATGAATCGGGACGGGGAGAACTGGTCGAAGAACGAATCGGACGTCGCCATGCTCAGGATGGTGTCCCCCTCGTAGCTCGCCGCCAGCGCCCGCGCCACCCCCGAATGTTGAAACGCGGCATACGGGTGCAGCAGGCGGAACATGCGGCGCACCACCGCCAGACGGCGATAGTGCTCGGCGATCCGCTCGTTCTCCGGGGTCACGAGGTCCGGATCGCGACGCGACCAGAACCACTCGAAGAACCGCCGGCGCTCACTGGGACTGGTCGAATCCTGCCGTGCGAACTCCGCCGGCGAGGCGATCATCCACACCCGGTTCCACAGCGCCCCGGTCGAGTCGATGTCGGCAGACGCGAGCGCCGAGTCGTACCACGCATAGCCGGCGTGGTCGTTCCCCGCGTCGAAGTTCGCCTCCGCCCGGAGCAGGAAGCCCGGGACGTACGGAGTGTGTCGCGCCAGCACCAGCGTGGCGAGCGAATCAGCGCGTTCGGGCGCTTCGAGCGCCAGCGCGATCTGCGCCCGATGCTCGAGGGCCACGGGGTCTGTGGGATGATGCGCGAGCGCTTCGTCGGCGCGACGCCAAATGTCTGGATCGTGGTAGATGCCCTGGAACAGCTTCCAGCAGTCCTGATAGTCGGGCATGAGGGTGAAGATCCGGAGAATCGCTTCCCGGATGATGCCCTCGCCTTCATCGCTCCCGAGATACTCCCCGACCCGTACCTCCCAGTAGAGTGGCTCGGGATCGTGTGGCGACAGCCGGGCCGCAATGCGGAACTCTCCCAGGGCCGGATAGCGACCCGTGACCGGCCAGGCGTACCACACCTGGCCGAGCAGGAGGTGGGCCCGGGCTGCCTGTGGATGCGCGGTGACGAGCTGTTCGGCGACGCGCCGCGCAGCGGCGAGGTCGTGCGCCGCGAGCAATGACTCGACGCGGGTGTACGCGGAATCCTGCTGAAGCAGCAGGAGCAGGCCGAGCAGCATCGAGGTCAGGCCCGGTCCCGCATCCTCCGGCTCATCTCGGCCAGGAACTTCCGTTCCGTTGGCGTGAGGCTGTTGATGCCGCTGGCCGAGATCTTGTCGAGGACGCGGTCGATTTCCGCTTGCGTGCGATCGGCGGGACGCCGGCGGGGAGCGGCGCTGCGGTGCCCGGGATCGCTCGAGCGGGCCACCAGCGCCGCGGAGGACACAACCGCGTCGGGAATGGAATTGCGGCGCAGCCGTCGCTCGTGGCGGCCCATCCGCCAGTCCGCGGTCTTGAGGATCAGGAATGCCGTCCCGATCCCCCCCAGGTGCGCGAGATACGACACGCCATCACTCCTGTTGTTCGCGGCGCTGATCCAGGCGAGAACCAGCGAAATCACCACCGTGAACGTGACCAGCCATTTGGCCGCGAACGGGTCCGGGAAGGGGAAGACCAGCACCGGAGCGTCCGGCCAGTACCAGGCGAACGCCACCGCGACCCCCAGAATCGCGCCCGAGGCTCCCACGACGAGCTGATTGCCGACGAGCGGCACCAGCAATCCGGAGAGCGCGGCCCCACCCACGCCGCACAGGAGATAGAAGGTGATGAAGCGGCGGCCGCCCATCCGCGCCTCGACCGGCGGTCCGAAGAAGTACAGCATCAGCAGGTTGAAGGCGAGGTGCAGGATGTTCGCATGGACGAACTGATAGGTCACCAGTGTCCAGGGCTGCGCCCACACCGTGACCGGTGAGAAGCCGAACAGGGACAGAAAGCGGGGTGACCAGAACAGCGTGACCTTGATGAGGAACGCGATGAGGTTGGCGACGAGCAGTCGCCACACCCAGGGGGTCACCCCGTCGGTGCGATCCGGGGTCATGGTCATTATTCCCGGCGCTCGTGGCGAAAGTTCCGCGCCAGCCGGCAGATACGCTCGCACATCTCCGCGTACTCGATCCCGGCCGCTCGGGCGGCCTGGGGGAAGAGGCTCGTGCCCGTCATCCCGGGGAGGTTGTTCACCTCAAGACAAAAGATGTCCCCCTGGCTCGCCAGGCGAAAGTCGACGCGGGAGTAGCCCCCCAGCTTGAGTGCCCGGTGCGCCGTCAGCGCCAGGGCCTGCACCCGTCGGGCGATTTTCGGGTCGAGCACAGCCGGGAAGATCTCTTCCGACATGCCCGGCGTGTATTTGCATTCGTAATCGAACAGCTCGTGGCGCGGGATGATCTCCCCGACGGGCAGCGACTCGTCACCCAGCACACCGACGGTGAGCTCGCGGCCCGCGATGAACTGCTCGACCATTACCTCATCGTCCCAGCGCCCCGCCTCCGCCAGGGCCGCGGCGAGGTCGGACCGCCGCTTCACCAGGCTCAATCCTACGGTCGAGCCCTGCTTGGAAGGCTTGACGATCACGGGCCAGCCCAGCCCCTTCGCCGCCTCGTCCGGCGGAACGGGCGGCGTCATGCGCCATTCCGGCACCGGAACGCCGGCGTCGCGAAACAGGCGCTTGGAGAGGTCCTTGTCCACGGCGAGTGCGGAGGCGAGCGGTCCGGAGCCCGTATAGGGCACGCCGATCACGTCGAGCACCGCCTGCAGCGTGCCGCCCTCACCGGCGCCACCGTGCAGCACCGGGAACAGCACGTCCGCTCCCTGGACCACCGCGAGCCCCGCCAGGCCGCCGCTCAGCATGCGACGCTCTGCCGCCGCCAACCCGGCAATGTCGGGGAGCGCCGTCCCGACCTGCGGCTGGAGGAGCCGGGCCTCGTCCTCCGAAGACAGGACCCCGTCGGCGAGATCCACCACGTGCACCTGGTGCCCCCGGCCGCGCAGCGCCCCGACCACCTGGGCGGCCCCGGCGAAGGCGACGGTCCGCTCCGCGGTGGCGCCGCCGGTCAGCACGGTGATCCGCATCTACCGGATGCCGGCGAGCTGGTGCAGCAGATCGTACCGTGTGACGATCCCGGTCAGCGCGTGCTCGCGCCGCACCAGCGCAGCCGGGGTCTCGCGTGACAGCAGCGCGGTCAAGCGGTCGAGCGGCCAATCGGCGTCGACCACGGGGAACGGCGGATCCATCAGGTCGCGCACCGGCCGGTCCAGAATCGCCGGCTCCTCCAATCCGCGGGCCATCAGCGCCTGCTCACTCACCGAGCCGACGCCGTCGACGCCGTCCAGCACCGGCAGCTGCGACACGTTGAACGTGCTCATGAGGTTGAGCGCCTGGCGGACCGTCGCCTGCGGGCCGACGGAGACGAGCGGCGGCGCGCCGTGGTCCTTCTGCGCGACGACTTCCGCCACGGTCCGCCGCTCCGGCTCCAGCAGCTGGTTCTCGCGCAGCCATTCGTCGTTGTAGACCTTGGACAGGTAGCGCTCGCCGCTGTCCGACAGAACGGTCACGACGCACGCCGCGGGGTCATCGACCCGGCGCGCCACATCCAATGCCGTGACCAGGTTGACGCCCGTCGAGCCGCCGCAGAACAGCCCCTCTTCCCGTGCCAGCCGCCGCGTCATCTGCATGGCGTCCCGGTCGCTCACCGTGATCCACTCATCGATCACGTCGAAATGCAGCGAGGTCGGAATCTTGTCGCCGCCGATTCCCTCGACCTTGTAGGGGGTCCCCTCGCCCTTCACGTGGCTCGCCGCGTACTCTCTGTAGATCGACCCGAGCGGGTCGCCCGCGATGACCCGCACCTTCGGATTCTGCTCCTTCAGATAGCGCCCCGCGCCGCTCACCGTGCCGCCGGTTCCTGGTGCGCATACGAAGTGCGTGATCTTTCCTTCGGTCTGCGTCCACAGCTCCGGCCCGGTCGTGCGGTAGTGGGCCTCGGGGTTGACCGGGTTGTAGTGCTGGTCGGCGAAGATGGCGTTCGGCAGGGTGGCGGCGATGGCGCGCCCCTTCATGATGTAGTTGTCCGGATGATCCGGCGCGACCGCCGTCGGGGTGATGATCACCTCGGCACCGAGCGCTCGCAGCAGCCGGGCCTTCTCCTGGGACATCTTGTCCGGCATGGTGAAGATGCAGCGGTAGCCCTTGACCGCGGCCGCGAGCGCCAAGCCGACACCGGTGTTGCCCGAGGTCGCTTCCACCACCACACCGCCGGGCTTGAGCCGGCCGTCACGCTCGGCGGCCTCGATCATGGCGAGTCCGATGCGGTCCTTCACCGAGCCGCCGGGATTGAACTGCTCTGCCTTCGCATACACCGGCGTGCGGATGCCCTGCGTCACCCGCTGCAGGCGGATGAGCGGCGTCCAGCCGATGGTCTCGAGGACATTGGCGTACGGCTTAAGGTGTTGGGGCATTCGAATCCGGCCGAGCCTTGGCGGTGTCGGGCGGGACCGGCGGCGCGCTGTCCGACTTGCGGACAGTCGTGTCCCGCCGGACGCGAAGGCTCTCCGGCACGATCCTGGACGGGGCCCGCACGGTATCGCGACGAACGCGCGGCGTGTCGACGGGTGCGGCTATGGTGACCGGCGCCGTCGGCGCGGCTGCCGTCTCGGTGCCTCCGGGGTGGCGGAATTCGACCGTTTGCAGGAACGCCGTTGCCACCGCCAGCCCGTGCCGGCGGGCCGGCGCGTAACGCAGCCGAGAAACGCCCCGCACCGCGGCGGAGTCGAGCGCCGCGGTACCGCTCGATTCCGACACCCGGGTCGATTCCGGAGTCAGCCGGCCGCTCGAGTCGACGAACAGGCGCAGCACGACGTCGCCCTCGACCCGCCGGTCGTAGAGGTCCGGCGGATACTGCACGGCGGGTTCGGCGTTGAGGGCGACCGGCGGCTCTTCGGCCGGCGCGGTGCCGGCGGAGGGTGCCGGCCCCGAGCCCCCGCAGGCGAGGACGCCGAGGGCGAGGAGCACGGCGCCGCGGATCACGCGCCCTCCTGCAGTTGCCGTTGCCACGCGTGCAGCCGGGTCAGCGCCTCGAGCGGCGACAACCCGTCGACGTCGAGTCGGGCCAGTTCGTCGAGCAATGGATGGGGCGGGGCCGCTCCGGCGAACAGGCCGAGCTGGGAGGCATCGGGCGGCGGCGGCACGGGTTGCCCGGCCACATGGTGCTCCGCCTCCAGCAGTCGGAGCACCTGCGCCGCCCGCGCCACGACCGGCGCCGGCAGGCCTGCGAGTCGCCCGACGTGGATGCCGTAGGAGCGGTCGGCGCCGCCCGGTTCGAGCCGGTGCAGGAACACGATCTCGTCGCCCGCCTCGCGCACCGCCACGTTGAAGTTGCGCGCGTGCGCGAGCGTTTCGGTCAGCTGTGTCAGTTCGTGGTAGTGGGTGGCGAAGATGGTCTTGCAGCCGATCTGATTGTGCAGGCACTCGCTCACCGCCCAGGCGATCGCGACGCCGTCGTACGTCGACGTGCCGCGCCCGATCTCGTCGAGCAGCACCAGACTGCGGGCGGTCGCGCCGTGCAGGATCGCGCTCGTCTCGCTCATCTCGACCATGAACGTGGACTGGCCGCGCACCAGGTTGTCCGACGCTCCCACGCGCGTGAACAGGCGGTCCACCGCGCCGATCACCGCCCGCCCGGCGGGCACGAACGCGCCGATCTGCCCGAGCAACACGCACAAACCCACCTGGCGCAACAATGTGGACTTCCCCGCCATGTTGGGGCCGGTGAGCAGCATCAATCGGCCGGCATCGTCGAGCCGGATGTCGTTGGGAATGAAGGCTTCCCGCGGCATCATGCGCTCCACCACGGGATGACGGCTCCCCTCCAGGACGAGCGCGAAGCCGTCGCTGATCTCGGGTCGCGTGTAACGCTCGCGCTCGGCCAGATCGGCGAACCCGGCCCAGACATCGAGCCGGGCCAGCACCGCGGCCGTCGTCTGGACTCGCGTGACCCCTTCGCCGACGCGGCGCCGCAGCGCATCCAGCAGTTCCGCCTCTCGCAGCGCGATCCGCTCCTCCGCCCCGAGGACTTTCGCCTCGTACTCCTTCAGCTCCGGTGTGACGAACCGTTCGGCGCCGGTGAGCGTCTGGCGGCGCTCGTAGCTGGACGGCACCTGGGCGAGGTTGGACCGCGTCACTTCGATGTAGTAGCCGAACACGCGGTTGTAGCCGACCTTGAGCGATCCGATCCCGGTCCGTTCGCGTTCCCGGGCCTGCAGCGCCGCGATGTACTGCTTGCCGCCGTCCCGCACGTCGCGCAGCTCGTCGAGCTCCGCGTCGAATCCCGGCCGGATCGCGTCGCCTTCGGTGGTCTGGGCGGGCGGACGCTCCACCAGCGCCCGCGACAGCTCCGCGGCCAGGTCGGCCAGCACGTCGAGATCGTCTGCCGCCCGCTCGAGCAGGGCGGCGCGCTCCCGGCCGGTCAGCGCGTCCAACGCGGCGGCGACCTCGGGCAACAGCAGCATCGAATCCCGCAGACTGCCCAGCTCCCGCGGCGTGGCCCGGCCCATCGCGGCGCGAGAGGCCAGCCGTTCCAAATCGCGAACGCCCTCGAGCGACTCGCGCAGGCGTGCCCGTCCACGCACGTCCCCGCAGAGCACCTCCACGGCGTCGAGGCGGGCGTTGATCGCCGCGGGCTCGATGAGCGGGGCCAGCAGCCAGCGCCGCAGCAGCCGGGCGCCCATGGGGGTGAGCGTGCGGTCGATCGCCTCGAGCACCGTGACCCCCGGTGACCCGGCGCGCAGCGGTTCCACGAGCTCCAGATTGCGGCGCGTCATCTCGTCCAGCGAGAGCACATCACCGCGCCGCACCAGGCGTGGGTGTGCCAGGTGCGGTAGACCGCCCGGCTTGAGCTCGCGCACGTAGCGCAGCAGCGCCCCCGCCGCTCCCAGGGCCGGGGCATCCCCAGTCTCGACGCCCAGGCCGTCGAGCGACGCCAGCCCGAAGGACCGGATCAGGTCCTCGCGGGCCAGCTCGGGGTCGAACTCCCATCCCTCCCGCTCCGTCACCGCGAGCGATCCCCCGCCTGCGTGTTCGGTGCCCGCCGCGACCACGAGCTCGGCGGCCTCGTACCGCGCCAGGGCCGCCGCAAGCTCCTCGCGCGGCACGACCTCGAGCGCGAATTCTCCCGTCGTCAGGTCGAGGGCCGCCAGGCCGGCCGCCGCGCCGCGCTCGGCGAGCGCCACGATGAAGTTGTTGCGATTGCGCTCGAGCCAGTCGTCCGCCAGGACCGCTCCCGGCGAAACGGTTTCGACGACCTCCCGCCGCACCAGTCCCTTGGCGAGTCGTGGATCCTCGACCTGCTCGCAGATGGCCACGCGGTGTCCCTTGGCGATGAGACGGCGCAGATACTCCGTGGCCGCCTTCACCGGAACTCCCGCGAGTGGGACTTCGGCCGCCCCACCGTTGTTCCGTGACGTGAGCGTGAGCCCCAGCTCCCGGGCGGCGAGCTTGGCGTCGTCCTCGAACATCTCGTAGAAGTCGCCCATCCGGAAAAACAGGATGGTGTGGGGATGCCGGGCCTTGATCTCCCGGTATTGCTGCATCAGCGGAGTGTCGGCGGTCAGGGGAGCGCTCACGGCTCCTCCACCACGAATGGCTGCCCGCCGATCCTGGCCTTGAGCTGCGCCTGCACACGTTGCGCTGCGTCGTGCGATGGGTAGGGACCCACCCGGACTTTCAGGTATCCGGTGGTGTCGCGCACGACATGGGCGGCGTACCCCAGCGACTTCAGCCGGGTGAGCATCTCGTCCACCTGGGGCGCACTCTTCCCGGCGAGGACCTGCACGGCGAACCGGGTGCCGCGCCGAGCGACCGTATCCGCGGTCGTGCCGGTGGCCGAGACCGGGGCCGCGCAACGGGCGGCGTAGAACGCGACCTGATTCCGGAATTCCACGTCGTCACCCACCCCGTTCTGCGCATCGCGCAGAAACGTGCACCCGCGGGTCTCGTCGCGGAGGTCGAACGCCGCCCGGGCGGCGACGAACTCCGCCTTGGGCAGCAGGGGCGAGTCGGGATAGTCGCGGCGCAGGCGGTCCACCCATTGGACGGCGGATGCCGGGTCGTTCTGGGCCTCGTACAGCTGGGCGAGTCGCAGCAACGCGTCGTCCGCCCACGGCGACGTGCCGTATTCCACCACGACGCGCTGCAGGCTCGTGGCCGCAACTCCCGCGTCGGCGGCGAGCATGCCACCCTGGACGTAGAGGGCTTGCGGATAGATCGAATCCTGGGGAGACAGCGAGGCGATCAGCCTGCGCACCAGCGCGCGGGCGGAATCGGCGCGGCCCGCCTGTGCGAGCACGATGGCGGCCTGCAGGGGCGGCGCGAACGCCGCCTGCGCCGCGAGCGCGCGGCCCGGCGCCGCCAGCCCGACGGCCGCCACGACGAGTCGTAGGGCGCCTCTCATGCAGCCTCCTGTGCGGGAACCCCGAGCGAAAGAACGAGCTGCCGGATGACGCCGGCATCGTCGGAGACGCCCGAGCTCTTGAGCGCCTGGTCGGCGCTGAGGGTCAGATGCAGCGCACGGCGCAGTTCGGATGCCTTCCAGCGGGCCCCCCACTCCGCCCACTGCGCCGATTCCACCTTGTAGCTGCGCAGGCCGAACGGCCGGGCCGCCAGGAGGTGGCGGAACACCGCATCGGCCAGGCGTCCGCCCGGCGTACCGCGGTCGAGCTCGGCGCGCGCCAAAGCGGTGCCCACGAGCGCTGTTCCCAGGGCGGTCACGATGCGAACCCCCGACATCCCGCCCTGGGCCAGCACCCGCTCGACCAGGCGGGCGGCGCGCGCCGCCTCCCGCGTCATCGCCGCATAGATCAGATCGTGCAGGGTCTCCCCGTGCCGGACGCCGACGAGTGTCGTGATGTCGGCCGGGCCCGCCGGGCGGCCCACCACCAGCACCGCGAGCTTGTCCAGCTCCTGACGCAACGCGGCCAGATCCGGGCCGACCGTCCCGACGAGCAGCTCGGCCGCCGCGGGCTCGACGCTGAGGCCGCGCGAGCCCGCGGCGTGGGCCACCCATCGGACCGCCCGTTCCGCCGGCAGCCGATCCATCACGACCGCCGTCGCGTGAGCGGCGAGATCCGCCTCGGGAGGCTCTGCGTCGGTTTGCACCAGGACGAGGAGCGTGTCGGGACTCGGGCGCTCGAGATAGGCCAACAGGGCGTCTCTCGGCTTGGATTTCTTGCGCAGCTGCTCGACGCCACGCAGCACGACGGCCCGGCGGGTGGCGAGCATGGGCGGCGTGTTGAGCAGCGCGTGCAACGCTTCGACGTCCAGCTCGGCCGCGCCACGCGTGTCCAGGTTGAAATCCCGAGACTCCGGCGGGACGGCGCGGTCCACCAGCGCCCGGACCGCCTCGTCCTTCAGGACTTCCTCTTCACCGTGGAGGTAGTAGACGGCCTGCGGGTCGCCGCGCTTGAGCGAGCGCAACAGCGCGTCGAAAGAAAGCGGCGCCATACCGACGGAAGGTACCGCCGGCCGGATATGGAAGAAAGTGAGGTGCTAGCGCCGCGCGCTCGCCGGTTCGACGAACGCCGTGCCGTACGGGTAGGGATTGCCGGAAGCGATCCCCGTTCGCGGATCCTGAAAGGATACGAACGGCAGACCCGCCTGGGCCACCGGCTTCGGGAACGGGACCGGTGGAAGCGATGGGGCCCGCGCGTCCACCGGACGTCGCCGGGCGCCTTCCCACGCCACGAAGCCCAACGCCACTGCCACGAGAAGCGCGCCTGCCAGCGCCGGGCGCGCCGGGATGTGCGGTCGCCCTGCCCGTGCGCGCTCGGTCACGAGACGCCGCTCGAGGCGGCGTCGGAAGTCGTCATTGGCTTCGTGACCCGTCGTGTCCTGCAGCGCCCCGACACCGTGTCGCAACGTCGCATCGTAGCGCTGGCAGGCGGCGCACGACGTCAGATGGCGGGCGAATCGCCGGACCTCCCGCGGGGTGGTGATCAAGCCATCGCGGAAATCGGTGTAGCGGGCGAGGAATTCCCGGCAGTTCATGACGGCTGGGTCGTACCCGAGGTGCGGGGTGAGGTTCCCGCTACCGTATCAGGGGTCCGATGAGCTGCGCGAAGCTGTTGCGCGCGCGATTGAGGCGGCTCTTCACCGTGCCGAGGTTGCAGCCGGTGATCTCCGCGATCTCTTCATAGCTCTTTCCCTCGAGCTCGCGCAGCACGAACACCACGCGATGATGCTCCGGCAGCTGGCTCACGCACTGTTCCACGGCGTCCTTGAGGAACCGTTTGCGGTACAGGTCGTCGGGCCGTGCGGTAGTATCCTCGAACTGGAGCGGCCGGTGGTCGGCCTCCCAGTTCCGCTTGATGGTCTGGAAGAAGACGAGCGGATTCCGGCTCCGATTGCGCAGCTCGTTCTTCGCCAGATTCGAGGCGATCGTATAGATCCAGGTCGAAAACTTCTTGGTCTGGTCGAACCGGTGGAGATGACGAAACACCCGGATGAACACTTCCTGGACCAGGTCTTCTGCACGCTCCCGGTCGCCGATCGTGCGGTTGACGAAGCTCAGCAGCCGGCCCTGGTAGCGATCCACCAGGGTGCCGAACGCTTGCGCATCGGCGTTCAGGTGCCGCTGCACCACCTGCGCATCGTCCAGCTCGTGCAGGGCTTGACGCTCGACCGCCCGCGGCGATGGATCCGGCTTGATCGTAGTCACCGTCATGACTCCCCCCCCTCCATGTGCGCCCCGGCGTGCCGCGCACGAACCGTACCGCCAGCCTGCCGAGTCTTAACATCCCGTTAATGAAGGCATTAGACAAGTGCCCGGCCGGCCTGCACCGTCCTCCGTGGCGGACACTGCGTCATTCCAACCCGAGTTTGAACCCTGCCATATAGAGGATAGCCGCAATCGTCTTTCCGTCACGGATCTCGCCGTCTCGAATCCCCACCAGCACTTCCGACAGCGGCCGCGGGACGACCTCGATGAACTCATCGGGTTCTCGGGCCGTGGGCACCGTGACGAGGTCGGTCGCGAGGAACAGGTGGATCGCCTCGTCGGTGAAGCCTGGGGTGGTCCAGATGGTGGTGAGCCGCTCGAGTCGACCGGCGGCGAGGCCGGCCTCCTCGCGCAACTCCCGATGCGCGCACGCCTCAGGTGCCTCGTTCCCGTCGAGACGGCCGGCGGGAATCTCCCAGAGCGAGCCGCCCGCGGCATAACGGTACTGACGGATCATCAGGATCACCGGGTCCGATCCTGCGGGGCTCGACGCGAGCGGCACCACCGCCGAGGCGCCTGGATGACGGATGATCTCGAGCTCGCCCTCCGATCCGTCGGGGAAGCGTACCGTGTCGATGTCGAGGTTCAGGATTCGCCCGCTGTAGGCGCGTCGTGTCGCCAGTCGCATCGGTCGTCCGGATGGGAGTCGGAGCAATATACCGGCCCCATCCGGTGCGGACCGCGCCGCCGTCAGGGTCTGGTCAGCAGGTCCTCGAACAGCGCCAGCGCCCGCGGATCGTTCGACTGGCCCAGCCAGAAGATGGCCCGGCGCCGGATCTCGGGATCGCTGTGGGACTTGGCGATGTGGATGAGCGCCGGCACACCCTCGTCTTGCGGGCGCTGCGACAGCGCGAACACGGCCTGCTCGCGGACCTCGCGATCGAGGCTGTCCTCGCTCACCAGTGAGTCGAGACCACGGGTGGCCGCCTCTTCGGCGGCCTGTGACACCCAGAAAACCGCCGAACGGCGAGTGGATCCCGCGACCTCCGCATCGCGGGCGAGGCGGAGCAGGTCCGGCCACGTGATGACGCTGTCGGCGAGCGTGGCGGCGAAGATGGCCTGCCCACCGACGTCGCCCCCCGACTGTTTCGCCAGTGCGAGCAGATAGCGGGCGGCCTCCGGGGCGGCCACGCGTCCCAGCTCCGTGGCCCCGGGCCGGGGGCGCCACGTGCCGCCGACCACGGCATGCAGAGCCGTGACGCGTCCGCCGCGCACGCGCATCGTCAGCCGAACCGGCCCCGTGTCGCAGCTGGACCGCCACTCGTCGTCGCCGCCGTCCGAGAAGTTCCCGTCCACCTGCTGGCGGCAGTTCCTGCCCCGGCAGTTCCACTGGATGAGGTTGCGCCCGTTGCCGGAGACATCGGGGCGCGACGCATACGTCAGGCGAACGTCGCCGTCGGGCGCGGCGGCGACGCGGGCGGCGAGCGTCTGAGCCTGGGCCGTGGCGGCCGCCCCGAGCCCGAGGGCGGCCGCGGCGAAGAGCGCGCGGGCGTTCATTGGTTGATGATGTCGAGCAGCGCCTGGCGTGCCCGCGGATCGTGAGACTGCCCCAGCCAGAAGACCGCCTTCTTGCGCAGGTCGGGGTTGGCGTCGCGTTTGGCGATGTCGATGAGCTTCTCCACCGCGGCGGGCTCGTTCCGCTGCGAATAGACGAAGATCAACTGCTCCTTGATCTCGTCATTGGACGTGTGGTCATATAGCGCCGCCAGATCGGTAATGGAGGCTCCGGTCTGGCCCGCCCAGAACAGCGCCTTTTTGCGCATCTCCAACGGCTCGCGGTCGTTCTGGGCGAGGTCGAGCAGCCAGCGGGCGTTGTCCGCGCCACCCATCTGGCTGAGCGAGAAGATGACCTTTTCGCGCAGGTCGTCCGAGGTCATGTGGGCATACAGCCCCCGCAAGAACGCGGCGTTCTCCGCAGAGTTCTGCTGGCCCAGCCAGAAGATCGCCTGCTCCCGCGAATCTTCCGGTGCGTCGGACCGTTCGGCGTAGTCGCGCAGGATCTGTCCGGCGCGCGCGCCGCTGATCTGCGACAGGGCGAACAGGGCCTTCTTCTGGATCTCGGGGTCCGAGGCCGATTGCAGGATCGAGTCGAGCGCGGTCACCGCCCGCTCGCTTCCCACCTGCGACAGCCAGAACACCGCCTGCTCGCGCACTTCGGTGTCGGGGTCGGTCCGCGCGGACGCGAGCAGAATGTCCTCGGTTTCCGAGGTCCGCTGCTGGGAGATGATGAACACCGCCTTGCGGCGCAGGACCAGGCTGCAGGGGTCGCGCCGTGCGAGAACCTGCTTGAGAATCGGTACGGCCGCCTCGGCGTCCATCTGGAGCAGGGCGTTGAGCGCCGCGACCCGCGGGTCATCGTCGTCATCGGCCGGGCAGCCCGCCTGGGTGCCCCCCCGTCGGCCACCGACCGACGGCGGCGTCGGAGACATCGGGGGCGTCGGAGGCGTCGGGGGTGTGGGCGGGGTGAGCCCGGCGGATGCCGCATGTACGCGCACCCATTGCGCGGCGTCATCATCCCCTTGGCGAGCCAACTCCCCTTGAATCCGCGCATAGAGACCCTCGGCGTCGCCGGAGGTCGCGGCGCGTGGATAGCGCGACTTCTGCGTCTCTAGGAGACTTCGGGCGGTTCGATAGCCATCGGCGCCGCCGGTCTTGTAGAGCGCGAACGCCTGCCAGTAGTAGGCGTCGGGGGTGTAATCGGAGCGCGGGAAGCGTCGGATCAGCTCTCTGAACGCATCCGCGGCCTCCGCGTAGCGGCCACGGTTCAAGAGGCGGCGGGCGGCGCGATACAACGAATCGCCTGGATCGTCATCGGTCCACGCGGCGGGAGGCGCATCCGAGAATGTCTCGAGCGTGCTCAGTGAGGAGAGGTCGGCGAGCGTGGTGAGCCCGCTCAACGAGCTGAGGTCGCTCAACGACGCCAGTTGGGCGAGCGCGGCGAGATCTGCGGACTGTGCCCCAATGGCGTCGAGCCGGGCGAGCTGTGCGGCTGCCGCCTGTACCTGAGCGGTGAGAGCGGGCAGCCCACGTTGCGCGCGAGCCAGCGCGGCAGCCGCCGCCGGGTCCTGCGTCGAAACGGTGACGGCCAGCAAGCAAGCGAGCGTAACCATCGTCAAATCACTCCTTGGGCGTGTGCCGGTCCCGAGGCCGCAGGCAGCGCGGTCCGCAACCGGGTCAGCACGCTTCGTTGGTCGATGCCTTGGTTGATGAGCTCCACGTCCGTCGTATCATGGGACGCGGGGAGGTAGACGATCTGCGCGAGGACCACCTCCAGGTCCTCGAGCAACGGTCTGAGCCGCGGGTTCCCCCCGGCCGGCGAATCGAGCAGCAGCCGGGTGGAGCTGAGCAGCTCGCGAGCCTGCGCCTCGAACTGAGGATCGAGGCGCTCCCCGGTCCGCGCGTCGGCGCGGAAGCCCGCCAGCAGCGTCTCGGTGCGACTCAGATACTGGGCGGCCGCGACCTGATAGGCGACGTCGTCGCCGGAACGACCCGTGGCGACCGGGGCCGGAGTCGTCGGGGCGACGGCGGTCGTGGGCCGTATGAATCGTCCGATCGCGATCCCGAGCACCAAGACGGCGGCCATGCCGATCCCCCAGCGCCAGGCCGGGCGGAGCACCACGACGCGCGGAGCCGTGCGCCGCCGCCGGCGCTCGGCCTCGATCGCCGCCCACATTTCTTCGCGTGGCGTGTCCGGCGGCCGGTGGTAGTCCCGGGCGGCCTCGCGCAGTCTTGTATCGAATTGATCGTCGTTCATGACACCCATTCTCCCGCGAAATCCGACAGCGCTGCGCGCAGCTTCGCGCGTGCCCGCGACAACTGGGCCTTCGAGGTCCCAACTTCCACCCCCAGCGCGGCGGCTATCTCCTCGTGCGTGTACCCTTCGACATCGTGCATCACCACCACGGCCCGGTACTTTCGCGGCAACGCATCGATGGCATCGCGCAGCCGGGTTTTCAGATCCGGTTCCGCCGGGCGAGCGCCGCTGGCCACGCCGTCGGCTGCTTCGAGCGCCGTCTCCCTGGTCCGGAACCGCTTCACTTTGCGGAGCCCGTTCAGGGCGACCGTCGTGGCGATGGCATGCAGCCACGTCGAGAGCCGGGCCTCGCCGCGAAACGTGTCGAGCCGCTCAAACGCCCGGATGAACGTTTCCTGCGTGAAGTCCCGGGCCAGGTCGTCGTCCCCCGCGAGTCGGTACGCGAGCCGGTAGACGCGATCCACGTGCGCGTCATACAGGGCGCGTTCCGCCGCCGCCTCCCCCGCGCGGACGCGGGAGATCAGTTCTCGTTCGTCCACGCTGCTCCGTACGGGAGTCGTTCAATCCTGTGACACGGAATAGGCAAGAACAGTTGCGAGGGAATAGGAGACGGGACTGTACTGCTGAGCGCGCCGGTCCTCCTACCTGCTACCTGGTCCCGAACAGCCTGTCGCCTGCATCTCCAAGGCCGGGGAGGATATACCCCTTGTCGTTGAGCTGGCGGTCGAGCGCCGCGGCGTAGATCGGCACGTCGGGGTGCTCGGTTTGCATGTACCGGGCGCCCTCGGGGCAGGCGACGAGACACAGAAACCGGATGCGCTGCGCGCCGGCCCGCTTCAGGGTGGCGACCGCGTCAGCGGCTGAGCCGCCGGTGGCGAGCATGGGATCGAGGATGAAGAAATCGCGGGCCACCCCGTCACGGGGGATCTTGAAGTAGTATTCGACCGGCTTGAGGGTGTCGTGGTCGCGGTAGATCCCGATGTGGCCCACGCGCGCCGACGGCATCAGCTGGGTGATCCCTTCCACCATGCCCAATCCGGCGCGCAGGATCGGCACGAGGACGAGCT
>Ga0326726_10001394_pt1 | contig 22463 bp, 20 predicted proteins | sample MHFenrmetagenome_2_FD_207603 | JGI IMG/M metagenome (GOLD analysis project Ga0326726, IMG submission 207603) | Lab enriched peat soil microbial communities from Michigan Hollow, Ithaca, NY, United States - MHF15MN | ecosystem: Environmental > Terrestrial > Soil > Wetlands > Peat | place: USA... | reverse complement strand
TGTCCCACCCGCCGCGCGACGTCCGTCGCCGCCTGATCCAGCACGGCGCTCAGCCGCTGCTGCTCCATCGAATCCGGCGCCCCCACCACGCGTACCAGCATCGTGAAATAGGCGGTCGCCCCGGCCGCGAGGGCGAGCGCCCGCCCGGCATCGGCAGAGAGTCGGCCTGGCGCCGCGTACCCCAGCCGCGCGCACGGCAGCGCCCAGTTGTCGGTCTCATAGAGACCGGCAGGATTGTCGAGCCAGATCCAGGCGTGGGCCACGGCGAGACGAGGGCCCTGCCCGGGGGCATGCGTGTGGTGAACCCCGGCGTGACTCAACACGAAGCTCTCTTCGTCCACGGTCCCGGAATGGGTGTGCCACGCTCCGGGCGGCACGGGCAGTCGGGGCTGCGGCGCGGAGTCGGTCACCAGCGCTGCGTATGCCACGCCGACGAGGCGCGGTTTGCCGTCGATGGTAGCGTACTCGAGCACCGGGGGGCGGGCGGGATCGATGGTGCCGGTGAGGAGCAAGCCCATGTTCACGTAGTGCTCCCCCATCCCGGGGAAGTCGGGACCGACGGCCCGGTATCCCTCGTCGATCGCGACCGCCCGGTCCTGGTAGCGCGCCGTCCCGGCGCGGGCCGCCGCGACCATGTCCGCCTGCGCCGTAAGCCGGCTCGTCACGACCCCCAGTGCCAGAGCGGCGCCGGCGACGACTCGCCGCATCAGCGGACTGTTTCCACCGAGTCGCGACCGTAGGCCGCGAGCAGGTTGCTCAATAGACCGGCGGAAACACCGCCCGGATAGCGGCTCAACAGACGCAGTCGTTCCCGTGTCCCTCCGACGGGCTTGCCGCTGAACGAGGCGCCGGCGCCCCGGGCGAGCAGCGTCCCGCTCTTCACCGCGCGGTTCGCGACGAACAAGATCCTGACGGGATCGTGGACGAGCAGCCCGCTGTCCTGCACCGCCAGCAGCTCGCCCGTGACCTGGTTCGGACTGCCGTGACGCAACCGCAGCACAATCGTCGCACCAGCCGGCTCGCGGGCTGGCTCGAGGTTTTCGACTCGCGGTCCGACACTGCACGCCCACGCAGCACCAACGACCAGAACTCCCAGAAGGGGACGCATGGGATCACCTCACCGGGACGCGGGTGGCGCGGAAGGAGCGCTCGAGTGTGTCACGCACCTCCCGGTAGCGGACGACGGCTTCCGCCAACGCGCCATCGCCCGGAGTGAACGTCGTCCCGCGGCGGGGCTGGGCCAGCCAGCCGCGGCGGATCCACTCGATGTAGTAGCCTTGCGAGACGAGAAAGAACGTGCGCGCCGAATCCGGCGGCGCGGCCGCCGGTCGCCAGCCGATGGTGAACCGCTGTCCCGCCGAGGTCTCGAGGTAGCGGCGATCGGCCGCGGCCAGGCTCGCGAACGCCGCGGTATCCGCCGCCCCCGAGGCGTCTTCGACCTCCGCCAGCGGGCGAACCAGCGCGGCCGGCCGGCGTACACCGAACGCCGCGGCGACGCGATCGATCCGCCAGTTGTCCACGACGTACGTGAGCCGAACCCGGAGCGAGCGGCCGGAGGCCGCCGGCACGACCACCGCGATGTCTTTCCAGGCCACCGGTCCGGTGTCGCGCAGGTGCGCCGCTTCCTCCCAGGCTCCGTGGCGCCACACGGCGATCCGCATGCCGAGGTGTGTTGCGTACCATTGCCCAAGCTGGAGCGCCGGCCCGACCCGATCGAGCTCGCTCGCCTGCCAGTCGAGCGAGCGCGCGCCGGCATCGCCCAGCATGACGTCGTAGAGCAACACGGTGTTGAGCAGGCTGTTCCGCATGCGGAACACCAGCGCCGCGCTGTCGCCGCCCGCCGGCGCGGGGAACTCGAGCACTACCGTATCCTCGAGGTCGCCCGGATGCGCTGCGGCGAGGGTGCGGTCGTCGGTCTGCATCACCCGGCCGTCGGCCACGGCCAGCGCCGAGCGCAGGTCCCGGTGCAGCCTGTCGCGTGCGACCACGGGGCTCGTGAGGTTCCGGACGGCGAGGAGATGACCTTGCCCGTCGGGGACCACGAGCTCGTCGGCCGCGTGGTGCGCCTCGAGCAGCTCCAGCTGATTCAGGTAGTGCGTCTCGTACGCTTCGTTGCGGACTTCCAGACGGAGCACGCCATCCGAATCGGGGGTCGCCCGCAGCCGATCCACGTCCCTCGCCTCGAACAGTGGGGCGATGCTGTAGCTGAACCCCTCCGCCTGCAACACTTCGGTTCCGGCGCTGTCCGCGTAGAAGGTGGGGCACGACCCGAAACACTTGGGATCGGCCGCGCAGGCGATGGCGATGCCGAGGCCGATCGAGCCGGCGACGCTCAAGGTGCTGAAGACGAGGGACTGCGCGGGGTCCAGCACCCGGCGGAACGACTCCATGCCCAGCACGCTGTCCAGCGGCAGCGTGCCGACCGGTCCCACCGACTGAAGGCGCAGGTCGTACCGCGTGCCGGTCCCGAACACCGAGTCGCGCGCGAGGGTCACGCCCGCCGCGTAGACCACCGTCTGGCCGTCGATCATGTGCGCCTTGACGGGAGTGGTCACGCGCACCGAGTCCGCAGGCCGACCCACCTCCTCGACCACCACCCGGTGCACCAGCCAACAACCGCTGGCGATGAGACATGACGCGACGACCGTCAGCACTCGTCGCCCCTGGGATTCCAGCCACCGCACCATTGCGCGCCTCTCGAGAAAGGATGCCGCACAATCATCTGGGGCACGGGTCAAGGACGTGTCAAGCGCTTCAGGGTGCATTTGTGAAGGCTTCACGCCGGTGCTTCTAGGTTGCGCTTCGGACACCTGCGGAGGGTTGGCCATGCCAGACATCCTGCTCGAGCCATATGTCGAAGCGCTGGACGAGTTTCCGATCACGGGGACGATGGCGGACAAGCTGCGCGCCGCGGTGCGATATGCGGTGTGCGCCCCTTCGAGTCACAATAGCCAGCCATGGCGCTTCGTGCTGGCGGAGGGCGCGCTCGAGCTGCGGGCCGACCGCTCGCGCGCCTTGCCCGTCGTCGATCCAGACGACCGTGAGCTGGTGATCAGCTGCGGCAGTGCGCTGTTCCACCTCTGCCTCGCTCTGCGCCACTTCGGCTCCACCCCGCAAGTCGAGCGGCTCCCGAGCATCCGGGATCCGGACCTGCTGGCCCGCGTCCACGTGACCGGCACGTGGGAACGGACCGCGGAGGACGAGGCCCTGTTCCATGCGATTCCGCGGCGCCACACTAACCGCCAGCCGTTCGAGGATCGGCATCTGCCGGGGGAGCTGGGGCGGACACTCGAAGCCGCCGCCCAGGCGAGCGGCGCCTGGCTGCACGTATTTCGCACCCCGGAGGCACGCAGCGCGATCGCGAGCCTCGTGGCCGAGGCCGACCGGATTCAGATGGCCGACAAACGATTCCGTCGCGAGCTGGCCGCATGGCTCCGTCCCAACTGGACGGATCGGCGGGACGGGATGCCGGGCTTCGCCCTCGGATTCGGAGACGTCATGGCGGCCGCCGGCCCGTTGATCGTGCGGACCTTCGACGTCGGCCGGGGCCGCGCCGCCCACGACGAAGAGCTGGCGGAAGGCTCTCCGATTCTGGCGCTACTCGGGACGCCGCGTGACACGCCGTATCACTGGCTGGAGGCCGGGGAGGCGCTCTCCCACGTCCTGCTGCGCGCGCAGGTTGATGGGGTGTCGGCATCCTTCCTGAATCAGCCGATCGAAGTCGTCGAGCTGCGCCCACGGCTGCAGCTCGTCGCCGGGCGGCCCGGCTACCCGCAGATGCTGCTGCGGCTCGGGTTCGGGCGTGAAACGCAGGGTACGCCGCGGCGGCCGGTGTCCGACGTGCTGGCCGGTTGACCGGCGCCGCAAACAACAACGCCGGGATCGTGTCCGATCCCGGCGTTTCCTTTTCTCTTCGATCTCTCTTCGATTCTCTCGACTGCGGATCGCTCAGGATTTCAGCGCTTTCACCGGAGCGACGTCCACCTTGATCTCGCGAGCTTTCGCCTTTTCGAGCTTCGGCAGCACCATCGTCAGCACGCCGTGCTCATAGGTCGCCTTGATCGCGGCGGGGTCCACGGTCCCGGGCAGCGTGAAGCTGCGCTCGAAGGTCCCGTAGGTCCGCTCATAGCGGTGCACCTTCTCGGCCTTCTCCTCGGCCACCTGCTCCTTGGAACCCTGGATCGTGAGCACGTTGCCCTCGACCGAGATCTTGAAATTCTCCGGCTTCACGCCGGGGATCTCGGCGACGATACGGATGTGCTCGGGCTCCTCGAAGATGTCCACCGCCGGCACCCAGGCCGTGCTGGCCAGCTCCGGCACCGCCCAATCGGTGAAGACGAGCGGCTCGTTGAAGATCTTCCCCATCCGCCGCTCGAGATTGTACAGCAGATCGAGCATCGGATCACGCGGGGTCTTGCGGGTGACTCCTAACATGTGTTTTCACCTCCCCTCACGCCTGCAACCTAGACTCCGTGCCGTGAATCGGCGCTGAATCGCGCGTGAGATTGGCTACCGACCCGCCGGTGCGGGCCGCTTCCCCGCCACGGTCTGCAGATACAGCAGGATGTCGGTGCTGACCTGCCCGCCGGGTGCCTGGACCTGCATCCGCTCCATGTTGCGCTCCATCCGGGCGTACACCGCCGGCCAATCCGTGGCGGAATGGACGCGCGGATCGGGAAGCGAGTGGCACTGGCTGCAGACGACCGAGAATTCGTCGCGTCCTTTGCCGGGCGGGAGCACCGATCCGCTGACCTTCAGCGAGTTGGCGAGCAGGTAGCTGAGAATGGTGCCGCGCTCGGCCGGTGTCGGGACTTTTACTCCGAGCGAGGAGGGCAGGAAATCCATTCGCAACCACATGCGCCGGGCCACGCTGGGCCAGTCGGTGGCGCTGTGGGCCATCGGGGTCGGCAAGGAATGGCACTGTCCGCAGTAGGTGATCACCAGCTGGGCGTCGCGCGAGGCGGGGTCCGGAAGGTCGCCGGCGGCGAGCCCGGGCGGCGGCAGCGCCACCTTCGCGGCTGCCAACAGCAGCTGGTCCGCGCGGCTGAGGCCGCCGGTAGCGGCCGTGGTGTCGCCGGCCCGTTGGGGAGGCTGGGAGGGTCGGCACCCTGCAAGGGTGGCGCTGAGGGCAAGAATGCCGCCAATCCGCTTCGCACCGCGCATGGATATCCCTCCGGAGAACGTGGCACTGCTGCAGCCGCACGCTGGGTTGGCGCCGAAAACTAATCCATCGCTCCCTGCGCCGCCCAATCGTCCGCTCCCACGTTGCTGCCTAGGCGCTACGCGCCTCCACGTCGGGCCAGGGCGGCAGGACCTTGACGAGCACCCATAAGATGACGAGCGGCAGGGCGAGCAGCCCGAATGTGATCGCGACGCCTTCCGCTCCCAGCACCTCCACCTTGTAAACCGTCAAGCCACGCAGGCTCTTGGAGAACAGTTGTCCACCCACTACCACGTTCCACCGAATGCTGAAGATCCCGATCTCCACGAGCACCGCGGTAACGAGGTAGATCAGCCGCCGCAGCTCCTCCGATCCACGGGCCACTCCTCCTCGGCGCAGGGCGGGCGAGGTCACCCCCAGGAGAACGAGGGGGACCAGGGTGCCGATTACGATCTGGAGCACGATCAAGCTGAGGAAGAGTCGGCTGCTGATCATCTGCGACAGGATGCCGATCGACTCCTCGGACTCGTACAAGCGATGCAGAAAGTCGAGCATCTCCAGCGAAACGTCGATGATCATTGCATAAAAGAGAAAGGTGGCCAGCTTGTCCACGCATGGCATGTCGACCGGGCGAGACCGGAACAAGGTGGTCACCAAGTAGAGGATCAGCACCAGGGCTATCCCGGACACGATCGCCGAGAAGAGGAACACCACCGGCATGAGTACACTGCTCCACCAGGGGTTTGCCTTGACGGACCCGAAAATGAAGCCGACGTAGCCGTGCAGGAGGAAAGCCGAAGGGATACCGATGACCGTGATCAGGCGGCCGGCGGCGTCGTCGAACCGGAGGGACCGCTCTGACAGATCTGTCGCCCCGAGGGTGAGCGCAGAGAAGAACCACTTGCCCACGCCGTGGGCGGCCTGGGCCCGCAACACGAGGTCCTTGCGGTACTCGAACCAGACCTCGAGCAGCAACACCACCGTGAGGTACCAGGCGTACACGAAGCCGAACATGGCCATCGCCGACTTGCGGTTCGGCGTCAGGAAGATCTCATACGACCGCTCCGGGTGGCCCAGGTGGCCGAGGAGCGGCAGCGGGGCGACGAGCAGGAACGCCAAGGCGGTCAACAGCGCCAGGCGGTAGGTGGGTTGCACTTCCTTGACGTTGAAGACGCGCTCCAACGAGGCCAGGATGAACGCGCCCGCGACGAGTCCCGTGATGTACGGGTAGAGGACGATGAGCAATCCCCATTGGAGCTCGTACTCGTTTGGGTAGATATAGCCCTGCACGCTACCGGACCTCCCCGTCCAGGTTGGCGTAGTAGACCTTCGGCTTCGTATTGAGGTGCGGCTTCAGCACCTGCACATCGTTCATGCGCATGAAGCGGGCGAGTGGCGTCGCCCGCTGTTCGACTTCTCCGAAGATTCTGGCGCCCGTGGGGCACACTTCGACGCAGGCCGGGACGAGTCCGCGGGTGATGCGATGGTAGCAAAGCGTGCACTTGCCGGCGACCCGCTTGGTGGGATGGAACCAACGGGCCCCGTACGGGCAAGCTTGAATGCAGTAGCGGCAGCCAATGCAGTACTTCTCGTCCACCAGTACGACGCCGTCGCGTGTGGCGAACGTGGCCCCGACCGGGCAGACCTGCACGCAGGGCGGGTTGGCGCAGTGGTTGCAGAGCTTCGGGACGAAGAACGAACGCAGCATCCCGCGTTCGCTCTCGAGGGGCGGGAAGCCGTCGATCCCTCCGTTCGGGCTGTCGACCGTCACCTCCCCGTTGTCCTCAATGACGTAGCGCTCGACCCACGTATTGAAGTGGGCGGCATCGGCCGGGACGTCGTTCTCCGCCTTGCACGCGGCGACGCAGCGACCGCACCCGATGCACTTCTCGATGTCGACGCCCATCCCGTAGTAGTGGCCGGTCGGGTCGTAGCCGGCCTCGACGCCCCCCGCCGCTTCCTGGCCGCCGGCAGCGGGGATCCGGATGACAGCCACCAGCAGCGGCGCGGCTGCGCCGCAGGCCTTGAGAGCGGCCTCCACGAATTGCCGGCGATTCAACGGTTCTGGGGCGGCCGGCGCCGGGGCGGCAGCGGGCGCGCGACCCTCGTCCCGCATCACTTGGCCTCGGGGTAGTGGGGGTAATGGCATTGCCAGCAGAGGTAGCGCTGATAGTGTGTGGCGAGGTCGATCCGCGGCGCTTCCGCCACGCGAGTCGCCGTCTTGTCGTGGCATTGGCCGCAGAACGCTCGATCGGTCGGCTTCGTGGGACGGGAGGCGCGCGGGTTCACTTTGTGCTCTTGTGGCACGGTGTGGCAGGTGATGCACGGCAGGTTCACGTGGTGCGACAAGGCCTTGAGGCGCGCAATCTGCCCGTGGCAGGCGCTGCATTCCTGCGGCACGCGGGGCGGCACGGGGGCGTGCGGATCATGACAGGCGATGCAGGCCTTCAGGGGGTTGTGCGTTACCGGATCGATCTGAGGAAACCCGGTCGGCCGGGAGGCGTTGTACGCGTGGCAGCGAACGCAGAACGAGCGATCCCGCGGGGCCGGCGGCGTGACGTCCGACGGGGCGGCGACGTGCGCCGCCTGGGGACCATGGCACACCTCGCAGCCGACACCACGATGGTTGCCCGCGAGCCGCTGGGCCGCGACGTCGTCGTGGCACTCCTCGCAGTCCTGCCGGCCCGCGTATTTCACCGGTCGCGCCGCAATGGAATCGACCGCCGCTGCCCGGTAGTGCCCGTACTTGCCGAACGTCGCTGGCACCAACGCAGCCCGAGCGGCGACGAGCGCCACAATCGCGACGGCGAAGACGGCGGCCAGACGGGGAACCTGCGGAGGCAACTTCACCGTCACCGGACTGCTTCCTCCTCACCTCAGGGACGCGGTCGAAGAAAGCCGGGCTCACAAGACGCAAGGATGCTTAATGAACCGAGGGTGAACGCACCATGAATTCGACGTGAGCCCGGGCGATGGAACCCGCTCCGGCTGCCCCGGTGTATGGGAGTCCGGAAGCGTTCGTCATGCGGGCTTTCCCTTCGCTTCCAGAACCGTTGGCGAGTATTAAGGCAACATGATCAGGCGGGAGATGATGATGAACTTGCGGACGCGGATAGGGGGGGCGCTCGTCGTGGGCACGGTCCTGGCACTCGGGCTGGGAGTGTCTCGGGCCGATGCTCAAGAGCCGGATGGCGCTGCACTCTACAAGCAGCATTGCCGGTCGTGTCACGGAGCCCAGGGAGTTCCCACGCAGCGCATGGTGTCGCTCTACCCGAAACTGAGGTCCCTGGCAGACTCGGCCTTCCTCGCTTCGCTCTCCATCGACTCCATCGCGGCCGTGACCCGTACCGGCGTCGGCGATATGAAGGCGTTTGCCGACAAGCTGTCGGCCGCCGAGATCGTTGCGGTCACGCGATTCGTGAAGACGCTGGCGGACAGCACCGCGTGGCGGCCGTAGGTATCTTTCGTCTTTCAACCTTCGCCGGAGGTTTCATGAGACCCGTCATGGCAATTCTTGCGGTTGGTATCGCACTCTCGCTCACGATCGGCACCCGTGCCGCCGCGGCACAGGCTCCCGACGGCGCGGCGCTGTACCGGCAGCATTGCCGGACGTGCCATGGAGCCACCGGGACGCCGTCGCAGCGCATGGTGGGCCTGTATCCGAAGCTCAAGACGCTCTCTGATTCCGCGCTCATGGCCAGCCTCTCGATCGACTCGATCGTGAACGTCGTGAGGAAGGGCCGGGGGGACATGAAGCCGCTCGCCGACAAGCTGACGGCGGACCAGATGACGGCGGTGGCGAACTATGTGAAGACGCTGCCGAGCGCGCACAAGCCGTAATTCAGGCGCCGTCGCCACGATCACTAAAGGGGCCCCGCGATTCGCGGGGCCCCGTTGCACGTTCGGCTGCCGTCCTCAGGGCTTGTGTGGCGGCGGAAACGTATCGTAGAACTGTGGCGGGGTTGCTTCCCGTCCACGGAGCGAGCTGAGATACTGGGCCAGTTCCTCGATCTCTTGGTGCGTGAGCGCGGGCGGCCCGTAGGCGGGCATGCGCGACTCCGCATGAAAGCGACTCGGCGATTCGAGGAAGCTGTGCAACCACCCCGCCGAGTGGCGCAGCCCCACCGTCGTGAGGTCGGGGCCTTCCTCCCCACCCTGCCCCGCGAGCCGGTGACAGCCCCCGCACTGCTGCGATTGAAACAGGGCCCGACCGGCGCGCTGCACCGAGCTCAGCACGGCTCCCGCCTCCGGGGCGCGAGGACCGCGACCGGCTGCCCCAATCAGGAACCCCGCCCCACCGAGGATGAACGCCAGTCCAACCAATGCGACGGGCCGGTGCAGCAGATTGCGCGTGCTCCCCCGGTCGAAGAACGGGAGTCCCAGCAGCACGAGCACGAGCACACTCGGAACGCCAACTGCGATCAGGCTCTCCATGGACCCCGGGACGAGCTTGAGCAGCTGGTAGATCGGCAGGAAATACCACTCCGGTCGCGGTACGTACGAGGTGTCGGTCGGGTCCGCCGGTGCTTCCAGCGGCGTGCGGACGAGCGCCGCGATCAGTACGATGATGAGCACGACCGCTGCGGAAACGATGGCATCCTTCCCGAGGATGTCGGGCCAGAATCTCATGCCGCCGCGCTTGGTGGCCGCGTAGGCTTCGCGGTAGTACTCCGGGTACTTGGGATCACTGGTCTTGGCCGGCGCCCCGACCTCCAAATCCCTCGGGCGCGCCGCGATGCCCTGCCGGATGAGGACGATCAGATGCATCGCGACCACCACCGTGAGGATCAACGGCAGCCACAAGGAGTGGAACGCATAAAAGCGGGCGAGCGTTGCGGCTCCGAGCTCCGACCCGCCGCGCAACAACGCCACAAGCGCTCCGCCGATGAGCGGCGTCGTCCCCGCGATGTTGGTGCCGACGGCGGTCGCCCAGTAGGCCTTCTGGTCCCAGGGCAGCAAGTACCCCGTGAAACTGAATCCCAAGACGATCAGGAACAGCCCCACGCCGAGCAGCCAGTTGATCTCACGCGGGTACTTGTACGCTCCTACGGAAAACACGCGAATCATGTGTGCGACGAGGAGCACGACCATGGCGCTCGCACCCCAGTGATGGATGCCGCGCAGCAGCGAGCCGCTCGCAACCTGGTGAGAGATGTACTGGATGCTGTCGTACGCGTGGTCCGGAGAGGCCGAGTAGTACGTAGCGAGTGTCGTGCCCGTGATGACCTGCACGAGGAAAACGGTGAACGTCGCGCTGCCCAGCGTATGCCACCAGGTCAGCCGGGCCGGGACCTCGCGGTCAAGGAGATCGCGTTTCGCCCGCCGCAGATCCAGCCGTTCGTCGAGCCACTTGAAGATGGAGGCCATGGCGATCACGTCCTGACTTTCTCAGGAACGCCGAGCCGGTAATCCTCGTACTCGGCGTAGACGATGCCGTCCTCGATCTTCACCGGGAGCTGGTCCAGCGGGCGGGGCGGTGGGCCGCCGAGCACCGTGCCGGTCTTGATCTCGAAGTACCCGGTATGACAGGGGCAGCGGAAGACATGGTGTTCCTGATCGAGGGCGTAGTTACACCCGAGATGGGTGCACCGGCCGTTGTAGACAGTGAAGTGCTCGCCGTCTTCGGTGTAGATCCACACGCTCCGCAGGCGCCGCGTCTCGATCCAGGCGTCGTTGCCGGTATCGACGAAGTCGATCTTTGTGGGCGTGTCCGGGTCGAACTGATCGACTTCTCCCAGCCGAATCCACTTCTCCTGGTGCGTCTTTCTGAAAGTGGGAGACAGGAACGCGCGCACCGCCGGGACCCCGGCGAGTAGCGTGGAGAAGAACCCACCGATCGCCGTCGCCCATCTGAGGAACGTGCGTCGCCCGGTGCGCGGCGGTTCTACGGGCCCGGTCGCCATCCGATTTTACCTCCAGTTGGTCGTCACGCTCAACGCGTCGGGATCGCCGTCCCGTGGCACGCGGTGCACATCTCTGGATTCTTGCGCCGCATCCGGTTCGCGTCGAATCCGGGACCGTGCGGGTTGAAGCGCCGCCCCCCGACAGCGGAGTGGCAGGTCAGGCAGTCGCGCTCGACGTGGCACGCCGTGCAGCTCTCGAGATTCTGGCGCGCGGCCTGCCCGTGGCCCGCCACGAAGAAGCGGCTGGCATCGTGATAACCGGACCGCAGCGGGCCGTTGCTGACCAATCCGGCCGAAGCGTGACACGTCGCACAGAAGCTGCCGACATTGTGGCAATCGCCACAAGAAGTCTGGCGCGCGTACGCCGCGGCGGGGTGGAGCGTCAGGAATCCCGCCGGGTGATAACCGGGCCGCGATGCCGCGGCGGGCCGGTGGCATTCGAGACAATCGGTGCGTACGTGGCAGCCCGCGCAGGATGCCGGCGTCGTGGCTGCGATCTGGCTGTGCCGCGCCACAAAGTTCTCCCCGTGCGACTCGGGCGGGTGGCGCACCGGCTGGGCGCCCCGGCCCCGCCCTTCCCCGCTCGAATGGAGTGTCGCGGAGACGCGTTGCGACGGGGCGTGGCAGGCGAGACAGCTCTCGCGGGTATGGCACGTCGCGCAGGTACGGGCGTCCGCCCGCAGCATCCCGCCATGCCGCGACAGGAAGTCCGATTCGCGATGCGAGGGTGGTGCGGCGAGCCGGACCGCGATCGCCTGCGACCGCGCATCGACGCCGAGCGCCTGGATGGCCGGCTGCTCCGGCGCATCGACGTGGCACGTGAGGCAGAAGTCCCGGGCGTGGCAGACCGTGCAGCTCGCCGCCACCGGCTCCGTCGTTCCCGTGGCCAGGGCGCCGTGGCCGGCGCGACTCACGAAGTTCGGCGCCTGATGCGAAGGAGGCGCGGGAAAACCGGCGATGTCAGCGGGCCGGAGCGAGGCGGCACGCACCAGCGGCAGATGGCACGTCTGGCACAGGCTGTCCGGCGCCGCGAGATGCTGCTTGACCTCGGGCCCGTGGCATGCCAGGCAACCCTCGGGGGTAGCCCTGCGCACCGCCATCCATGGTCCACCCGGGGCGATATGGCAGTCCTGGCACGAGAGCTCCTGCGTCCCCTGCGGAGTCTCTCTCGTCATCAGGGGCACCAGCTCGTGGGCGAACTTCAAGTTGCTGGGACGCGCTTCCTCCGGCGGTCGCCAGGTGACCAGGGGGCGAGTGGTGCCGTCATGACAGGTCGCGCAGGCCGCCGAATCGGGCCACATCTTCTGGTCGGGATCCTCGGCTCCTTGGTGACACCCGGTGCAGGTGGGAAACAGGCCGGCATGCTTCAGATGGTCGAACTTGGGCGGCTGCTGTGCGCACAGCCCACCCACGGCCACCACGCTCACGATGACCGCCAACGCCGAGACCGACGCTCGAGAGATCATCGTTCCGACCTCCCTCCCGGCAACAGCCGTATCGAAGGCGGCAGGCCGCGCAGATCCGCGGAGCTCCCGAACAGCAGGACCACACGCGCGCTCAGACGCCACTGATTCCAGTCGAACGCACCGGCGTCCGGCCGGCGATGAATCTCCCGATAGCGGTCCGCCGAGGCGCCAAGCCGCACGCGCGGGCTGGGCTCGAGCTGCGCGTCCACACCGACGACTCGCACTTCGGCTTCGTTGAAGCGGAACTCCAGGGGACGCGTGGCCTGTGATCCGAGCAGCACGACTGTGAGGTGCCGCGTAGGCTCGTAGGTGATGGTCCCGGCCACCGCGGCGACGCCCGCACCGGGCCCGAATTCCTCACGATAGGAAGCGTCCACCGTCAGGCCGGTCAGCGGGTGGTAGGTCCCGCCCAACTCCCAGCGCCAGCCGCCACGCTTCGCGTTGAACAGCGGCGTCGCCGTCTCCGCCTCCTCGAATTCGTACCCTTCCCAACGGCCCCGCAGCTCGAGCCGGCGAATCGCCGTGACGGCTACCGAGGCCTGTGCTGCATGATACGGCACGGGGCTGAACGCGCCCCAGATGGTCCACAAGTCGAAATGCGGCCGGTAGCGACGGGCGCCGACGCTCGCCTGCACCTTGGATTGCGTGTACGTGAGCGATGCCTCGGCGCTGCCCCACCAGCCGGCCGCGATATCGTAGTCGGCCCCGCCGGCCAGCTGGACCCTGGGTATCGGTCGCAGCGTGGCCCCAACGCCCACCCGCTCCGAGACGAAGTGGTCGGTACCGGGGTCCACTTCACGCAAGTAGTCCAGCCGCAGATCCACCGGGCGCGTAGTCCAGCCGGCGCCGGCGCCGGCGACGAGCTGGCGCTGCCGCGGCTGGAAGTCATCCAGCGGATTGAGCGCCGGACTCGTGACCGGCAAGGCGACGCCGCGGGCCAATCCCCAGCCCAGGTAGCCCTGGACCTCCACGCCACGCCGCGCATCGCGCAGCACCATCCCGGCACCGTCGAATCCCGTCGTGCCAAGGCGAGAAGCGACGACCTGCCGCCCCAATCGCGTCGTCGTGCGGGTCGCGGCGTATTCCGCATAGCCTTCCAGCAGCTGCACGGCGGGGTTGGTCCCGGGCCAGACATCGGCGCTCCCGAACTCGACCCCCAACCGCACGGCCGCGTGCACGCTCAGCCCGGGCCTCCCCAGTCCCCACACGGTCAGGTCGGCCGTGCTCGTCAAGGGACCGGCGTTGCGCCATGGACCGGGCCGGAAGAACGAGCAGTAGGCCACGCCGCTCCGGCACAGCACGGCGAACCCTTCGGGCGAAGTCGGTCCGCTCCCGGGTGTCGAGAGGGTGTCCGTGACGGGGATGCTGTCGAGCGTGACGCCACGGTACGCGACGCCCTGCGCCCGCGTGTCGAGTCGCAGCCGGTAACCTTGGGCGCTGACTCGGCTCTCGCGCCCGAAGAGCAGCAGCGTGACGCCCGCCGCAGCGAGCTGGAGACGGGGGTTCAATGGAGTACCGCCCAGAGAACGAGAACGATGACGAGGATGCCGAGTCCCAGGGACACGAACCCGAGAGCGATGGACCAGACGTAGGCGACACGGGACACCGGAGGCGCGGCGAGTCTTTCCAGCGCTCCCGCCTCCCGCCGGCGCTCATACTCGAGCGGATGCTCCTCTTTCAGGTAGTCCGCGGTGGCGCGCCCCGTGAAGATCACCAGATCGATCGGGAACTTCTCCGGACGGAGATGCACGTTGAAGAAGTGAATCGTGAAAATGAAGCTCATCGCGAGCAGCGCTTCATCCCCGTGTATGATCGTGGCCACGTTGAACACCCAGCCGGGCAAGAACTTGGCGAAGAACTCGGGGAACCAGAGCAGCAGCCCCGAGAACCCGATGATGGCCACGCCCCAGAACACAGCCAGGTAGTCGAACTTCTCCATGTAGCTGTACCGCTCGAACTGGGGCCGCGGCCCTCGGCCCAGAAACCACTTGAACATCCCAACCAGATCACGCACGTCCTTGAGCTGCGGCACCATGGAGTCCGGTCCCCAGAGAATTCGCTTCCAGGGAGTGCCGTGGAGCCTGCGATAGATCAGGGAGCCCACGTGGATCGAGAAGTACCCGAAGGTGATGATCGCGCACAACCGGTGGATGACGCCGGCTGCCGCGAGGCCGCCCAGCGCGCGGACCAGCACCCGAGCCCATGGGGCGTACGCAAAGCGCAGCGGCAGGCCGCTGATGACAAGACCCAGGAACGAGACGATGACCAGGGCGTGGAGGGTGCGCTGCAGCGGCGTGAACCGCCAGAGATAGGGATGCTCGCCGCGGCTGGCGGCGTCCAGGGTTTGCGGTGTCATGGTCCGGTCCCGGGTGGTTCAGAGGCCGCGCCGCGCACGCGGTCGATGACGATGCGCGTCAACCACAGGAGCGTGTGGGTCCCGAAGAACAGCATGACGCCGGCCAGCAGCAGGGTCATGAAGAGCCAGGTCCAGAACAGCACCGGGTACCGCGCGCGGTCCCTGGGATCTCCATGCGGGCGATAGCGCGCGAAGTTCTCGTTGGCCGCTGGGTGGCACCTGGCGCACGTGGCCACGCGGTTCGCCGGGAATACCGACGAGTGCGGATCCGACGCCGGGCGCATGTCGTGCGCCGTGTGGCAGTCGCTGCACGTCGCCGCGAGCGTGAAGCCGAGGCGCGTCACCTTGCCGTGATAGGTCTCGAAATACGTCTCGTAGAGGCGTTCGTGACAGCTCCCGCACTCCGCCACCACCCCGAGGAGCCACTGCGGCTGGTCGGCGCGCACGATCCCGTGGGCCGTGTGGCAATCCACACACACGGGTGCCTCGTGGCCCTCGTTGTTCTTTCGCCCGCTGCGGTACGCCTGACCGTGGGCGGACCGCCCGTAGACCTCGGCCACTCCGACGTGGCACGCTCCGCAGGTCGCCGGGATGTTGTGTCGGTTCACCGACGACTCAGCGGAATCGGCCGGCAACACCTTGTGAGCGCCGTGGCAGTCGTTGCACGTCGCCGAGACGATCAGCCCGTCGCGCGTCAGGGCGTTGCCGTGGACGGTCTTGAAGTACTGCTCCACGGCCACGCGCGCCTGCGCCTTGCCCGGGGTGGCGAAGTAGGTCCCGGTGATGCGGGGATCGGCGTGACAACTGCCACACAGCGCCGCCACGTTCAGCGGGTAGGTCGGAGAACGACGGTCCGCCGCCCCGTAGACGACGTGTGCGCCATGGCAGCGCACGCAGTTCGGGGCGTCTCCCTGGGATTCGGCGTTTGCGGCGTGGATCGAGGCTTCCCATTCCTGCCCTTCGCGCTCATGGCAGGTCTGGCACGGCACGACCCGGCTGGCAACCTGGTGGGGGTAACCGGTCTCGTAGCCCCGGTGGCAGTCCGCGCACCGCAGCCCGCTGTGTCGCGTGTCCTGCAGGATCGCCGCGGGCACGTATAGCGACGTGTCCTGCGGGCCGCCCGACCTCCCGGTGATGAAGTCGCGGTTGCCGTGGCACTTCTCGCACTGCACGACCTGGGAGGCCTGGCCATGAGCCGCCCCCCACCCCGTGCAGACGAGTGCCGCGAGCAGGCCGAAGCGTCGAAAGCAGGTTCGCGAGACCACGGTCTTACTGCCCGCCCTGCATGGAGGGCACCTTGTGGCACGCCTCGCACGGCTTGCCGGGATTGTGCCCGGTCGCCTGTTGAACGTGGCAGGTCGTACAAATCTGACGCGACCACCGGTTGAGGGTCGCCGCCCCCTCGTGGCACTCCACGCAGGCGATGTGCACCACTCGCGTATGCTGCTCCATCACTCCGCCTCGATGGCAGGACAAGCACGCCCGCTCGGGTTGGTGATGCTGATCGTGACAGTTGTCGCAGTCGAGGCCCCGTGCGCTCATGGCGGGCGGGGTGTGGCAGGTGGTGCACGCCAGACCCGCGTCGCGGTGGACGCCGTGCGAGAAGTCTCCGGTCGCCAGCGGCAACGTCGTATCCGGAGCCCCGCCGGCACCGGCGTGGCACGCCGCGCAGTTCATCGGACGGATGGAAGCGTGATGACATGCATTGCATGCCGCCCGCGAAGTAATCGTCGTCCCACCGTGATTCTCGAGCGGCGTATGGCATTCGCCGCACGCCAGCCCTCCGCGGAGCACATGCGGCTCGTGATTGAACTCGCCACCCTGAAACGGTACCGTCCTCCGTTCCACACCGAGGTGGCAGCGGAAACATGCGTTCTGGCCCACCGGGGGACCCAGACTCACGGCTGGCACGGCATAGGGCAGGCGACCCGCCTTCACGGCGTCGCGAACCAGGTCCACCGTCGCCCGCAGCAGCTCGTCCGAGTAGACCACGTTATGGGCCGGCTTTCCGAGTCGCACCAGGTCGATGTTCTCCTGGGCCAAGCGCAGCAGACTGTCGGCCACCGCACGCTGCCTGATCGGAACCGCGTTCAACGCCGCCCGCGCGCCCGCGACGATCGGTTCCACCCGCTTGATCTTGCGATCCATTTCCCCCTGCCAGGAGGGCAGCATGTTGGCGTAGCGGATGCCGTGGCAGGACAAGCACGAGGCCTCGCCGGCCAGCTGGACGCGCTCGTGTCCGCGCAGGGTCGCCGGCTGCCCGTGGCACCCAAGGCACGACACACGCGCCAGAAACATCTTGCTCGGCATGTTTCGGGCGTCATGCCCGCCCATTCCGGCGTACAGGCGGCGCTGCGCATCGTGGACCTGCGCGTGACAGCTCTGGCAGTCGAGCTCGAACGTGGTCGAGAGCGCGACGACGCGGTGCTCGATCGGCGTATGGCACTGGGTGCACTCCACCTTGTGCTCGGCGATATGCACCTGGTGCATGAGCGTCGTATTCTCGAACTGCTCGAGGCGAGCCGGCTCGTTGTGACAGTTGAAGCAGCGGGACCGCTCGGCCGCACCCGAGCCCACCGTCACTTCGCTATGGCACGAGATGCAGGAAATACGGTCCCGCACGTACTGGGCGTGGTCGACCACATAGCCGGCCGGGGACTCGACGCGCGGGGGGGACGGGTGGCACCCGGTACATCCCGCGATCGGCGCGCCCGGCGGCCGGTCCTTGAAGTGGCAGAGAAAACACGTGGCATCGGTGACGGCGACGTGCTGTCCCTGCACGATCTGGGAGTGGCAACTGGTGCAGCGCAGTTGCTTGCCGCGGCGCAGCTCCCCCAGGTGCGACGCGTGGTCGAACCGCACGCCCTTGTAATCGACGAGCCCCTCGACCTTCCGCTCCGAATGGCAGCCCGAGCGTAGGCACGCGGCGTCCTCGATCTCCGCCCACGGCTTCACCCCGTAGGCGCCGGTGATGTATTTGACCACCTGATTGGCCGCCGCGAGCTTCCCCATCGCCTCCGCCCGTATTCCCGGCGCGTAGTGACACTTGATGCACGCCACATCCCGATGGGAGGAGGAGGCCCAGGAATCGTAGTAGGGCTGCATGATGTGGCAGGTCTTGCAAAAGCCGGGTCGGCCGCTGTACTCGATGAACCCCACCGTCGTCACGACCAGCAGGATGACCGCCAGGATGGCGACCGGGATCAGCGCCCGCAGCAGTCGTGAAAGCCGGTGCCACCGGCCGGGGGGAGCCGTCACGGCCGTCCGGCTTTCCCTTCAAGGTGGCGCAGCGCGAACCAGGCCAGCACCAGGGAAGCCAGCGCGAGAAACCACACGGGCACGAGCAGCAGTTTGTGCTCCCAGCGCTGCTCCTCGGCCACGCCCGCCATTCCCCGCAGATCCCGGGAAATCGAGCGCACCTGTCGGGCCAGGTCGTCCAGGCGCTCGGGGTCGAGGCTGTGCTGCGCCTGCGCAATCTGCTCGTAGGCCGTCACCGCGGTTTGATACCGGAACCGCGCGTCGCCGGTCTGCCGTCCGGCGAGCGACAATTGCGCGATGGCGAGCTGCGCCGCCCGCAGCTCCTCCGTCGCCTGGACGGCACGCTGCTGGATCTGCACGCCGAGGGCGTAGGCGCCGGTGCCCGCGGCATGACATTTCGCGCACGCCGCCGCGATGTGCTCGGCAGGCACCCGCTCCGTGCCGTGGTTGCTGTGACATCCCAGGCACCCCGCGATCTTCCCGGCGTGGGCGGCACGCCCGTGCGGACCGCGGTCGAAGGCCTGGCCCACCAGGATGTGACACCGCTCGCACACGTTGGCGATCTCGCTGACCGTCGGCGGCAGCGCGGAGTGAGAGCCGTGACAGCCCACGCACGTCGGCGACGCGAAGTTCTGATTCCGGAACAGCGCCACCCCGTGTGCGCTCTGGCGGTAACGCTCGACCTGGTCCGTGGGCAGCCGGTACTTCGCCATCAAGACCTTGTCCTCATGGCAGCGGGCGCACGTGGTCGGGATGTTGGTGGGGTAGACGGTGCTGCGGGCGTCATCCGGCCGCAGGATGGTGTGCGCGTCGTGGCAGTCGGTACAGGTCGGGGCGTCGAGATCATGGCTGACCAGCAGCAGCCGGCCGTGCCGGCTGGTCCGAAACTCGGCGACCTGACCGCTCGGCAGGCCGTACTGCCGCATGCGGTTGGGATCCGAATGACACGAGCCGCACAGGGCGACGGTCGCCACCTTGCCCGGTGTGCCGATGAAACCGCCGCGATGAGCGGCAGGCAGGGCAAAGGCCGACGGATCGCCGCCGTGACAATCGTGGCACCGGATGCCGCGCTCGGCATGCACGCCCTGAACGAAGGCCACCCGTTTGTCGGCGTGACACGCGACGCACCCGTAGGTGGTATCCAGTGGCGATTGCACCACCGGCGCCCTGGTCACCGATGTGGCGTGCGGCCCCGGTGGCGCGAGTCCACCGCCGACGGCCATCGCGATCATCACGAGCATCGGGCCGCCGTTCATCTCGCCTCCCGGCCCGTATGCGTGGTATCACCGGGCGGCGCGGGTTGGGTGGGGCTCGGGCCGAGCGGCCGCAGGGGAGCGCCCGCTGCCGGCGGTATCGGCTCCTCGGTGGCCGCCCGCAGGGTCTCGGGGCCCGGCGCGTTCCGCAGCTGCCGGCCGGCGATCCAGGCCGCCACGAAGCCCACGAAGAAGACCAGTCCGAGGGTGGCGACCGCCGGCCGCCGCCTCAAGTCGCGCTCCGGACCCCGATCGAACAGCGGCAGGAACGCCAGCCCGAGCGCCACGAGGGTGAAGCCGACGAAACCCCAGGCACCCAGGTAATGCGTGAGGGCCCGCGAGACATCCACGACCACCCAGGTGGAGCGCACGGCATCCGGTAGTTTGGCCGGGTTCGCCGGATCGGCGATCGGCCGAGGCCAGAGTGCTGCCGCCGTGATCACCACGGTGCACGTCAGCACGGCGACCATGAACGATCGCAGCAGGTGGCTGGGGAAGAAGACGCGACCCCTTCCCGGGTCGGCCGGGGCACTCTTGGGGGGGGCGACGCCATGCCGCCGAACCATCGTGAAGTGGAACGCTACGAGGGCCAGGGTGATCCAGGGAAGCACGATCACGTGCATGGCGAAAAAGCGGCTCAGGGTCGCCCCCGAGACGATGGGGTCGCCTCGCAGCACCGCGGCGGCCGCGCCGCCGATGAGCGGCACCGCGGCCACCGCGTTCAACGCTTCCGTCACCGTCCAGTAGGCCCATTGGTCCCACGGCAGGAGGTACCCGGAGGCGCCGAATGCGACGACCAGAAACAGGAGCAGCACACCGACGAGCCAGTTCGTTTCCCGGGGCGGTTTATACGCCGCATCGACGAACACCCGCGCCATGTGTGCGAGGACCGCCAGCACGAGCAGGCTCGCCGACCACACGTGCAGGTCACGAATCAGCCAGCCGAGGGTGACACCTGACACGATGTGCTGCAGGCTCGGGTAGGCTTCCTGCGCCGACGGCCGATAGTGGACCGAGAGCAGGACGCCGGTCACGACGAGGATGATGAACAGCAGATAGGTGATGCCGCCGAGCGCATGCCGCCATCCCACGTGCGGCGCGAGTCGGTAGCCCAGCGCTTTGCGGAACGCCTGGTCGATCGGCAGCCTGGCATCGATCGGGCCGTACAGCAACCCCAGGAATCGCAGGATGCCGAGCAGCCCCGCATCGGTGCTCGCTTTCAGGTCGGCCCAGAACTGCGCCGCCCACTGCGCGATGGCGCTCCTGACTCGGCCCGTCATCTACGGCTCCGTCACGAACACGGTGCCCTGACGCACGAACACCGCGAACCGTTGCAGGGGCACCGTGGTCAGGCCGCGCACGACATTCCCGTGCAGGTCGTATACCACATACGTGCACGGCGACACGACGCGCAGGGACGCGGCGTCCCAGTCCAGAATGCAGCCCTCGATCGGGGACGTCCCCTGGAGGGCGGAGTACTCCCGGTCTCCCGCACGTACGACGAGGACGATCCGTGCCCCCCAGCTCACGACCCGGCTCGCGCCCACGGGAAAGTCGGACTCCCGCACGACCCGAATCGTCGGCTGCAGCTCGGGGATCTGCAGATAGTCACCCGGCAGGAGATAGAGCACGATGCCGAGGGCGACCGTGACCAGGGTCAGGACGATGACGCCGGCGAGCAGATACTCGTTGAACCCGGCCTTCGAGGCGGGCTCCCCGTCGCCCGCCCGCTCCGGACCGTCCGCCTGCTCGATAGCGGATCCCAGCACCATGATTCCCCCAGACGGGTTCGTTCAGACTAAGAGGCGGCCCCGGAGACCGTGGAGGCTCCGGGGCCGATGATACCGATCATGCGACCAATCGGCTACCGCGACGCTACGCGCCTGCCGACCGGCCGCGTGTACGGCACTGTGCCGTTGGCACCCAGGGGGCCAGCCAAAATCGCTCGAGCCTTCTGGGAGATGACCGGGAACCACGGCTGCGACCCGTAGAGGGCGGTCAACTCCTCGATGTTCGCCCGCAGCAGCGCCTCGGCGAGGAACGGGTTGTGCACCGTGTGCGATCTGTCGGTGTTGCCGCTGGCGATGACGAAATCCCCGGCGGCGTTCTCGCCGAATGTCCGCACGTTGAACTCGGCCCCATCCAAGGCCGTGATGACCCGGTCTCCCGCGAGCAGCGGGGCCATGAACATGACGAAGACCGGCGTGTTGTCCGCGAGCGGCGCGTCCAGCGCCGGCGAGATGTGCACACCGTTGAGCTTGTTCGTAGCGGCCGTGATATCCCCGGTGACGGTGTACTGGGTGGTGCCGATCCTGATCGTATTCCCCGCCGCCAGCTTGCCCGTCACGGTCGCGGCGTCGAGGTTGATGATGCTGTCGCCGAGCAGGAAGGCGCCGTTGGCCGCCAGGGACAAGTTGTTGAGCGTCCCTTTCTGACTCCACGTGTTCCTGAGAATCGCGGGGATGATCCCGGAATCGAGCGTATCGATCGCGTTGGCGCTGCTACCCGTGTTGACCAACAGCGCGGCCGTCAGGGTCTGGATCCGCCCGCGCGACACCGCGAGCAGCCCGGCCGCCTCGTTCTCGCCCAAGTGACATCCCGACTGCGCGCACGCTTTGAACGACCGGCCACCGGGCGTGCCGGGCGTGCCGGGCGTGTACGCACAGGTCTTTATCGAGTCCGTGGGCAGACCGTCCGGCCCGTAGCAGGGGATCGGCCGGAACAGGTGCCCGGTCACTGTGGAAGCGACGCCCGCGTCATTCACAGCGGGGAAAGAGAAGAGGTGGCAGCCGGCGCAGAGTTTGGGGTTCTTGCTGAGGTTCGCGTGGCTCGCGGTCTTCGCCACCTGGACCAGAACCGGGTCGAGGTAGTTCGGGTTTTGGTACCCGACCTCGCCGATCAGGGTGGCGCCTTGCGGCGCGTGCGGTGAGTTGCTCCCGCCCGGGCTCAGAGTATTTGTCGAGTCCAGGGCCAGCGGCACCGTGCGCCGATAGTGGCACTTCATGCACAGGTTCTGGGACGGATCCTGGGTCTCGAGCGGCCACCGGAGCTGCGCCGTATTCCTGG
>Ga0326726_10001393_pt1 | contig 22474 bp, 24 predicted proteins | sample MHFenrmetagenome_2_FD_207603 | JGI IMG/M metagenome (GOLD analysis project Ga0326726, IMG submission 207603) | Lab enriched peat soil microbial communities from Michigan Hollow, Ithaca, NY, United States - MHF15MN | ecosystem: Environmental > Terrestrial > Soil > Wetlands > Peat | place: USA... | reverse complement strand
AATGTGCCAACTGTTTATATCGTCGACGATGACGACGCGGTTCGCGAGGCACTGGGCGCCTTGCTCGGCTCGGTTTCCCTGCGTTACGAGAGCTTCGCCTCGGCAGAAGCATTCCTGAAAGTAGCCAGTGGTGGTATGCGCGGCTGCCTGTTGCTCGACGTGCGCATGCCCGGCATGAGCGGACTGGAACTGCAACGCAAGCTGCAGGATCAGGGCATCACGCTACAGATCGTCATCATCACCGGGCATGGCGATGTGCCGATGGCGGTGCGCGCTCTGAAAGCCGGTGCCGCCGATTTCATCGAGAAGCCGTTCAACGAGCAGGAGCTGCTCGACCGCATCCAGTCCTGCCTGAAGGATGACCATCAACGTTGGCTTACGCGGCAGGCGCTGGAAGAAGCGGCAACTCGCTTCGGCACACTCACGCCGCGTGAATTGGCAGTGATGGAATTAATCGCGGCGGGCAAGCACACCAAAAAAATCGCGGCGCATTTGGAAATCCAGGATCGCACCGTGGACGTCCACCGCTTCAATATCATGCGCAAGGTGGGCGTTCGGACCCTGGCCGAGCTATTGCGTCTCTGGTCTGTGGCCCATCAACCGGTACAACCTTAAAGTCCACCTTGGCCAGACACCAGAGCCTGCTGGCGACGGTCCTTCCAGCACACGACTAAAGATTTCTTTAACCCGACTAAATAACTCGGGTATTTTTTCTGTATCGCTCTCCCACTACTCTTCGTTTCGCATACTCACGGCCATTTCCGGATGGCATTTGGTTGCAAGGAAGATCTCTGTTCGAAGCACGCGGGGATCTGGGTTCAGTAATGGACATCAGGAGCGAGACGGCATGGAGCACATCAACGCGAGATCGATCCAGACGGGAAATGTCCCTGCGGTAGTGGCGGGGCTGCCCATCGTAAACGTTTGGTACGGTGGTTACAGCATAGGCCTGTACCGTGTGAAGCAGGTTGGCGAGCGAGCCATGGTGCTCAACCATGGCGCCATTTCCTTTCCGGTCGGCACCCTGCTGGATATTGTCGATTTTCAGCGTTTGCTCCCCGATTCAGCCTCCACCCGCCTGAGCACCACGGTTGTCGACAATAACCGAAGCGGCATCCGGCTGGCCTGGTAAAGGCCAGCCTTTTCTAATATCGACCCAGAGGGAAACCATGAAACCAATCCATCGAATGATTGCCATCGGCGTGCTGGGTTGTTCAGCACTGACCGCTGGAAGCAGCGCGCTGGCGCAAGATATGGATGCCTGCCGTGGCGGCTATCAAATGATGTTGATGACCCCGTCAGAGTGCAAGACCTACCTCAATCAACTCCAGGAGGTGCGCGCCCGCTCGGACAGCATGGCCGAACTGGAACTGCAGGAGTGGCATACCGCGCTCCTCATCCAGCGTGCGGAAGCCTGTCCTTGTGTGAAGGGCAAGTATATTGTGCTGGGTCAGCGCTCTGTGATCCAGTCAAACCTGGTGAGACAGAGCGATTAGCAACCCGAACTTTTTCTAGTTGAGTACAAAATTCTGGTTGGTGCTTAATACAATAATCCCCAAAAGGGGGACGCTATGGATATGCAAGTGCTTGAAAAGGACAAGCAGCAGTGGCAATCCGTAGCGAACCTGATGCCGCAATTCATCTGTCTGCTTATACGGCGTTAGCCATCTGATCCATATCAACATCAACTCGTCCGTCATCAGGCGCGGCTCGTCTGCACCCCGTGCGCACCGCAAAGTTCGTGAAGACCATGTCAACGACAAGGAGATCAAGGATCTGGTGTAGGGCCTCGTATGTACTTGGATCAGTTTTAGCAGTTTGCTCCTGTTCCCAATATTTGATCGAGGAACAAGAACAAAATTATGTATATGTTTATAACAAATCAACTAGTTATCTATTATTGTTCTTTTTTTGCATTACGTTTTAGCGCCAGTTGGCTGTCAGCCTAAAGGCCCGAGTTGGCTACGACTTTGGTTTTTCTCTTTTAGGTTGCCTTCCCACTGGTAGCCAAAATGCGTGCAACGAAACCGCCGCTGTCTATCGTGCCGTAACCTGATTCTTGCCGGAACCGGCCGGGTTTCGGGGTGCAACGGAACACGGTTTTGAAGCGGTTTTGTAGGAACCCTAGCAACCTGCTAACAAAGATCCCAAAAATAACAGATAGTTAGAGTCGGTGTTCTACCCCAGAATTCCGCGTCACCCCCGAGTTTGCAACTTAATTTTGGCAAATTCCATTTTGAGAAAATTTGCCGTCCCTCCGGACTTTTCATTTTCGGAACCCCCCGAGCATTCAGCCTGCTCCACAACTTCCGGAAACTTGTCGCATGCGCAGGTCGTCGGCCTGTGAGGGTTTGATCAGTCCCAGCGGTCGTCGCGCACTTCCACCCAGCCCGCGCTCACCCTGACCGGAAAGATGGCCACGGCGCTGTAGGCCGGCGGCGCGGTGACAGCGCCGCTGCGCAGGTTGAAGCGGGCACCATGGCGTGGGCAGACGATCTCCTCGCCCTGAAGTTCGCCGCTCGCCAGTTCGCCGCCGTCGTGGGTGCAGGTGTCCTCGATCGCGCAGTAGTCGCCGTCGAGGTTGAACACCGCCACGGCGACGCCGTCGACATCCACCACGCGGCGGCTGTCTGGCGGCAGGTCTTCGACGCGCGCGACCTTGATCCAGTCGGTCATTAAACCAATCCTAGTTGCAGCCGCGCGGCTTCGGTCATGCGGCTCTGATCCCAGGGCGGATCCCAGACGATTTCGACGTGGGCGCTGGTCACCCCTTTGACTTCCGCCACGGTCTGCTCGATCTGTGCGGGAAAGGTCTGCGCCACCGGGCAGCCGGGGGCGGTTAGCGTCATGCGGATGTCGACGCGGCCGTCGGCATCGACGTCGAGGTCGTAGATCAGCCCGAGGTCGTAGATATTGACCGGCAATTCCGGATCGTAAAGCGTGCTCAGGGCGGCGATGACCTGCCGTTTCAGGCCCTGTTCGGCACGCTTCTCGGAGACTAGGCGGGTGAGGTTGATCATGACGGCGGCGCGGGTTGCGAAGGTTGCGGGCAGAACGGGGAGGGGCCTTCGGTGCACACCGTTTCGGTCTGCTGGTCGAGCGCGGCCTGCAGGGTATGCCAGGGCAGCGTCGCGCATTTCACCCGCATCGGGAACTCGTGCACGCCTTCCAGCACGCGCAGTTTGCCCACGCCTTCTGCCGGGGCGTTTTCCGCCAGCATGTTGTGCACTCGATGGAACAGCATTTCGACTTCATCCAGCGGTTTGCCATGCACCGCTTCGGCCATCAGCGAGGCGGAGGCCATGCAGATGGCGCAGCCGGCGCCTTCGAAGCCGATATCCTCGATCGCATCGTCGGCCACTTTCAGATGCACCTGGATTTCATCGTTGCACAGCGGATTGAAGCCGTGCGCATGGTGCGTGCTGCCGCGCGGATTCTTCGGGTAATGCCGTGGATGGCGGTTGTGTTCCAGGATGACCTCTTCGTAGAGGGCGCGCAGATCGGCATTCATCCGGTGTGCTCCTTGTTCAGCACCGGCATCGCGGCAGCCAGATGCGGCTCCAGCCAGTCGGCTAGGACGGTGTGCTTCAGCAAGCCTAGCGCCTCTTCGGCGAAGCCGCGCAACAGCAGTGCACGCGCGGCATCAGCGGCGATGCCGCGGCTGCGCAGGTAGAACACCTGCGCTTCGTCGAGTTGGCCCACGGTTGCGCCGTGGCCGCATTTGACGTCGTCAGCATGGATTTCCAACTGCGGCTTGACGTCAATTTCAGCGTACGGCGACAGCAGCAGGTTGCGGCTCGATTGCTGGGCGTCGGCTTTTTGCGCGCCCGGCTGCACCACCACGCGCGCATCGAAGATGCCGCGTCCGCGTCCGGCGGCAATGCCGCGCCAGATCTGGTGGCTCGCCGTATGCGGCGCGGCATGGTCGACATGCAGATGCTGGTCGATGTGGCGTCGCGCGTCGGCGATGAAGAGACCGTCGAGCCGGCACTCGGCGCCGCTTTCGTTGAGATTTACCCGGGTGTCGTGGCGCGCCACCCGTCCGCCGAGATTGAGCGATAAGGCGTGGTAGTGGCTGTCGCGCGCCTGCTGCACCAGGGTCAGGCTGGTATGGGTGGCGGCCGCGCTGTCTTCGTCGAGCTTGAGGTGCGTGAGCCGCGCGCCTTCACCCAGCACGATCTCGGTCACGCTGTTGTGCCAGTAGGGAAGGTCGGGGGTGCCGTGGTCGTGCTCCACCAGCACCGCTTCGGTGCCGGCTTCCAGCACGACGAGATGGCGCAGGTGCAGCATGGCGTCGGCCTCGCTGGCACTGTGCACTACGAACAGCGGCGCCGCTTTCCAGCCGGCGGGAACGTGCAGCAACAGGCCATCCTGCCACAGCGCACTGTTGATCTCGGCCAGCGCGGCACCGCTCGGCAAGGTGTCGGCCAGCAGGCCGAAGTAGCGCACCACCAGGGGTGTGTCGGCATGGTCGGCCAGACCATGCGCATGGATCGACTTCGAGTAGGCATCCATCAGGCGGCCATTGCCGAACCTCATTACGATGCCCGGGTAGTCTTCGCCTGCCCAGTCTTCCGCTGCGTGTTGCGGGTCGTGCAATTCAGCCTGGTCCAGGAAGTCGAGCGCGGTGTATTTCCAGTCTTCGTCGCGTGGGGTCGGCAGTCCGTGCTTGAAAAAACGCTCCAGCGCCACTTTGCGTAGTGCCATCTGGTGCGGCGAACCGGTGGTATGTTCGAGCGCCTGACGATAGAGGGATGGAGTCATGGCCGTACCTCCTCCTGTGATCCGGATTCGGCAGTCAGCCAGCCATAGCCCTTGTCTTCCAGTTCAAGTGCCAGACTGGCATCGCCCGAACGTACGATACGCCCGCCTGACAGCACGTGAACCTGGTCGGGGACGATGTAGTTCAGCAGGCGCTGGTAGTGGGTGACCAGGACCACCGCACGTTCCGGGCGCTTCAGCGCGTTGACGCCTTGTGCCACGGTCTTCAGCGCGTCGATGTCGAGCCCGGAATCGGTTTCGTCGAGGATGGCAAGACGTGGTTCCAGCACCGCCATCTGGAGGATTTCGTTGCGCTTTTTCTCGCCGCCGGAGAAGCCTTCGTTGACCGCGCGGTAGAGAAAGCTTTCGTCCATGCCAAGCAGCGCCAGCTTGCTTTTCACCGTGTCGAGAAAGTCCATCGCGTCGAGCTCGGGCTCGCCGCGCTGCCGCCGCACGCTGTTCAACGCAGTGCGCAGCAATTGCACATTGGCCACGCCGGGAATCTCCAGCGGGTACTGAAAGGCGAGAAACACCCCGGCACGGGCGCGCTGTTCCGGTTCCAGCGCCAGCAGATCCTGGTCGAGATAGCGCACGCTGCCGGCCGTCACCGCATAGCCTTCGCGCCCGGCCAGCACCTGGGCGAGCGTGCTCTTGCCCGAGCCGTTGGGGCCCATGATGGCGTGCACCTCGCCCGCTTTCACGTCGAGGTTGATGCCGGACAGTATCGGCTTGTCGCCGATGGCTACGTGCAGGTTTTCGATATGCAGCATGATGTGCTCCTTAAGGCAGCGCTAAACAAGCCCTTCCTTCGACAAGCTCAGGACGATCGGACACGTGCTCAGGGCGAACGGCACGTGCTTGATTCCGTTCGTGGTGAGCTTGTCGAACCATGAACGGAACCGGTGTATTCAGCGCTTCCTATCCGATTGCACCTTCCAGGCTCACCGCGAGCAGCTTCTGCGCTTCCACCGCGAATTCCATCGGCAGCTCCTTGAACACTTCCTTGCAGAAGCCGTTGACGATCAGATTCACCGCGTCTTCCTCGCTCAATCCGCGACTGCGCAGGTAGAACAGCTGGTCGTCGCCGATCTTGCTGGTGGTGGCCTCGTGCTCCACCGTAGCTGTGGGGTTCTTCACCTCGATATACGGGAAGGTGTGGGCGGCGCAGTGGTCGCTCATCAGCAGCGAATCGCACTGCGTGTGGTTGCGCGCATTCGTCGCGGTCGGCAGCACTTTCACCAGGCCGCGATAGGAATTGCTGCCGAAGCCGGCGGAAATACCCTTGGAGACGATGGTGCTGCGGGTATTCCTGCCGATGTGGATCATCTTGGTGCCGGTGTCGGCCTGCTGGCGATGGTTGGTCAGGGCGACCGAATAGAACTCGCCGACGCTGTCGTCGCCGCGCAGGATGCAGCTCGGATACTTCCAGGTGATGGCCGATCCGGTCTCGACCTGGGTCCACGAAATGTGCGCGCGGTCGCCGCGGCAGTCGCCGCGCTTGGTGACGAAGTTGTAGATTCCGCCACGCCCCTCGCGGTCGCCTGGATACCAGTTCTGCACGGTGGAATACTTGATGCGGGCGTCCTTTAGCGCCACCAGTTCCACCACCGCCGCATGCAACTGGTTCTCGTCGCGCATCGGCGCGGTGCAGCCTTCCAGGTAGCTTACGGTCGCGCCTTCATCGGCGATGATGAGGGTGCGCTCGAACTGTCCGCTGTTCTTCGCGTTGATGCGGAAATAGGTCGACAGCTCCATCGGGCAGCGCACGCCTTGCGGCACATAGACGAAGGAGCCATCGGTAAACACCGCCGAGTTGAGCGTGGCGAAATAGTTGTCGGTGTAGGGCACCACCGAGCCGAGGTATTCGCGCACCAGCCCGGGATGTTTCTGCACCGCTTCGGAGAAGGAGCAGAAAATGATGCCCAGGCTCTCCAGCTTGTCCTTGAAGGTGGTGGCGACCGATACCGAATCGAACACTGCGTCCACCGCGACACCTGCCAGCGCCTCGCGCTCCTGCAGGGGAATGCCGAGCTTTTCGTAGGTGCGCAACAGTTCCGGATCGACTTCGGACAGGTTCTTCGGCTGCGTGCGCGTCTTCGGCGCGGCGTAGTAATGGATGGCCTGGTAGTCGATGGGCGGATGATGCACCGACGACCAGGTCGGCTCGCTCAGCGTGAGCCAGTGGCGATAGGCCGTAAGGCGCCATTCGAGCATGAACTTCGGCTCGTTCTTCTTGGCCGAGATCAGCCGGATGACGTCTTCGTTCAGCCCCTTGGGCACCGTCTCCTGCTCGATGTCGGTGACGAAGCCCCAGCGGTATTCGTCGTCGACACGGCTGCGTAACTCAAGGTTGCGCGTTTCAGCGCGGCGGACTTCGGCATTGCTCATCGTGTTTTCTCCTTCAGACCCGGCATGTGGACCGTCTGCATCCGGGGCAGCGCCATGTCGGCCAGGCTGATGGCTTCCAGCGCCACCCGCACCGCGCGGCTGATGACGTGCCAGTTGGCGCGGGTGGCGCAATCCCGCTCCAGCGAACAATTGCCCTTGCCAAGTGCGCATTCCGTCAGCGCCACCGGTCCTTCGATCGCAGCCACCACATCGGCCACCGAAACCGCGCGTGGTGCATGGGCCAGGCTATAGCCGCCCCCCGCACCTCGAACACTGGTCAGCAGTTGCGCCTGCAGCAGGCGCTTCAGCAGCTTGGACACCGTCGGCAAAGGCAGCCCCAACTCGCCGGCCAGTTGCGCCGCACTGAAACAGCGCGCCGGTTCGCGCGCCAGTCGCACCATCAACACGGTGGCGTAATCGGTGAGTTTGGCGATGCGCAGCATGAAGACTCCTGAAATTCCAAAATAGGACTGTATAGGTACTGTTTAGTTCAGATTGCGGGGGAATCAAGTCCGGTAGATGTGAGTCAAATTTATGGAGACTCTCTACAAGAACAGGAGGGTGAAATGACCATACGCAAGCAATCCGTCTGGAGCCCGGAGGAACTGCACCATCATCTGGATAAGGGCAGCCGGTTCTCCATCCTCGACGTACGCAACCTGGACGAATTCGATGCATGGAAAATCGAGGGCAGGGCGCCAATCCCGACCCTCAACATTCCCTATTTCGACCTGCTGGAGCTGAACGAAGTGGACGAGGACATCGCCGCAGCGGTTGCCCGCGCCGTTCCGAACCGGCTGCAGGACAGCTTGCCACGCAGCAGCCCGATCCTGGCGGTATGCGCCCGGGGCGACACCTCGACCCACGTTGCCGAAGGCCTGCGCCGACTCGGCTATCAGGCTGTCAACCTGCAAGGCGGCATGGCAGCCTGGGGCGACCACTACGCAATGCGCGTCGTGGAGGAAAGCCCGCGGCTCACCCTCCTGCAAATCAGCCGCCCGGCGCGGGGCTGCCTCAGCTACCTGCTGGCCAGCGGCGGCGAGGCCATGGTGGTCGATCCCGCGCGCCACATCGAGGTTTACACCCGGCTTGCCGCCGAGCGCGGCTGGCGCATCACGAGCGTGTTCGACACCCACCTGCAGGCTGACCACCTCAGCGGCGGCGTTGCACTGGCCAAGGCACTGCGGGTGGATTACGGGCTGCATCCCTACGACAGCATCCATCCAGACGACCTGCTACCCGCCACGTTTCCCTTCCGCTACCTGGAAGACGAAACGGTACATACGCTTGGCGAGGTGAGCGTCCGCGTGCTCCATCTTCCCGGCCACACCCTCGGCATGGTCAACCTGCTGGTGGACGACCGTTATCTGCTGAGCGGCGACACGCTGTTCGTCGAGTCGATCGGCCGCCCCGACTTGGGCGGCCGCGCCAAGACCTGGGTGCCCCTGCTATACCGCTCGCTGCAACGGCTGCTGGCCTTGCCCGACCACACCGTCGTGCTCCCCGCCCACTTCAGCCACATGCACGAGGCCGATGAGCAGGGCTGCTACCGTGCCAGCCTCGGCGCGCTGCGCAACCACAACGAAGGCTTGCGCATGTTCAGCCGCGGACAGGCGGCGTTCAGCGCCTACATCCTGGCGAGTCTGCCGGAACATCCGCCGAGCTACGACGACATCCGGCGGGTCAATACGGGCCTGGTTCAGGTGGACGAAGCGAAGGCCCGCGAACTGGAACTCGGGCGAAACCAATGCGCCCTCTCACACGGCGAGACAGGGCGGCGTTTGGCGGCATAGAAAAACGTGGCAGGTCGGGGGGAAGACCTTCGGCGCATCATCCATGCCCAGCCTTGGGTGCCCGCTAACATGTAGACGTTGGGATTTGATCTGACACAATCCTTCAGAAATAGAGAAAACGGATGAACAGTAATTGATGACAATCGAAGCGACACCCTTGCCTGAACCCGAGGTGACCTGTGCAAACTGCAAGGCCTGCTGTTGCCGGTTAGAGGTGATGCTGATTACCGATACGGGCGTGCCCGATCATTTTATCGAGCTGGACAAGTGGGGCAGCCAGACCATGGCGCGCCTGGAAGATGGCTGGTGTGCGGCCTTGGACCGAAACACCCTGAAATGCATGATTTACGATCAGCGGCCATGGGTGTGCCGTGAATTCGAGATGGGCGAATACGAGTGCATTTCCGAGCGGGCCGCCAATCTGGTGATTGCATAACGGATTAAATGGGGCAGCATCGCTTCCGTTTCTCAAGGCTTATTGCCGTCACCTTGATTCAGAAAACACCCGAAGCTGATAACGCTATTTGGTCTATCGTTCACTGGCGGCCCACGCCTGCGGATTCAGGTCGATTTGGAAAGCAGACGTTTAATGCTCGACATCAGGGGTTAGGTGCACGGTGGGCCAACATACAGGACCTACTAGTCTTGCGCCCAGTGGAACTTGTGCATAACACGGTGCACTACCGGCGCGAAGGCGAGTCCCACTGCGATAAGGAATATCAAGCCTGCATATAGCGCATACAGGCCAGCAAACAACTCACCTCCATCTGTTCGTGGCGCGTCTACAGGCCCCATTCCACCCAATAGCATTGCTGCATTCAAGAATGCATCGCGCCAGGGGAGTTGCTCAAAGTACTCATAGCCCGTCATACCAAGCATAAGTGAAGCCAGCAACAGGGCGAGCGCGGCCGCGAAGTGGAGCAGCACTCGCTTAATTAATCGATGGCGAGGGATCGGTGGATGTGTTTTGGGCTCGTACATGGGAGTTTGTCTGACCAGAGATCGAAGGGCCTAACAGTTATTCATCAGACCGGTCGATCAGTATTGTTGAGATTCACAGAACTGGCTGATACACAGTAACCGATTGATTCATAATGGACTGTCCTGGGGTATCTGTCCGTACACGCAATGATAGTCCGGAACGAGTGTCTGCTATGGGCAAATGCCGTTCTTCGCGGTGCGCAGAATGCGTTTGCAACAGCGTCGGGCATCAGTCCCCAGCAAGTCGATGGCGGACTGCTCGCTGATGGCTGCGCGGCATGGTTCGCTAAGACCGCTTGCATCATCCACACTGCCAACATGAGGTGAGTTCGTATCCCAAGTCCATGCCATATCACTTCGCCCACGCTGCCGTCACCAAGCCTGTCGTTGAGGGCGAGGTGGCCTATTGGAGCCGCGACACTCCTGGCTTACTTGCTGAACTGAGCAGCAGCATCCAGGGCCTGTCGTCACCCGAGGCAGCCCGACGCCTGCAGACGGCAGGCCCCAACGCCATCGACGAGGAGCCAGCCATGGGTGTCGCTCGACTCGCCCTGGGTCAGTTCAAGAGCCCCTTGGTACTGATCCTCGTTTTCGGCTGCGTCGTGTCGGCGACCCTGCGCGACTGGCTCGACGCCGCAATCATCCTCGCCGTGGTGCTGGGCAGCGCCGGCCTCGGCTTCATGCAGGAATACCGGGCCTCGAACGCGGTCGCCCATCTGCGCAAGAGACTCGCGCTAACGGCGAAGGTGCTGCGCGACGGGACACGGCGCATAGTGCCGACACGCGAACTGGTTCCCGGCGACATCGTCGAACTGTCGGCCGGCAACCTGGTTCCGGCCGACGGGGTCGTGCTGGAGACCCGCGACTTCCTGGTCACCGAGGCCAGCTTCACTGGCGAGTCCTTTCCCGTGGAAAAGCAGCCCGGGGTGCTTCCCGCCGGCACGCCCATCGCCCGTCGCACGAATGTGGTCTACCTGGGCACGTCGGTGCGCAGCGGCACAGCCACGGTGCTCGTCGTGCACACCGGCGAGCGCACCGCCTTCGGCGCCGTGGCAGAGCGGCTGCGCAGCGCGGCGCCCGAGACCGAGTTCACACGCGGTGTGCAGCAGTTCGGCGTGCTGCTCGTCCGGGTGATGGTGGTGATGGTGCTGTTCGTACTGATCGTCAATCAGTGGCTGGAACGTCCATGGATCGAATCGATGCTGTTCGCCGTCGCGCTGGCCGTCGGCCTGTCGCCCGAACTGCTGCCCGCCATCATGAGCGTGACCCTGTCGGCGGGCGCACGCAGGATGGCGCAGCGTGGTGTCATCGTGCGCCACCTCGAGGCGATCGAGAACCTCGGCAGCATGGATGTCCTGTGCACCGACAAGACCGGCACGCTCACGGAAGGAGTGATGACACTCGACGTTGCCACCGCCCCGGACGGCACCGCCTCCCCCGAGGTCATGCGCCTGGCCTACCTGAACGCCGCATTCGAGACCGGCATCGACAACCCGCTGGATGCCGCGCTCGTGTCCGCCGGTGAGAAGGCCGGGCTCGACACTGGCGGCCTGCGCAAGATCGACGAGATCCCCTACGATTTCCTGCGCAAGCGGCTCACCATCGTAGTGGCACCCAACGCGGGTGGCCCGCACCTGATCATCACCAAGGGCGCGTTTGCCAACGTCCTGGCGACATGCACGCAGATAGCGCGTGCAGGGGAATCGGTTACGCTGGATGACGACGAGCGCGCCCGCCTGGATAGCTGGTTCCGCGAACAGGGGAGCAGGGGCTTCCGGGTGCTGGCATTGGCCACACGCACCCTTGAGCCGCGCAGCACCTACACACACGACGACGAGGCTGGCATGTGTTTCGCCGGCTTCCTGCTCTTTTTCGACCCGCCGAAGGCAACGGTCAGGCGCACGCTGGACACGCTTGCCGCACGCGGCATCGGGATCAAAATCGTCACCGGCGACAATCGCTACGTGGCAGCCCACGTGGCCGAGAGCGTCGGCCTCGACGTTCATTCCATGCTCACCGGCGAGCAGATCGACGCCATGAACGACCAGGCGCTGTGGCATCGCGCCGAGAAAACCGTGCTGTTTGTCGAGGTGGATCCGCAGCACAAGGAACGCATCGTGCGCTCGCTTCAGCACAACGGCCGCGCGGTGGGCTATCTCGGCGACGGCATCAACGACGCGCCCGCGCTGCATGCCGCTGACGTCGGCATTTCGGTCGATGACGCCGTGGACGTGGCCCGCGACAGTGCCGACGTGGTGCTGCTGCGGCCCGACCTCGATGTGCTGTGCCAGGGCGTGGATGAAGGCCGCCGCACCTTCGCAAACACGCTCAAGTACGTTGGCATCACCACGAGTGCCAACTTCGGCAACATGGTCAGCATGGCCTTGGCCGCTCCGCTGCTGCCATTCCTGCCGCTGGCTGCCAAGCAGATTTTGCTCAACAACTTCCTCTCGGACTTGCCCTCAATCGCGATCTCGTCCGACCGGGTCGACGATGACCGGCTCGCCACCGCGCAGCACTGGGACGTGCACGATCTGCGCCGCTATATGTTGGTGTTCGGTCTGACGAGTACCCTGTTCGATTTGCTGACCTTCTGGCTGTTGCTGAAGGTGTTCCATGCGTCCGAATCGCTGTTCCAGACGTCCTGGTTCGTCGTCTCCCTGCTGACCGAACTCGCGGTCTTGCTTGTGCTGCGTACTCACCGACCGGCTTGGGCCAGTCGGCCCGGTTCCTTGTTGTGGATAACGACGTTGCTGGTGGCTGTGATCGCCCTTGCGCTGCCATTCATTCACCCGTTGGCCGCACTCTTCGGCCTGGTCGCGCCACCCCCGGGGCTGCTAGGCAGTATGCTGCTGGTTGTCCTTGGTTACGTGGCTGCAACCGAGTTCGTAAAGCGTCGCTTCTATGCGCTGCCGAGTCGGAGCAGACGTGCGCACGTTCGCACGAAACGGCGACACTTGAAGCTTTAACACCAGAGTTTCGCTGGCCAAGTTTCTGCCGGTACGGGGGCACATGGGTTACATGCCTGTCGCCTTGGCTGCTGCTGACTCCGTTGACATCAGCCTAAGCTCGTCGACAACTTCCAGAACTGGTGCGGGCCGGACGAACGACCGCTCTCAGTGTGACTGTCGAATGACGGTTCATGGCCGCCTTCTGCCGATTGAGCTCCCCAATACGCCCCAGTTGCCTAGATGTAAATGTCCGTTGCCGAGGAACGGACATTTACATCGATCATCTCGACCATCTTAAGCTGACTGATTACATTGGCGGATAATGCCCGGCTTCGCCCACTCAACAGAAGCACACGCCGCATGCAAAAAGAAGTCAAAGAAAAGCCCCAGTACGCCGTCGTGGCGTCGGTGCAGTTGCCGGGGTTGAGCGACGTTGAGTTCGAGGCGTCGCTGACCGAGCTGCGCGAGCTGGCCAAGACGCTGGGGTTTACGGTCACCCGCACGTTCACGCAAAAACGGTCCGGCTTTGACTCGACAGCGTATCTGGGCGTGGGCAAGCGGCAGGAGATACGCCATTTTGTGGGCGGCGAATCGGACGAGGAATCGGAGCCTGACCGCGAGCCGATGAACCCCTTGTATCGCCTCTCCACCGTCGTCGATGGAATGGACGACGAAGCCGCCCTGGTCTCGACCGACCCGATCGACGTCATCTTCGTCGACCATGAGATATCCCCATCGCAGGCGCGCCACCTCGAAAACGAGGTCGGCTGCCAGGTGATGGATCGCACCATGGTCATTCTCGAGATTTTCCACCGCAACGCGCGCTCCCCCGCTGCGCGCGCGCAGGTGGAGATCGCGCGCCTGGGCTACCTGGCGCCGCGCCTGCGCGAGGCGGCGAAGCTGGCGGGGCCGCAGGGACGCCAGCGCAGCGGCGTGGGCGGCCGTGGCGCCGGCGAGTCGCACACCGAACTGGACAAGCGCAAGATCCGCGACCGCATCGCCGAACTGCAGAAGGAGATCGCCGCGATGGACGTCGAGCGCAAGACGCAGCGAGCGCGGCGGCAGGCGCACCAGGGACTCGCCAGCGTGGCGCTGGTGGGCTACACCAACGCGGGCAAGTCCACCTTGATGCGTGCCCTCACGGGCAGCGAGGTGCTGGTCGCCAACAAGCTCTTCGCGACGCTCGACACCACCGTGCGCAGCCTTTACCCCGAGAGCATCCCGCGCGTGCTGGTCAGCGACACGGTCGGCTTCATCAAGAATCTGCCGCACGGGCTGGTCGCGTCGTTCAAATCAACGCTCGAAGAGGCGCTTGATGCGTCGCTGCTGCTCCATGTCATCGACGCCAGCGATCCGGGCTTTGAACGGCAGATCGAAACCACCGAACACGTGCTGAACGAGATCGAAGCGCAGGACGTGCCGCGCCTGCGCATTTTCAACAAGATCGACCACGTCGGCGACGCAGCAGCGCAAGCTGAACGCGAAGCCGCGCTGCGCGCCACCTACCCAGATTGCATCGTGATGAGCGCGCGCCGCCCTGACGACATCGCGAAGCTGCACCAGGCGATCGTTGCGTTTTTCCAGCGGGATCTGGTCGAGGCCGAGCTTTTTCTACCCTGGTCGGCACAGCAGCTGCGCGGGGAAATATTCGCGCGCTGCGAGGTGCTGGAGGAGCGTGCCGACGATGAGGGTGCGTTCTTCCGCGTCCGCAGCGAGCAGGAGACCTTGAATGGCCTGCTTGAGCAGCTCGGCCAGCAGGCGCGATGAGCAGATCACTTGTGGCACCAGTCGCCGCTTGGGAAGGACGCCAGGTCAGGTCGTTTCTCCGTGAGAATGTTCAAAGAAAGAACCTCTGCATAGAGTAACCCTATCGGGCTCAGCAGCCCTGGCCGCCTGGCCGGGGCTTGTGCCTCACGTTTTTTCCTATGGGTACTCGAAACCATAGACTGCCGTAGGACTCCGCGATTTTTGTATGGCGCTCTCACGCAATGATGTGGTGCACGGGCAGCTTGCTCATGCGCCATTCACCCGTCTTCGCGTCATACTGCGACGCGGTGAATGCATGCCACTCGGCATCGTCCAGCTTCGGAAAATCGCCGCGATAGTAGTAGCCCGGCCAGCGGGTTTCCTGCCGGTACAGCGTGTGCCGGAGCACGGCCTCGGCGGTCCACACCCGGTGATTGAGTTCCCATGCGCGTTGCAATTGGTGGATGTCTTCGGCGCCGATATGGTCGAGGTCTTCCTTCAGCATGGTCAGTAGCTCCAGGCCGCGGTTGAGCATCGGTTCGCTGGTGACGTAGAAGGTGCTGATGCCGCCGACGTATTCGTCCATCAGTTTTTCCAGCCGCTGCAGACCCTGCAGCGGGGAGATGTAGCTCGGCGCCACGCTGCCGGCGACGATTTCGTTGCGTCCGACTGCGTAAGTTTCCAGCGGCTTGAAGATGGTTTTCTCCAGCTGCCTGATTTGCGCTTCGTCCACCTGCGGCGGCTCACCTTTCAAGTCCATGACATATCTGACGGCGGACTTGCCGGCGATCCTGCCTTCGGTGAAGGAGCCGGACGAGAACTTGTGGGCGGAGCCGCCTATGGTGTCGCCGGCGCCGAACAGGCCTTCGACCGTGGTCATCCGGTTGTAGCCCCACTGATAATCGGCGGGCGCGCAGTCCTCCGGCCCGCTGGCCCAAGCACCGGAGCAGGTGGCGTGCGAGCCCATGACGTAGGGTTCGGAGGTAATCAGCTCGGATGGTTTTTCCTTGGGGTCGATGTTCTGCGACGCCCACACCACCGCCTGGCCGACCGTCATGTCGAGAAAGTCCTCCCAGCCGATTTCCTCCTTCTCGCGGCTGTTGAGCACTTCCTGCGTATGCATGTAGATGGGGCCGTTGCCGGCCTTGATTTCCTGCAGCATGGCGTGATTGCGCAGGCAGGTGGGCACTGGCGTGATCTCTGCGTATTTGCCGACCAGGGCCTTCATTTCCTCGAAGCGCGTGGCCTCGTAGTTGACGCCGTAGGCGTTGGTGGCATAGGCCTTGAGCAGCAGGAACCAGGCGCCCACCGGGCCGTAACCATCCTTGAAGCGGGCGAGCACGATGCGGTTTTCCATCTGGATCATCTGGGCGCCGGCATGCAGCAGCAGGCCGTAGGCCGACGCGCTGCTCCACGGCGCATACCAGGTGCGGCCGACGCCTTCGCCGATCGAGCGGGGGCGGAAGATGTGCGACGCGCCGCCGGCGGCGACGATGACGGCTTTTGCCCGGAACACATAAAAGTGCCTGTCGCGGACGCTGAAGCCGACGGCACCGGCGACCCGGTTGGGATGCGCCTTGTCCATCAGCAGATGCGTCACCATGATGCGGTTGAATACTTCGCTGGCGGATTTGCGGGCGGCCTCGGCGATGATCGGCTTGTAGCTTTCGCCGTGGATCATGATCTGCCATTTGCCTTCCCGCTGATAGCGGCCGGTCTCCGGGTTCAGCATGATCGGCAGGCCCCATTCCTCGAACTTGTGCACCGTGGAATCGACATGGCGGGCAATGTCGAAAATCAGGTCCTCGCGCACCAGCCCCATCAGGTCGCCGCGCGCGTAGCGCACGAAGTCTTCCGGCTGGTTTTCGCCCCAGCGCATGCCCATGTAGCAATTGATCGCCGACAGGCCGTGGGCGACGGCGCCGCTGCGCTCGATGTTGGCTTTTTCGACCAGGGTGATTTTCAGATTGCGGCCCCAGTAGCGGGATTCGTAGGTGGCGCCGCAACCGCCAAAGCCGCCGCCGATGACGAGAATGTCCGTGTCGACGAAGCGGGTTTTTCTGGATGAGAACAGGCTCATGGCATCACCCCTGTGCGGGTTCGAAAGCCAGCAACATGGGCAGCGCAGCCACCATGAGCGCATCGGGTTCGTGCGCGAGCAGCGGCGAGCTCAGGGCGTTTGCGTCGGCTGGCGCATAGTCGGAGGGCGGCTTGATGGAACCCCAGGGCGTGGTGCGGATCGGGAAGGTGAATTCCTTCAAGCGCCCGTCGCGGTATCGGATCTTCCAGGAGATGGTTCCCTTGGCCTCTTCCCGCAGCACCCGCACGCTGGCGCCCAGCGGCGCGAAGTCGGCGTAGCCGCGCACGTCGATCGCATGCTGCGGACAGGCCTTCACGCACGCGTAGCATTCCCAGCAGAAATTGGGCTCGATGTTGTACGACCGCCTGTGTATCGGGTCGATGTGCATGATGTCGGACGGACAGATGTCCACGCACTCGCCGCAGCCGTCGCAGCGCGTCATGTAGGTGAAGGTGGGCATCGCTCGCCTCCTGTCGTGGTGGGCGTCGGCAGGTCGGACGAACCGTCCGCTTCCTCCACCCGTCGCTGAATGGCCACTACGGGCTTGTAGAACATGTGGGCGAATTTGGACCAGGGAACGGAAACAAACAGCAGCGTGGTGAAGAAGAGATAGGCGCCGAAGAAAACCCGCGTTGCCATCGGGTTGCCCGCCATCGCCACCCATTCGAACAGCAGGGCAAAGCTCACGCTCGCCAGCAGTGCGACGATGAACAGGTCGGCACGCACCAAGCGCCAGGGCGGCTGGCCGTCATGCACGACGTTGACCCGGAGAAAGAAGAAAAACCAGTAGCCCCCGATGAGCACCATCAGGGCGCCGATGTTCCACAGGACAGGCAGGACAGCCGGCGTATGCGGGTCTGCCGGATAGCCAAAAACCATCACGACGGTCGTGACGAGATAGAGCACGAAGCCATAGAACATCAGGACATGCGACAGCCTTCGGCTCGGGTTGCAGAATTCGCCGAACGTCGCCACATCGTGCGCGAACGTTCGCGCCGCGATGGATGCCACATCCGCGCCGCTGAGCCTGCGCGTTGCGGCGGCGCTGGATTGCGCCCGCTGTTGCGTGAAGAACTGAGCACTGCGCTTGTGATAGAGGTCGAACAGCGTCCCGGCGACCACCGCCAGAACCATCAGGATGACGTAAACCTGCAAGAAACGGGGGGGCAAAAAAGCTGCCGCCGCGATGAATGGGTTGTCAGTGAACATCAAGACCCTCCAATGCCGGTCGGGGGCTCCCTGGAGTGGCGGATACGCCTTGTCGTTTGGACGAAGACTGCGCGACGCATCAGCACCGCCGCACATGCCGGGTCAGCTGCGACACCGTGTGCTGCGATCTGGCAACCGCGGTGCACTCGACTGATAAAGCCCCTCAGCCTGACCGCGCACGCTGCGCTCAGTATTGATCCGCCAGCCAGCCGTCCAGAACAATGCATGCTTCAGCGTTGGGCTGATTGGTAGCCCGGCCTAATATCGGCGTGTAGCACAGGTACTGGTTGCCTGAATCATCAGACAGATTGCGCAAAGGCATCTGACCCACGGTCTCAAAGCCATTCGTGTCCATCATGACGAATTCGTATTCATCCCCCACGCGGACTTCCAGTTTGCCGCCATTGCCTTCACCGTATTTTTCCCACCAGGAATCCGCGTTGGCGCCTTCGTAATAAGGCGCCATGCTGTTGTTGCTGTGCATGTGCCAGGACATGATGGTGGGCTGCTGCATCTCGTTTTCAAACGCGATTTTCTTGGCCAGGACGCTCGCACCCTGAAAATCCAGGGGTGCGCCCTGATATTCGACATGGATGTTTTGCATGATGTCACCTCCGGAAAACGGACTGCTACGCTGACAGGTATGAAGTCACGCCAAGTAGATTTCCTGTTGTAGGCTAATACCAGACAAAAACAATCAGGTATTAAGGCTGGCAGGCTTGGGCTTTGAATGCGCAGCAGTTTTTCAACAAGCGATTCCGCGCGCGCATTCTCGATTCGTCCAGTGCGGTTTGCGGCGGCAGGAGTGGATCGGTACGCCTGAAAGTGGCGTTTTCGCAGCATCTCGGCCACACGGTGTACCCGTTCAGGAAAACCAGCGCAGAAAGGCGGCCGCGGTCAGGGCGATGGCGGCCAGCGCAGCCAGGCTCATGAAAATGCGCCTGACGCACACGAGATCCCATTCCCGGCCACGGATCAGATAGCTGGCGGCCAGCAAAAATCCGCTGACCGCTGCTGTCACCTTGATGGCAAGGGCGGCCATCGCAATGCTGCTCAGGTCGGGTGTTTCACCGTAGTAATAGAAGCTGGTGAGGCCGAACGCCATGCCGCTGACAATTTGCGCGCCCCAGGCAAGGAGGATGAGCCGAGCGAAGGGCCGCGCGTATTCCGGCCGGGGCATCGGCCACAGCGCGAATACGGCGCCGCCCAGCACGAAGGCGGCGCCGAAGTTATGCACCACCTGGGTCAGGGCATAGACCAGATTTTCCGAACCCATGATCGGGTAGCCGAGGCTATTTCACCGTGACCTGCACGCACTGTTCGATGCCGACGGGCACATGTGCTTTGTTCACCACTTTGACGCATAGAGTGTGCTTGCCGGTCGATGGATTTTCCAGCAGATAACTGCCTTTGAGTTTGCGCAAAATTCCGACTTCGCGATTGTCGACATAGACATGGACGTGATCGCCGCGCGGTCCGGGATCGACTTCATAGACCAGCCGGTTTTCGTCCAGCGCGTCGAGGACGGCGCCGTCGGCCGGGGCCGTGATGCGCACCTGGCCTTGTCCCAGGCTGGTGGCGGGAACGGCCAGTAGCAGGCCAAGGCTACATATGGCGGAAATTGTTTTGAGATTCATGGTGCGCTCCTTCAATGACGACGCTCCACATCAGGCTGCTTTCCGCTGCTTGTACTCCACCCATTTGGCAACCTGTTCGTCCCAGTCGTCGCCGCGGAAATAGGGGTTGGAGCGCGGCGCGCTGATCATGTTGGGATCGACCGGGATGTTCATGCCTTCGAGGAAATTGGCGAGTCCGATACGTTCGATCATTTCGCCGGTGCGCTCGTGATCCAGCGCGTTTTCCGCGAAGAAATCCAGGACGTTGCGTGCTAGTTCGTTCAGCTTCTCGAAATCCTCGTCGGTTTCCAGCTTCATGAACGGGATGATCACGCTGCCCATGGTGGCGCCGATCTTCAGCACACCCTTGCCGCCCACCAGGATAGACACGCCCTTGTCCTTGCCGGGCAGCAGGCCGCCGGGGATGACGTTGAGGCAATGCATGCAGCGCACGCAGTTCTTGTTGTCGATGCACAGGGTATTGCCGTCGCCCAGACGCGCAACAGACAGATGCGGGTTGGCTGTGTCCGCGTGCTGCTCGGGGACGATATCGATCGCCTGGGTTGGGCACTTCTTGACCACGTCGTTGACCAGATCGCTCATGCCGTGGACCTTCATGTAGTCCTGTACCAATGCTTCGTTACTGCTCATGATTCTGCTGTTGGCCGGCTTGCCTGTTGACGCTACGCTGGCCTTGGATGACGCGGTTACGGTCAAGCTTTAAGCGCAGAACAACTCGGGACAAACCGGCTTCGCCCCACCCAGTTTCCTGAAGGAGAGAAAACCAGCGTCGTCATAGTCATAGATTGAATGCCCCGGCGGGTGTTACGCAGCCAGCCCTCATTCAACCAGGAAGGTGCGACAACCTGGATAAGGTGCCGAAGTGGCCGCTGGAAGCCATGAAGAACGGCAAATCCGACACGGAGGTTCCGGCTTCGATCGATGCCATCCTGAAAGACAGAACGGCGATCACCGTCCGATTCATCCCAAACCACCTACGCAGCTGTCTCAACTTAAGTATTGATTCGTGCGGCCGTTCGTGAGGCGATTGTTCTTGCGAGACCACTTGGCGTATCTCATTTATTTAGTGGCCTTGAGTTGGCAGGTTGAAGTTGCAGGCATCCACGTCGTAACTCATTGAATCGATAGACATTGGGTTAGCGCTTGAAGTTGTACGATTTAGCAGCCTTAAGTTGCGATTTAGCAGGTTGCTCTGGTTCCTACAACCGGGATGGGCAAATCTTGCCGGTTTCCGTTATCGACTTCGCATAATGTATAGCTTCGCAAAATCATGGGTTTACGTTGCTTTGCCTCGTTTTGTGAAGGATAGGCGCGTAAGTGATTGACTGGAAACGATTTCGCCATCAGGCAAATAAAATCAAGGGCAGTTCTTTCCATGCTACGGCCTCCGGGGGAAATGGACAAGGCCAGCGCGAGGCTGGGGTCAGTGCTTCGCGCGCTGGGGGCGCGCTCGATACCGCCCACGAAACCCCGCGCTAGGCCGCGCGGCATGGGCTGGGCCAGTGCTACGCGAAGGCCGCTAGGGTTTGTCTTGCAGGCAGGAGCAGGGCACGGGACAGCGGCTTTTGCCGGGGCCAGCGCAGAACACGGCAAAGGCTCGCGGCTCGTCGCACCGCTGGGGCTAGCGCCCAGCGGGTGCAACCTTGCCGCGAGCTTCACCCCGGGCAGAACGCGGGCGCTCATGCTGGAACACCTGGCACGTTCGCCGCTACCGCGGGCAAAGGCAAAGCCTGCCGCCCTTCGAGGTAGCGCCGGGACAGGCTCACAACAAGCCGAAGCTGTTGCAGCTCCCACGGCTGGAAGGTGCGACCGTCCGGCGTCACCAGAGCGCCGTCACGGGCATAGCGCCAGCCGTCCCACCCCGGGACATGGACGATGGCTCCAGCGCGCATCCTGATGAGTTTGAAGGCCGGGTAGGGAATCCGATTCAATCCGTGTTCCCAGTTGTACAGGGTGCGGCGGGTGACGCCGAGGTATTCGCAGGCCTGCTCCTGCGTCAGGCCGGCAGCCACGCGCTCGGTGTAGAAGCGTTCCGGGTCGGCCCAGGTGAAATGCGGATGGGCGCGGGGTTTCTTCTGGCGACGGTTTTTCTCGATCATGGCGCGGCCTCCGGGAACGGGCAGGACGCCACCAGCTCATCGAGCCGCGTGCGCAGCACGTAGGCCGTGGCCGACAGGCCCTCTGGCTCCTCGATGGCTTGGAGGGCGTGGCGGATGGCGTCGGCGACGATGGCCAGTTCCAGATGCCAGGTGTTGAGGTCTTCCCAATGAGCGGTCATGCGGCACCGCCTTTGCAGCTGCGCAGCTCGTTGGCCACGCTGATGCAATAGGCCTGCGAGCCGACCGCGTAGGGCATGCCGTTGACGAACAGGCACCATCCCATCCGGGTGCGCTTCAGGGTCAGGGTGAGGGTGTGGAGGCTCATGCGGCACCCCCGAAATTCGATTGCACGAAATTCGACTCATCCACAGGGCTTTTCAATGGGTTTGCGGGGCGTTTCTGGCCGGGAAGGCACAGCCAGTCAATCAGGTAAGGAGTGCAACCCATTGCACTAAAGCCGGGTATTACAATAGACCCGGACTTTTTCCGGCGAGCGGAGATCGAGCGACCCAAAACCCCCTGAACCGAGCGTCCGAATCCGGGACGGTTTTCCGGGGCGGAAAAGGGCGGCTTTGCCGTGGGCAAATCTTGCCGGTTTTCCTTATCGACTTCGCATAATGTATAGCTTCGCAAAATCATGGGTTTACGTTGCTTTGCCTCGTTTTGTGAAGGATAGGCGCGTAAGTGATTGACTGGAAACGATTTCGCCGTCAGGCAAATAAAATCAAGGGCAGTTCTTTCCATGCTACGGCCTCCGGGGGAAATGGACAAGGCCAGCGCGAGGCTGGGGTCAGTGCTTCGCGCGCTGGGGGCGCGCTCGATACCGCCC